>Ga0180008_1001733_pt1 | contig 12932 bp, 23 predicted proteins | sample MM_PW_MetaG_FD_121121 | JGI IMG/M metagenome (GOLD analysis project Ga0180008, IMG submission 121121) | Groundwater microbial communities from the Aspo Hard Rock Laboratory (HRL) deep subsurface site, Sweden - MM_PW_MetaG | ecosystem: Environmental > Aquatic > Deep subsurface > Groundwater... | reverse complement strand
TATCAGCCAATTCTTAATGCATCGGTACAACTGGATTCGCCCCCATCAATTCAACGGTGGGCTGGCGCCAGCTCGGGCCGAAGAAAAACTTAACGTCGTGTCCGGGATTAGTTGACCACTACAGTTCGCGCTGTCGTTCATTCCGATGATTGTTCCGATGTCACCATCTACCTCGACCTGCATGTCCAGTTGAACAAACTCCAAGCCACGGTGCTTGATCATGTCAGCTACGAATTTCTGAGCCTTAGTCATCTTGCGTGTATCGGCCATACGATCCTCTATCAACATTCGCTGCCCAGGATGGGCATCTTCTCAACGCAGTAATCTTCGGTCACTTAAAACCGTGCCAACAGCCCGTCGATGATTTTCCGCCAGCTACGAGTAGACGCTGTTGAACCTCATGTTGGGTATCGAATGCAGGGTGCATGGGTTAGCCTCACTGTCGACCATGCAGATGATGAAAGCCTGGCCAAGTCCACACCCATTGAGGCTCACTAATGGCAATTACTGACCGCGACACAGTTGAGCGCACTCTTAGATCCGCCCTCCTCAACCCTGAGCAGCGATCCCGGGCACTGGCTTTTCGCCAATTGAGGCTTCGAGAAGACCTCAGCGGTGTTGGCGTCGGGTCCGAACCATTGCCTGAACTGAATCGGTACCTGGCCGGGGAACTGACCCTCGGAGAGTTAGTGGATCTACGACTGCGCCCAGAGTTATGCGAGTGATGGTGTCACGCAGCAACAGCTCTCATGCTTACTCCATCCAAGCATCTGCGGAGAATCAAAATGTCTAGCGCACCGCTCATCCCCTTCACCCTGCTCGGCCGTGACATGCCTCAGGTAGAGTTCTATTGGTCCAACGAGATCGAGGGGCTGGTTTCATCAGGTCCGCACTATGCGTCCGACGAGAAGGACGATAGCGATCAGGTATGGGGGATTGTTCTTGTTTCCAAGTGCGACGCAGGCTTCAATGCCGGCTGGTCCAACGGTGAGATGGCGCAATCGGGATACACTGAGGAAATGTACACGGACCTTGTTGAGGCCGGCAAAGCAGCTGAAGGCCTTGCTCAAACTGAAGCCGACCGCCAGTGCGCTGAGTTCCGGTAATCTGGTTACCATTCACCCGGTTGCAAGACGGTCAACCCTGCCAATGAGAACCCAATAGAATGAAACAGCTTCTATCGTCCCCGCCTGATCTTACAGGGCTATCCCCAGCACAGCATGCACACGTCCTGAAGGTGTTTCCAGAAACCCGCACAGACATGGCCAACTATTTACGCAGCGGCGCCCAAGTCATTGTAGGCCCTCAGACTGAAGCGTCACCGGATGTTCCACCGATCGCCATATCAGTCCTAGCAGATCCTGACTTCTGGATTGATTGTTGCGATTCCGTGGAAGAGGCACATCAGCGAATCGATTCGCTGGGTCTCGTTTTGGCGGCCCGATAGAGCGTTGAGGCTAGGCCTTCACTCCACTACCCAGCCTGCCCCCGACAAACGCGACGGCCTGCCGTTGAAGCTGGGCTACGTGCCGGTTCAATTGAGATTCAGCATTCACCATCTCCTTCCGGCCCCAGCGCGCTAAAAGCCTGTCTCTGATTTCAAGGGCCTGGCTGGAGCGGTAAATCGGTTCCACATCCACAATCGCCATCTGACCCTCAGTGCTGGCGCTCCTCGTGTTCATGACCACCTGGGTGTTGTGGGTATCAAGCACTTGGAACCCTAGTCGCTCGTAGAAGCCAACCTTTGCTACCGGGCAGGTCAGCTCGACGTGCGGGTATCGTTCGATTGCCTTCTTCATCATCGCCGAACCGATGCCGCGCCCTCGGTGCGTCTTTTGCACAGCCATGTAGGTAACGCCACAAGCATCGGAATGTGTCGGTACAGGCAAGTACATCAGAAACCCCAGGACATGCCCCGGGGTTTCTTTATCGAATGCCACAAGCAACTCAACAGGAGCGATCGGCACCTGCCCAATTCGATCAATGTAGAGATTCACCTCAGCAGGGACAGCCCACTTGTAGATCTCATAGAGGTGGTTGCTAGGCGGCACCGCCAGCATGCTCAGTTCCGTCAGATTGGACACGACCATTTGCAGGACCTGATGGGTAACATCCCGGGGCGGCGGCGCGCTGTCAAAAAGTGAGATTGGCATTTGCATCCTCAATAGGTAAATGATCCTGCGGGGCTGGTACCGGCCTCTCGGTCTCGCGGCAATATAACAAGGTGCCCTCCCCTCGCCAAAAAGTAGGCCTACCTTTTGGCTTATGACACCCGATTCCAGCCCCGACCTTACACGAGGGCTTGGTCGATAGGCACACGGCAGGGAACCCATTACAAGCCCTGCCCGAGGGAATGAATATGCGCGGTTAATCTAGCGATTATGGGGTTCTGGCACACCGATTTCGTCCTGAATATGGCTCATCAATCAAGCGATGAGGTATGCCCCATGGAGTTGATCTCCCTTCCTGTAATCAGCACCAGCCACCTGACTCAAGAGGTTGCAGCGACGCTCACAGCCTTGGGCAATGAGAACGCCTGGGTTCCCTGCGCAGCGTGGCCGTACGGCTTCTTCATCTCCCTGAAAAGCATCGAGAACAAGGTTGCCGAGGGGGAGGAAATCCCTAAGTGCCTCCAGGACATCGCTGCATGGCTGAAAACGAAAGATCTCCCCTGCTCAGCTAGCGGCCAAACCTGGAGCGGGACATGGGTGCAGCTTGACCAGGCTGTTGATGCGGTCGACGAACTTCCAACTTACAGCTGGTGATCACCCATCAGTAACTGCTGGCTTCCCATGCAAGCCATAGCTACCACCCAATCCGACTTAATAAGAGGTTCGTCCATGTCCGCTCATATCCGCCACGCAATTGCATCCGCTGTTCCCAGCACTATCACGGGCATCAAGCTGTCCGTACCAGAGTTGTTCGCACAGCCGGAATTCATCAGCTGGCTCAATAACTCTCAGGCGATGACTTGGCATTCCCGGCAAGGCCCGGTCAGCGAAGGCGACATTGCTGACGTAGCAATCTTCGTCGACCCATCGATGACCGGTGAGGGCTCCGATAGTGACATGCCCGGGTGGGGGCACGTGGTAGATATGCTCAGGGTTGCAATCGGGGAAGGTCCTTTCAGCGGGAATCACTTCATCGTTGTCCTGAGTAATTCCTGATCATATCGAGCGAACTGCCGTACTGCGGATTCATGGGTCAGCAGCGCCATAATTGAGTCCCCGCCTTGGGAGATCAAGGCGCTGCCGGCACTTTATTTGAGGGTCAAAAATGAGTGTCGCCGTTGCTTCTGGCACAGCCAAAACAGGCTGAAACTGGCCTCATCTTAAATAAGCAAGGACAAACCTCATGATCTCCCAGACCCCAAAATTTACAGTTGAGTCGCTGGTGAAGCTGCTTTCAGACATCCGGGCGCCTCACATCGCCGGGGAGATCGCGAGCAAACCTTTCAGTCCGGCACGCAATCAACTGTACCTGGAATACTCCTTTGAACTGCTGCGCCTTCTCCTACCTGTTGCAGCCAAGGAGAAGGCATTCGCGGATACGCCCGTAGGCAACGCTAGTGACTCTTGTGATCACCAGGTGTGCAACCGTGCAGTTCGAATGATGCTTCAAATCCTGGACAACGCTTTTTACGAACGCTTCAAGCCTGAGCATTCCAAGATGCCTAAACAGCTGACGGTTCGAGAGTGGGGTGTTTTCATGATGCAGCTCCGCTTCCATGGCTGGCACTCCGGTGTGCCTGTGTATCCGAGCCCCGAGGCAGGAATTGAATCGGCAACGCCTCTGGACTTCATCTCCGAAGAGCAATGCGCAATGGCACGCGCAGCCAGAATGGGATCAAATCTGAATGATCGTGACGCCTTCTCTGTGGCTAGCGAAATCAGCGGGGATTACCCTCACACGTCATTGTCGGCACTGGTGCTGGTCGTGACTAAAGCACAGAGCAAGCAACGTGTGGCACACATCGCGGAAACGGCCCGTGGCCCAGCTGGAATCCATACCTACTACGCGACAATCGAACAGGCAGAACAGGGAGTTGATGCAATTGCAAAAACCCTTGGGTGGTCGTTGACCACATCGGAACGTGAAAGCGCAATCCAAGGTGTGTACTTGGCCCCGCCGCTCGTAAAAACGGCAGCCTAAAGCGTCATAATCAAGTCAACTTACCGACCTGGCCGATAGCCGGGTTGGTCCACATTCATTCCCCAAGATCGGGTATGCGAAAGTCAATAATTCCTGGCTCGGTAGCTGGTGGCACAAACAAGAGCTTTTAATATACACCTATCAGCCAAGCAATCCGGAGCTACACAAATGTCCATTTCCTCAACTACCAAACTGTTCACTTCTGCTAGCTGCGTACAATCGCATATCGTCCGCTTTGCAGCCGAAGTCAAAGGTCTGGAATACATCGAGCTGGACATGGCCCAGCATGCCGATCTGGCGCTTTCAGTCGATGTCGTTGAGTCCCCGGCGCTCAGTGATCGGAACGTGACAACCGGCGAACTCGACATCATCATCGAGTACATCGACGAGCAACACCCCCAGCCCCCACTGCTCCCTGCCAACACCGCTAGTCGTGCCATCTACCGCAAGCAGGTCCGCTCCTTTCATAAGCAACTGTTCCCCCTGTTGGAAGCTGCCAAAGAAGGTGACGCTGCCGCACAGACAAGCATGCGTAAGTACCTGCAACAAATGGATAGCATGCTTCAGGGGTACGCCTACTTCGCTAGCAATGAAATCAGCGTAATGGACGTCACAATTGGTCCTTGGCTTTGGGCGGCAAAACAAGCGGGGCTGAGCCTTAAAACCTTCCGTGATCTGTCCGCCTATGCAGACCGTTTGTTTGCCTTGCGATCCTTCCAAGCAAGCCTCGGGCACAAATCTGAGAACGCTGCGGCTTAAGGCTTGCAGATCAAGGGGCCAACCTAGGTTGGCCCAAACACCCTCGCCAAAGGCCCTTGCAAATGACTGTGACTATCTCATTCACACTAACGCCCACAGAAACCCTAGACTGCTTGGCTGATGTGCGGGCGCTTGGGTGGAGTCTCGGTCAATTCGCTTCGTGTAGTTTCAGTGCTGAGGCAACGTTTGTGGAGCTATTGCTGTCCGAGGTTTGGCCGTGAAGGTTGCTAATGGGTTCCTGCTCTTCCACCACAAGAGCGAGATATACAGCAACTGGTACCTGCGCCCGTTCACGGTCAAGGGGATTATCTTCAATTGCGTCGAACAGATGCTCATGTTCGCGAAGGCCCGCCTCTTTGGAGATGAAGTCCGCGCTGCGGAAATCATGGCTACCCATGATCCCGCTGAACAGAAAGCTATTGGGCGCAAGGTCGATGGTTTCGTCGAGGCTGTTTGGGTTGAGAGGCGGGAAGCAATCCTTCTACATGCTCTGTATGCCAAGTTCACTCAGCATGAGGATCTCAAACTTGAAATGATCAACACAGGTGATCTTGAGTTTGTTGAGGCAAGCGGGAGTGATGGGGTTTATGGCGTAAAACTCTGGGAGTCCAATCCACGCATCCTGGACCGGCGCAACTGGCGCGGCTCGAACATACTTGGGCTGGCGCTCAATAGCGTCAGGTCGAAAATAGTAGCCGAGATCAACGCGGGCCACCCCCATAGGCGGTATACATAAGCGCGGCCCTCAAATTGACATAAATCCTGCCGATACTTCTTCGTCTAGAAAGTAGAGCCGAACACAGCAGTCAATCATGATCAGATCCCAAGATAGAAAATCGTTGGCCTACCGCGAAGGCCAGCGGGCCAGGGTAGATGGCCTCAGCCTTCAGGAATCGGCGCTCAAAAACCTGAAGGCAGGCACCCGGCAGCATGCTGAGTACCTGGAGGGCTTCCATTCCGTCGCAGGTCCCCCGCATATTCTGCGATCAGCGTAAATTCGAGCCTATCATTTTGGTTTGGCGCTGAGCGATGTCTAGCCTATAAATGGCCTCACATCGTGACAGAGATTCCCCATGAGATTGCCAGGCTCAATTCTGAAACAGTCCTACACCAGGCCCACAAAAGTTCAAGCCATCAAATTGGCGCTGCCGGTATGAAGGTACTCGGCATTGAGCTAGTAGAGCCTCCACTTGAGCGAACAATCAGGGGAGCAAGGTGGTTGCTAACCACCCTCCTCGTTCTGGCAGCAATTACTGCTGTGATCGGTGGGAACATGCAGGATGTCCCTAAGGCGGGACTGCACTGGCTTCCTATGGTTGCACTTTGGACATGGGGTTGGGACCCTTTCAAACAGGGGCTTCCCGCCTGGATCCTTGGTGTATTGGCATGGATTGGCTCGACCCTTCTGACTGCGTTAGTCATTCATGTTTTTGTGGGCTAAGCCAAGGGTGACCAATTCTCAGTCGAGAGCAATTATGTCCCGTAATATCATCCAATAGGCCGGGAATGCTGGCGACACGGTTAGCTGCGGACAATAATGAGTTACCGGATCTCTTTTAGGAGTGAGCGCATGGTTGTAAGCGGATTAGTATTCGGCCTGGGCTTCTCAGCTGTTGTAGGCGCTGCAATGGTGGTTTTTGTGGTGTACGTGTTACCCCTCATGCTGAGCGATGAGCAACGCTACGGCATCGACGAGCACGGGATTGCCCAGACACCTGAGTACATGGCAAAGAAAAAGCAAATGGAGGCTTGGAACTATCAGGTGGAGAACTTTCCGCCTTACTGATGGGGCAGGTCAGACAGCAAAATTAGTTCACGTTTTGTGAAGAGATAGGAGATAACAAGGATCCTGTTGAGGCGGGCAACGAGCTTGAGAGCGTCAGCTTGGAGAGTGATGCACTCAAAGGGTTGTGGAAGTGTAGTGGGCACCCGTCTAGGTGCCCTAGCGGAAAGTCAGATGTACACCTGTTGAGCATTGCCGCGCGGCATGCGGTTGCGACCGGGCATCTGCGCCAGACGATTACCCCAGGATGCACGAGCGGTAAGTTTGGACGACGCGTGCTGTACCGATCGCTGAGGTTGAGTGACCAGCGGCTTTGGTTGTTGAGCTGGCGCGGACTGGCCCTCAGTCAGCTGTGTTGGTGCTGCCTTCTCCATCGAGCGCAGACACGTCTTGCACGAGACTTGCCCACGTTCTTGGGTGATGGCCAGGGTTGAACCGGTCCGGCCGCAGGAAGAGGTGCCAAGGTCTTGCGAGTAGTGAGTGACCACGTTTGAATCTCCAGTTGGTACAAGCGCCTTGCGTTGATTCACTGCCACCGGCGCTTTCGGATGGCAGCATTCGTTGAGGAGGCAATCCTCACATCAAAATTCGCGTGCCAGAACCTGCTGTGAAAACTTTTTCAGGCCTCCGCTTTGGCTAGCCAATGCTCAGGTGGCAGGGATAATGAATTCCCAACTGAGGAAGTGGATACTAGGCATGACACTGTTCAGCGAATACACCCAAGAGGAGCTTGAGTCGGAGTCTGAGGTTACACTGACCCTTGCAGAATTGAGGGCCCTGCAGCTTTCAAGCTCGGGGGACGTGTTCGCCCCCGCCAGCCAGCTAAGCACTAACCTTGAGAGCGCCGCGTCGAAGCTGGATATGGCCCTAGACCGGCACAGGGCTAACTTGGTGGCCGAGCGTACGTCGATTTCTAAGCGGGGCTAGTTGCCCACAAGAGTCTGGGAATTAGGACAGATCGGTTTCTTCCGTTCCACAACGATAGGGATGTTTATGGCAGTCTTTTTTGAGCGTTTAAAACGCAGCTTTAACTCAGTGCGCAGCAAGATAATCCTTCCAATCCGAGAGGACATCAGCTTCAACTTCGGATACCTGAAAAAGCATCTGGCCGACCGTGCCGGCTTCATGATCTTCTATTTCGCACTCGGGGGACTGCTCACGCTCATCACCCAGGCTGAAAGTTTGTCGGTGTTTGGGAACAAAGTTTTAGACGAGCAGATAGGCATCAGCACAATCACGCTGATGCTGGCTGGAAGCGCAATCCTGGCTTGCTTCACATATTTGTTTTATAGCACTGAAGAGCCTCAAAATGGGGCTTTTCTATGGTGTCACGACGTATTGAGGCGAGTAGTCGACACTGGCGCTGACCTTTGCCTGATATTCATAAGCATCACTGCAATTCCGTTCTTATTTTCAAGTAACGATCCTAGCCTGCTCTCCATTCTATTGGGGTATGTTAGCTTGCTGTTGATTTTCGGTGTGATGACATACATCCCGACATTTGCGCTCAACACACGGAAGAGCATGCGTTCAGTTACATTTGGAATCCTTAGTACGAGTGTGATCGTTTTGGTATTAGTATTCTTGTATGCGGCAGCAAGCTACAAGTAGATCTGTTAGTGCCAACGCCCCTGGCGAAGCTTGGTGCTTCTGGCACTAGCAGGGGCATTTACGATTGCATGGTCCTCATCAAACTCCGGAGCTGACCATGCGCACCACATCCCCTGTCTTCAACTTCCTCAGCGCATATCGCGGTGAGCACCATTACCAGGTACAGCTGAGCAACGGTGCCAAGCACCGACTGTCTATCCGCCTCACACCTGAACAGTACGACCCAAATGTCTACCATCAAGACCAGGCAGCATTCGAGCGGCTGGTGAACGGCCAGGTCGGCCTGATCGCGTGCGGTGCTGACATCCTTACAGAGGAACTGGTTGCTCAATTCAACAAGCAGGCCTATCTGGATCACGAGTCGCAGTTGGCCAAAATGCTCGCCAATCCCAGGGCATACGGTGAAGTCGAGCGCGTCCCCTTCCCAGTGTACGTATCAGGGCGCATTGATCCGGGTAACGGGGCGTGGGCGGCGGTTCAGGAGTTCGATGCCATTCGCACTCTAGCTGGAATTCCACCGGAGCATTGCATTGACCCGAGGGCCAGTTTTAACGAGTGAATGGCAGCGTAGTTTGGGTGGTGGCACACCCAAGCCGGCTGGACAATGGGCACATCAATTTATGGAGGATGACCCAATGACCCGATCTCAACGCAGGCTCCCATGGCTTGACCTGGAAACCACAGGCTTTACTGAGCTCTTCGACCGTAGAGTTTACAAACACCGTATCCTCGAAATTGGGGCAGTGGTCACTGATGAACACTTCACTGTGCTGGCCAGTACCTCAATCGTGATCCAGCAGCCCATGGTTAGTGTCCTCGAGCTAAGTGATGAGGCTGTCACGCGCATGCATACGAATAACGGACTCTTCGATGAGGTGGTCAAGTCCTTCACTACTCTCAAGGCCGCGGAACACCAACTGATTCAGTTCTACCGGCAGAACGGTGTCACCAAGAAAGTCGAGCCGCTGTGTGGGAGTGGCATCCACTTCGATCGGATGTTCATCGAAGCCCAGATGCCGGAACTTCACGACTTCTTGTACTACCGGAATCTGGATATCTCCTCAGTGAAAGAATTCCTGAAAACGGTATCCCCCTCCTTCGAACCCTCGAAGCGCCAGCAGCATCGAGCCTTGCCTGACATTCTTGAGTCAGTGGCGGAGGCCAAAACATACCGTGCACTGCTCGCGCCACTGATCGAGCGTGATTAAAACAGCTGCTCATGACCTAGGGTTCTGGCACAGCCGTATGCCCCTTAGGATTGACACATTACAAGCACCCAGGCCATACCAATGACACGAGTCACCTCCCCTACTCAGCCATTCAGCTCAGCTGAAGCCACAATGCCTACACCGAAATTCCAGGTCGGCGATCTGGTCAGCCTTGATTTTCGACTGGAGGTCGACCGCCCCTATTTCTGGAAGCAAATTCTGAGGAATGAAATCCGCCAGATTCGTCGTTTCATGCCCCAAAGGCCTATGCACCCGCACAACAAGGCTCAGATCCGGGAGAAGATGGAAGGCGCTCGAAACGCTACAACAATTCAGATCGCCGGTATTCGCCCATGGGGCGGTCATAACGTTGGCAATGTAGCTGCTGAAGGATATTTGGCGGGCTGGCCGGGCGCTGCCAGTCCTCTTGAGTACCATTTCTACTTGGCCTTTCGCTGGACGAATGCTGAAGGCCACGCCGTCGCATACATCCCAACAATTGGTAATGCTCACAACAACATGCTGAGCGCGGTGAACCTGGCTCCAATTGAATGACCCCAATCACTAAGTGAGGCCTGTACCCATGACTGCACAGATTCAACGACTGGCCGCCCGCGGTTTTGTGGAGGCAAACTTAAGCCAGCTGTCCGCCGATGTCCTCCATTGGAGAAAGCACGGAAAGCTACCACCGAGCAGCTTGATGAATGAGCTGGCCAGCATTTGCATGGCTTTCGCAGTCGAGGGTGATGAGTTCCAGGAAGCTGAGCGGATGATCATCCAGATCGCACTTGGATATTCATCACGCAAAACGTCAGCACAAGGCGAGAACGAGGTGACGACATCAGCACCCACTGCGCCTGAGGATCTGAGCGAGAACGACGCTTACAAGAGCCTGCTACCTAAGCTCCTGAGCCTAGCCGACATGATCGACGACATGTCGGATGAGGAATACCGTAGCTGGCTGAATGCCCTGCCTAAGGAGGAGTTTTTTGAGTTTATGGGATTGGACGGCAATGATGCGTTCCGTGCAGCAGTGGCTGAGGCACGAGCCCTCTCACCCCGGTAGCACCCGAAGTGAGTCCCTGTAGGCTATTTGCTCTCCCTCTCAACGCCTGATTACAAAAGGTCAGGCTTGAGGTCAAACGAGCCTGCTGAATTTCGATGCCTACGTCCGGAATGGAATGCACTCCCCCTGGGTTATTATCTGGAGCTCGCTGTCAGTGGGTGATCCCCCAATGAGCTACGTTGAAAATGTCCTACCTCGCACTGATGAAATCAATTCGCTTCTTGCCGAGGTTCTCGCGGGGACCGATATAGACCTTAGTTCCATCATCACCACTCACCAGTGTCTCGTGGCCATAGATCAAGCGCGCCGGCCCTTCCCGGTTGACCCATCCCAGGTCGACACGGAGCGAAGTCGGATTAATGCTGCAATCCGCCTTGTTTGCTTGGTTGCACTTACCAATGCGTCCGCGCTGCCAGGCTTGGTCAACAAAGAAGCTGCTCGCCTCTTTCGCGACTTTGCAGATGGTGTTCCCGTTACAACTGATCGGTTGAAGCGTCACCAGGCGCTGGGCAGGCTTTCCGTTGTTCCCACGTAGTGCCGTGATATTGGGTCTCACCGAGCAGTGTTACCCGACCACTCCATTCCTACTTGAGGAATCCTATGACCGACAAGCCTAAAGTTTACGTCGAGCCTTTTTACATGCGCCGGCTTGGCCCGGAATTGTCCAAGATCCTTCGGGATCAATTGGATTATTTCGGACCTCGCCTGATTGTTGGTACTGATCGTGCGACCTTCACGCCTGGCTTCGCTTTTGAAGGCATGGTCAGCAATGCCTATCGAAAACGCTCGCTAACGAAGCTCAGTGATCAACCCAGCGGAGATATCTGGTTCTCTATTGCTATGGATACGACGCCAGATGTTTGGGCCGTAAAGTACATCCAGGGTGAAGGCTCCCTGGTACAAGTAGTCACGCCGGCGGCCGAACTGTGCTGGGTGCACGAAACGCGCGGACTCGCAGAAACGGTGATGCGACCACTGTTCATCGATTGGGTGTTACGCAAAGGGCTTACTCGAGAGTTCGGGGTTGGGTATGCTGACCACCTCGAAACCGATGAGGAATACCGCCGTTACAGCCGAGGCCTCATCCTTCTTTACCAGACGTTCGGCATTCGATCTCGTTGAGTGCCCCCGGTTAAACACTATCAGGACTCAAATGTTCTCCGAACAACCTCAACAACCAATTGCAGCGACCAAGAAATCCATTTTTGCCAGCACTTGGTTCTTCATCCTGGCAACCGGCTGCGCGATTTGGGCTGGTTCTAAGAGCTCAGATTATTACTGGCAGCACTCTGAGATGAGCGCACGGCAGTACGCGATGGTTTGGGATGGATACCAAAGGCTTTCCCCTGAAGGTCAAACCAAGTTCGGCTCAGTGCTGCTCAAGGGCTTCCTGCTGAAGCCTGAACTCTCGGCGATCACCGATATCGCGCTGCAGGAGCGTGACTCTTTCTCCATCAGGGCAGGAGATACCGGAGAAGAAGCCGAATCTGTAACCCATCAGATCTATCGGTTTTATGCGGGAATTCCTACTGTGTCGATCGCCAAAGATAAGCTGCTGGCGTCACTAGCGGCGCAGGGATCTGCGAAGCCAGAATGAGACGTTCCCTAGGGCATTCTGAACTCTGAAACCAGCTTGTATCTCGTACTATCAGCCAATAACACCCTATCTGGGTCAACCCACTCCCTCACTCAAATCAAAACTCATTGAGAGCGAGGGGTGATGATTCGTATCAAGCCCACCATGGCTCCATGGGAACCGGTTCACCTTCCTCGATAGCTTCACTGTGCTGGGAGTTAAACGCCCGATATCGCTCAAGATGCTCTTGGCAGAAAGCTTCTAGCTCTGCTTTGGGCAGTCGAGGTGAGTAGACCAGGTCTGTAGACCCATCGAGTTCGGCAATGATCGCCGTACCGTCCCCGAAGTCATGGACTGAAGACCCTACGTAATCCATGGCGCGAGTTGCAGCCGTATCGGAGAAGTCTACCAAAATTACTGCTTGCTCGATTGGCGCGGCCGGCAGGTGAACTTGACCATCCTTTTCATAAGCTGGGGCTGCTACGGTGACCATGCTGCCTGCAACGATGACCTGATCACCCTCGACCAGGCTGAACACATCGACTTGATGAAAGCGGTCCCATTTGAATTGACTGACTTGCATGGGTGACTCCTGCAATTGAAGAAGACCTCCAACATAAAGCACAGCAGCAGTACAGCAACCCAAAACCCTGTTACCCCTGAATTCAACACATAAGTGCAACGCTCACCCCTGTATGCACTTCGTACGGCGTCTTCCAGCCCAAGCGCTTGCGCGGGCGTAGATTGATCCTCGCTACTGTCCGATTGACGGCTTCG
>Ga0180008_1001731_pt1 | contig 12957 bp, 5 predicted proteins | sample MM_PW_MetaG_FD_121121 | JGI IMG/M metagenome (GOLD analysis project Ga0180008, IMG submission 121121) | Groundwater microbial communities from the Aspo Hard Rock Laboratory (HRL) deep subsurface site, Sweden - MM_PW_MetaG | ecosystem: Environmental > Aquatic > Deep subsurface > Groundwater... | reverse complement strand
TTTGTGATAACGGATGTGGAGAGTTACAAACTTGACACTCCTATTGATGCTGACTGTCCTCCCACCGGATATGTGCTCTCCAAAGGGCAGAAATCCTATCTCTCACAAAAAGCGAATATAAAAACTCAGTATAATGCCTTTATGGATCATGAAGATGATATTGTCTCTATAAAAAACGCAATATTAAGATATATTCAGGGAAAAGGTTCTTCTCCCGACCTGTCGGATGTGTTGCAGGTTCTTGATAATATATCAGCGCTTGCGGACAATCTGCAGGTAAATTCCATCGAAATACTTGACAGGTTCCTTAAAACGCTTACATCTGAAAAAATCTTGCTCAAGATGCTGATGGGAATTCGAATTAGAGAGTTGCTGGGATTGGATACGGAAGATACATCCAATATGGCTGCAGCGGTTAAATCCACTAAATCTGTTTTAAAACTCTTTACAGCATTGGAAGGTGCTGATAAACTTATATCTGAGATACTGGCGCGAGGTTCTAAAACGTATGGATAAAGATATTCCCTTTTCTGCGGGATCTGTTCATGTTCCTGCATACCAGGCAGAGGAGACCAAGCGGTACCTTCACAGCATAAGGCTGAAGGTGGAGGAAGATCTGCGTAACCAGCGTTCTGCGGATTACGCTCTTGAGAATGCAACACAGGACAGAATCAGGGAAATAGGGACAGGAAAAAATGGCAGGATGGGGGAACTGGCGCGTATCAGGCATCTGCGTGCAATACTTGACAAGGTTGAAGGCCAGGTAAAGAATGTGTCCACTGAAGAGGAACAGATTATTGATATGCCCGGAGTAGGAGGATTGTTGAGTTGAAAGACCTGAATATAATTCTCTACAAAGCGCTTGTCCCTGTCAAGCAGATAGAGATAGCTTCATTTAATCCTACCTCTGTGGTAATAATGTTAAAATATCCCGCAAGTATAAAAGCTGTGCACATTAATGGTGTGCCATGTACTGATATACAAGAGAAACCACACAATACGCTTCTTGTGAGGCTTCCGGTAATATTGGAAGGCAGACCTATAGAGCGTGTGGCTGTGTTTGCAGGAGGAGACAAGTTGACGGCTGCTACTGCTGATATTGAACTGGGGGTTAGTCTGCAGACGGTTTCCGGGTCGGACAAGCTGGTTCAGCAATGTGTCAAAGTCCTGAAGTCCAAGATAGCATCATCAATATTCCGGAAGAAGGAAGGTACCAGGTTTGATGAGGCTGTTGGAGAACCTTATGATCCGGAGGATCCTTCTGTCTTCCATGCCCAGGTAATCAACTCGGTAAATCAGCTCAGGTCCTCCATATTGGATTCTCAGATAGGGAGAATTCTTCCTCCTGATGAGAGACTTGTTGATATACGCATTGAAGGTTTTAACTTTGATCAGCAGATGGCTAATGCATCTCTGAGTCTGAAGCTTATTGACGGACGCGGAGAAAATACTGTATTTAATATGAATGTCGGACTTTAAGGGTAACTTATGGGAAACATTACAAAGGAATTTCTCGAGACATTGTTAGGAACTTTTAATCCTAATCTGGATCTGTCGGATGGTTCGCCTGCGCAGACGGAAGTAATTCAGCCCATACTTGATCGGCTGGGTACGGACCCGCTTTCCACCAAAGTTCGAGACTTTATACTCGACAGGCTTGAGTCTGAATATCCGGATTATGATTTCCGTGGTGCAGGGTCGGTTGTGGGTGATGTGTTAGCGGATTTCCCGAGCGCTGTTATTCTTCCCATCCGGCAGGAACTGCAGAGATCCCGCATAAGCCAGGGCATTAAAAATCCTGAACTTTTATCAAGAGATGAGATTAAAGACCTGATGTCAATCTACTTTGATGACATGCTGGACGGCTCGAAATCGGTGGGAGTCATCAGGTTATACTTCGAGGATGCTCAAAGAGTACTGATTGACTTCACTAATATGGCTTTCACTATCGGAGGACTATATTTCCTTCCTGTGACTATCCAGACAATAACAGCTGATGAAATGGCCCTAAACACCGAGGGTGTGTATTATTACTTTGATGTTGTATTTGAAGCTGAAAAGGAGGGCCCCGAATATACAATAGATGCAGGACAGATTGCTGGTGTGGATGGCGTTGCAAGGCTTATAAAAGCCGCTAATCCAAGGGCTTTCTCAGCTGCCATAGCATTGGAGACAAATGCTGAATATGCAGCTCGTATGCAGGACTCTTTGTCAAAGCGAACGGTTGAGACTGTTCGCGGTATGAAATCCAAGGTCAAACTGGCTGTTCCTGAAGTTCAGGATATAACTGTTGTCGGGTTTCAGGATGAGGAAATGATCAGAGATATCCTGAAGGCTGATGTAACTCCATCAGGAGAGCTGCAGTTAGCTACCATTCTTGTTCAGCAGGGAAAAAGTTCCAGTCCTGTTCCTGTTCCTGAAGATGAAGATGAGGATAAGCAAATAAATCTGGGAAAAATAGAACTCAAGGAAAACTACAAATCTGCGGCAGAGACTCCTATACAGCCTGGAGATATTCTCACAATGCAGGAGGTTGAATACACTATTGCTGAAGTTGATGATTCAGGAGAAAATCCTATAGTCACAATAGCTGACGTAAGCATTGTTCCTGTAGGCCCTGAAGACGGTAAGGAAAATGTGATTAAGGGGTATACCGAGCAATTCAGACCTTTTGGGCCGGATAGGGTGATTATGCCAATAACTGCCAGAATTTATGCGGATATCGGTTTCTCATTTAAAGGTGCTGATATAGACAATATAGCTACATTTAAAAGGCAATCAGGGGGAGGCTGGGATCTTTTTCCTATTCAGTCAGTAGCTGGAGACGGAAGCTATATCGAGAGTGGCCCGATAGTGGTTCATACGGGAAGACTTGCAACTGATGCAGGTTGGGATAATGTGGCCTATGCTGTAGCGGGCCAGAAAATATGGGTAAATAAAAAAGTTGCTATCCCGGATGTTCCTTTCGATTTATATATGGCAGTTTCCACACCGCCTGAGGGTCCCTATCCGAATGGAAAGATATGGAAGATTATAAGTTTTGAATTTTCCGGTGGTGAGACAATACTTACCATAGAAGGATCAATTGAGGAGTTTCCAAGTGGAAACTGGGCATTATTCTATCTCCCAGGATATTTTGGCACGGGACAATCACAGAATATAATGACGGAAGCATGGGTACCTGAGCAGTTATATGTAATTGTTACGAGCTGGAGTCCCAAGCTCCTGGCTTTTGTCAAGAAGTATGGATTGTGGGATGGAAGCTCCGTAGATAATCCATGGACTGTCAGGAGGCCTTATAGTCTTGAGACTGGAGATTTGCAGCTTACACTCTCGGATATCCCGGGAGGCATCCTGGATAATGCTAATGTGGAGTTTGAGAACAATGAAGTTCATATTGGTTCGATGACCGATGTTTATGTGTCCCATCTTCCTGCATATTTTGAGAAGAAAACTATAGTATATGATAACTTTGAGCCACAGAATCCTGTAATCATCGGCAATGATCTCCAGTTCACTGATGGAAGTGATATTGTGACATCCTCTGCGCTCGCTGATATGACAGTTCTTGATTTCTTTAAGCTCATGGTACTTGAAGGTGAACCAGGTATCTACAGGGTTGTCAAAAGAATAAATCCCACAACTATCCAAGTCAATCATGAGTTTAAGGCTGGTGGAACAAGCAGGTTTAAGCTGTTTGGAATGGTAAATGCTGCTCCATATATTTCTCTGAAGAAACCGTTAATTCCAAGATTCTCCGGGATGGATTTAAAAACTGATATTAACAGTAAGATTGTTCATACTTATGTGGATGTTGCTAAGTATGGTACTCTTACAGGTGATATCCTGGAGATATTTAGTGGGTCTAATGTTGGGATTTATGTTATCACTGCTATTGCCGGGACTGATGTTGTACTTGATCGTGCTCCTACTCACTCTGATGTTGGTATCAGTTTCTCCGTGTATAAACTTCTCACCCCTCCTGACATGCCTATCGCGTATATAGAGAAGCTTGAATGCATGGATGAAGCCGGGAACAGTTATGAAATACCCAATGGAGATTTGCTTGAACTCCGAGTAAGTGATGAGTTTACCAATGAGGGATATGGTATAAAGCATTCAGGTTATGGAAAAACACATGAAGATGATTCGTCAAAGTTTGTTATCACATCGAATATAATGCCGTCAGGAGTTAATGCTGGGGATTTCCTTCATATCCTTGAAGGAAGCATGGAAGGATATTACATAATTCATGACGTGGATATTCCGAATATGACTGTGAATATCCTTACTGACTGGGTATACGGAGATGCTTTAGCAGAACAGAATGTTCAGAATCTGAAGTTTGAAATTGGTGCACCGTCGTTAGGTACAGTCAGGGCGTATTTTCAGGCTCCTCAGTTTGTTGTCTGTGATATCGGACAAGTTGTATTTACCAAAGACAGTATGAATTTCCTTCTCTCTCGATGGTCGAATTTTATAGCACGATCACGTGTAGGAGTAGAGAACAATCTTACTATTCCCGGAGGAGATAACAAAGTCGAGTCGCCTGAAAGGTTGGATTGGCATTGGGAGGAAGTCAATTACATAAAAATACTTACAAAGCCCGTTTACAGTGATACGGGGCCAGACTTTTCTGTCTCTGGTCTTACATTGCGTATCAAACTTGATGAGTTGGAGACGAGAATTATTTTTGCAGGTTCTGATCCTATACCCTTGGCTTCTGATGTATATCCGGGAGGAATAATTGAACAGATAAACAGGGCTGTTGGTACTGATATAGCTTCGGTGGATGGTGATAGGTTCCGTCTTGATAGTGGTTCCAGGATTTATATCGGCTCTGGAACTGCAAATTCAACTTTCGGGTTTCAGGTAGGGCAGACTAATACATCAGATAATGCAGGTATGTACGAAGTTTCTGAGATAGTTAAGAAAGGCTCTGGTTCTGAATTAACGCTAAAGGATGTCATGGGTGGTACAACTCCTGTTTTTTCAGAGGAAGATAATGTTAAATTTGAGGTATGGGATAGATCAAATCCTTCTGAGAACCCCAGGGATTATAAACTTCCAGGAGACTTCAAACAGGACGAAAAAGGTATGTGGTATGTGGAATGGGAGTTATTCTCTTTTGGGTGTGGAAACGAATTTAATCTTCCAAAGGACACAGTTGTTGATGCTGCACCGGCTGAGATAGCGGGCTATACAGGTTGTGGACTGTATTCCAGTGGTTACAGAATTATATCTGATAATGACGCACTTACCTTCAGTCCACTGGAAGATTCCAGATTGATTATAGGATATCCACTGACGGATGTTGAGGACTCCCTTGAACTTCTTGATGAGACCTTTCCTATCTGGACAAATCTGAAGTTAACCTATAGATATTCGGATAAGGTGAGACTTGTCCATGACTATATAACATCTGAAAATGTCAGGGCTACTGTTGCCAGCTTCCTCGGTAAATGCCTCCTGCCTGCACGTGTGATGTTCACCCTGTCTTATGCAGGAGGTTCTTCAGCCGCTATTGTGAAGAACGATATTCTGAATGCAATCCATAAAATACCCCCTGGAGGTGAACTTGAGAAATCTGACATAACGGCAATTGTGGCCAAACGCGGGTCTCACTCCATTACTCCTCCTGATGAGATAATTCTGATTTGTGAGGGAATTGACAGGAAACGGTACATGGTACGAGTAAGAGATATATACAGTATACCGCGTATCATGAAAATATATGCTTTGTCGGATAATATAACAATCAACAAGGTTGGGTAATTACGGTTGAACCTTATAGCCACAAGATCTGCAGACACCGATTGCCGCCTCTGTGAGATGCCCTCGTACAAAAGGCCTCTCAGGATTGATGCTTTTATCAAGAGGTCCTCCGCATGTAGGGCAATAAGCCTTCTGGAAAAACGTGGATTTTCTCTGACATTCCTCAATAAGAGGATCTGTCTCTTCGTTCTTGTAGGGTTCAAGAATTTTGGCTATATCCTCCGGAGAGAGTGTAAGTATTTTCTTTTCATCCATGATTTTATAGTATCACCAAGTTACAGGAATTTGCAATATGTCTGATTTTCCAAAAGGTGCGGACTTTGATCTGTTTGACTGGAATCCAAATCCCACTCCAGGATCGGATGAGAGGAAGATTACTGATTCTGAACTTGGACTCCTCCTGTTCAGCGGGGACCAGGTACTGCTTACCCAGCCTGTGAAGATAACCGAGGACGGAGACTTTTTACAACTGCTTTCAGACAATGGCAATCTCACTCAGGTTCTTGTAGTCTCCAATGTGCCTAAAAGTTATACCCTGGAGTTCTCAGGATATTTCAGTTCTCCGAGAGATGTTTTTGCAGATCCTAAAAACCTGCATATATTCATAGGAGCCATGGATGCTCAGGCATCTGTAGTCGGGCTCCTGATATCCAGGGAGGACACCTCTGCTGGAGCTGTAGGGCTGCTCTCATCCATAGCTGCTACGGCGGTCAGGCTTGGACCTCCCATTGCTACACTTGCTACTGAACATTTCACTTTTCGGGTAGTGGTGGATTTTGATGCTAAGAAAACTGATATTTACATAACTCCCACGATATTGATTGCTCAGGCAGGGCACATACTCCGCTACACTACCGGCATTGTTGAAACTGAACAGGGTTTTGATCAGACATTCCTGCAGTGCAAGGGTACCGCTACGAATGGTGCCGTGCTGCAGCTGGACTCCCTGCGTTTATCCTCCAGCAGGTTGACTCCCAATATGCGTCCCATCGCGGATGCCGGAGAAGACAAGGTTGTTGCTGTCAAGCAGACTGTGATACTTGATGGCCGGGGAAGTTATGATCCTGACAGGCTTCCCTTAACTTATGAGTGGATTATTTCCAAGCAGCCTGAGGGATCCAGCATTGAACTGTATGGTATGCAGAAGGCCTCAGGTGTTATAGATCCTGCAAAGTTTACTGCCAAGTCCAGCGGAAGTGTTGGGAACGGTATCAGTGTCACTGTCGGCTCTCCGTCTGATAGTCTGTCTCTTGAAATTCTTGGTACTGCCGTAACCATTACACCACAGGAGGACGAGGGTGTACTGATTACTACCGTGGATCTTTTGAAGACTGCTCTCGAGGATCCTACGGATCCGGCATACAATCCTTCCGTGAGCGAACTTATAATAGTCGATGCATCTGATGGATATACCCTTGATGATGTACTTGAAGAAGGTTCTGTTATTCTTGGCGGAGGAATAGACTCCAATGAACCCGTAGTGAATTTCACACCCTTCAAAAAAGGTTATTATGAAATACAGCTTGTTGTCAATGACGGGCAGTATGACAGTATAGCTGATACGGTAGCTGTACGCGCTGACGACCTCGGGCTTACCAAGGGCTATGTTCCGGATACATCCTACATGTGGAAGTATCTTCCAAGTGTATGGAACGAAGTAAAAGATAAAGGAATTTATAGTACTTTCATGTCAGCTCTCACACAAATCATGTCCGGGGAATATCTGAAGGCTATCCAGTATGGAGCTGCTAAAGGATTGGGCAGCGTTGCGTCTCATTTCATGCGCAGGTGGTTGAAGTATGATTTGTACTCATCCCTTGAGGAGACGCTTATTACTTACAGTCAGTATAAAGAATACTCTGTAGAGCCTGTAGATGATCCCTCGGGAGATCCGTTGTATACCTCAAAGCTCAAATGTTTAAGTGCCAGCCTTCCGGAGGTGGGTGAGATAATCTGTGATTCTGATGGTAAACCCTATACCGTTACAAACACTGAAGGCACAGAGCACTTTTATATTTCAGATAAGATCCAGAAAGTTGAAATACTGGATGCCGGGAATAGAAGCGGAGCCTCCAGGGATGATTATGATGAGGACGATCTGACTTCATATTTTACAACGTATTATGAGTCTTTTTCTTATGCTGTAAACTCACAGCTCCTGCTCTGGGATAAAGTTCCTGATGCCCCTCAGGTATATGAAATAGACGAGGCAGCATCTACATCCCTTGTACTGAAGCTTGATACCGAGATACCGAATGATCTTGACTATGTGCAATGGAGTATTATAAGGCCATTCACGGATCCTCTGACCTTCAAGAAGGGCTCAGTGCTTCAGATACTTGATCTTGATACGAGTACAATCTTTACGGGAGATGCGGTGCATATTAAGAATAAGGACAAGACCTTTCCTGTCATCGGTAAAGAAGAGAGGGACATTCTATATCTCCAGGTGGATATAGAAGACAGGTATCTTGTCAATGGGGTCTATCATCTCTCGCAGATAGTGATTGATGAACACATTCTGTCGGTCCCGAGGCTTCAGCAGGTCATCAAAGATCCTGATGTGGTGTATCAGGAGGCTGAGGACTATATCATTACGGACTCAAAGATAGTGTTCGTAGTGCCGTTTACTGTCGAGGATGTTCCTGAACACCTGTGGGCGGAAGTAACCATATTCGACAATGATCCATTGATAGAGGAGAATTTCGGGATACTGGTAGGTCTTCCGAAAGAAGCCTATGTATCCGGAGAGCTTGATCTGAGTTATCTGTCTGCTGTCAGAGGATTGTATTTCGTAATTTTCAGAGGTCCTGTATTTGCCTACGTGAGAATTGGCTCCCAGATATTCTTCAATCTTCCTTTCTTTGAATGTGACGGAAGGATAGAGAGTATAGAGCCTGATTACAATATTGACAGGCAGGTGGGAAGAATGCTTGTCAGGGATCTTGGCATCGAGGAATTTACCACAGGTACGGGCTCTATCAGTCATGACCCATTCAGTCTCTCGGATCCCACTAAAAGCTTCAGAGAACTTGGAGTTTTGGCCGGAGACATTGTGGCGATAAACAAAGTAAACTATGAAATCGAAACAATAGATGCTATTGAGCTGCTGTTGAAAGATGCTCCTCCGGAAGGAGATTATGACTATATTGTTCGCAGGGAGTCCACAGGGCTGATCAGGACATATTACTATTCCACTGAGTACGGGCTGGAAATAAATCCCGACACTGATGAAGCATATGTATCCAATGATATAGTAGAAAGGTTCAACCCGGTATGCAAGGGCGTGGAAGTCACTGATTACCTGCATGAGCCTGACTGGTTTTTAAATATAATCCCGGAAGTTCAGAAATTCGCCACGTTCCAGGTAAGAGTGGATCATAAGTTGATAACGGGTGACAGGCTCAGTCTTGCCTGGGAATTTGTAAAAACCTTGAAGGCTTCTTATAATCATGTGATTTTCGTATCTGCGAAGACTGTTATCGATGAACTGGCGTTCACTGACAGGATGGAATACTCTGCTCATGTCAATTTCTTTGATGACCTGTCACCTCCGCAGCTTCCTTACGGTGAGACGGAGGACGATGATCCTCCGTTTGATAGTGGATCGGCTGTGATGTTCGATGACTTTGACGGAGAAGGTGGTTGGCATGATGGGGAACTCGATATGACATCGAAGTTCGATATGATGACAGGGTCAGGCAGTCAAAGGCTTCCTGAGGATGAATTACACGGTCCTGGTGATGTTAAGGCAGCGTACCTTGACAATACCAAGAAGTACTCGTTCGGATATGTCACAGACTACAATAAGCGCCAGAAGGTGCACTTTGACAGGAGTTACTTCTACGGACCGGAGAGTGTTCCATGGTCAAGGAGGTGCATGTATATACCTCCGGAAGGCATTGTGCCCATGTTTGACTCCATGTTCAAATTTGATGCCCTGGTTGACAAAGGGTATTCAGGAACCCTTCCCGCCGGTTTGAAAGGCCCGAAGGAAGTGCTGGATTTTCTGAAGAAGGCTGTACCTGACTGGGAGAACAATACTTTTCTGTGGTTTGATCTGAAGGTGTTTACAGAGGATTCTCATAAGGATGATGATCCTGAAGGTCCGGGTTCATCTGATCCTGTATTCACTGAACCTCCCTGGATGCCTGAACCTGGTGCTTTGTACCTGACGAATGTTCACCTGTGCTCTGTGCATTCGCTGCATGGGCCTGACGGTGAAATGCCGTCAAAGCATCCTGAACCTGTTATAGAAACAGTCACTGAATGTGAGGTGGAAGAATAAACTTGTCAGTGACATTTTTTTATTGTAAAATTCCAACTGAAAGGTTGTACTTATGGGATTAATTTTTCGAGATCCTCTTGATATCAAGGCGAATGTCATCTGTATCCTCCGGGATAGGTATGGCATGATAGTCAGCAAGTATGAGTCCCACAATATCGTGGTGAACCTGGGAAGGCTTCAAGCCCGGAACATGCTTGGGTGCTCCTCGTATCCCACAGGAAATCCTGTTCCTGCCATAACCCTTGAAGAATATGCCATAGAAAGGAATGAAGTAAAGGTAGGAAACTACAAGATACGGTATATAGGTGTAGGGGTTGGAGGGGCATTACAGTCGCAGGCTTATCCCGGGATAGGGTCAAAGACGGAGCGTGTGACTGTGAATGGGTTGGAAAGACCTGTTCTTTTTGATTATAAAGCTGCAGGGTATACCTTCACTGGCATGGCTGAGAAAGGGTATACAGGAGATCCTCCGAAAAGACTCTGGCTGGCCCAGGTGCTGCCGCAGCAGAACACGACGGAGTATTTCCCGGACAATTACAAGATACGGTTCAAAAAAATATTCAACTATAAAGAAATATCAATGGTAAACCAGATAGGCGAATATGGAACACAGGTGCCGGTTACTGAAGTCGGACTATTCACATCTGAAGCTGATCCTTACAGGGCTCCTGCTGATGCGGATCCTTACATTGTGAAAGATATGAATGGCGATGAGATGGAGTCGATAACAGGTTTTGGGGGGGATGTTCCGGGATTATTTGCCTATAATGTGACTGTTCCACTGATTAAGACGCCGTTGGTTACTCTGGAAATAATCTGGGAGATCAGGACATAATGGAGTACAAGTACAGACGATCAGGAGAACTTGCAGGAAGAACGGTAATTCACGAAGGTGACTCTCCCACAAATCTTCTCGGGAAAGATCAGCTTGACATGGTAGTCCAGCCTGAAGGTACACGGCTTGTATCTCTTGGTGAGAATATTGAAAGTCCGGTTGTTAATCGGGCACTTCTTGCTCTCGCGGCCAACTGTGACTTCCTGAAGAGTGTCTTTGAGCGTAATATTGCCGAACCGCATGAACTCACCCTTGATAACTCCGAAGGACAATGGACCGGACAGAAGATTATAGACCTGTCGCAGCTTCTTCCCGCAGGTTCCCAGGTGATTGTGGATCCTACGACTGAATCAGGTGCTGCGAGATTTCAAACCATGATATCAATCCTGGATGAAAATTATGATGAAATCATAGTTCTTCCGGAGGGTGAACCTGGTTATGGGTACGGATATGGTTATGGAGCGTATGGCGAGAAACTGCAGGTTGTTGATGCATATGTCGGTGAATACCAGGTAGTTGATAATCCTCAATCACGAATACTTACAGCAGGTCTCCTGATTGAAACAATATACAAACATAAAATAAAGGCTCAGAATTTTAATTTTGAGAATGGAAATATCTACCCTGGTTGCTGGGCAAGAATTTACGGCTCGGACACTAATAATGGATGGTACATAGTCTCCAAGGTAACTGACTTCTACCTTGAGCTGGGACCAAAAATCCCTGACCCCTCAGAGGATGATGATCCTGAGTTCTGGAAGCTGCAGAGCGTAAAAGATGCCTATGAGCAGCCTACACTTCTTAATTCGGAAGATATCAATAAGGGGAATGTTCAGGTCCATTCTGATGGCTGGTTCTACCACAGGCCTAAACTTTATCTGAATATTGAGATACCGGATGTTCCCACTGTAAGAATATTATTCGGGCTTGCCGCTCCCTTTGCCTGGCTGGGTCCGGATACCTTGATGAAAGTAAAAGTAAGAGCTGCTGAGGAAGTAGCTGCTTCTACACAGAAGAAAATCTGGAAGATAAAATGGGGTCCTGATGCTGCTGACAAGGATTGGGATGAAGATCTTCCTGATGATGATGACTACTCAGCTTACAAAAAAGGTAATCTCTTTGATTTATTCACAGGACTGGACAATTTTGGTCTTGATAAGGCTTATGATAAACGGGCATTCGTGCTGGATAACAAGGGTCAAGGACGACACATTTATGTGGACTCTGGTGCAGTTGAATTGATTACGGGTGATGATGAGGAGATAGCTGGTGATCCTTATGCAAACACACTTCGAGTGGGAACAGATCCAAATATAGGTAAAGGAAATGCTGGTACATTGATTTCTACTTTTGATCAATGGAATGGGGACTATGTAAATGGATATTCGCATGTGATATCCCTTATGGCTACGACAGCCAATACTCTCAGTAACAGAATAGAAGTAACAGCTCAAGTAGCTTCACAAATTATTCAAAATTCCACGATGATAGGAATAATGTCAGGATCTCACGCTGGTGAGTTACTGATGGTAGTTGGCTATTCAGGAAGCAACAGGTTTCAGGTATGTACCTTGAAAGGTGGAGATCCCAATCTCCCGGGGGCTGCGGGTATTAGCATCATGATCTGGAATATAGGACTGCGGATCGGTAAGGGTTATGATCAGGATGCCTGTGGAATGTTATGTGCTGCAGAACCTACAAATAATGACTGGAAAGGTAAAAAGACCAGGCTTGTGGAGATTGTTGGTAATGGAATAGTACCGGATAATGCCTCTTATTTGTTTCGGGCATGGGAGAAAGATTTGAATCATGACATGGTAGATCCTGAACCTAGTCTTGTAGCTCTTATCAAGGAAGATGATGGGGGCGGGAATCTGCGGCATACCTTTATTGTAGGTGACAGCCCCAATACAACAACTCTCAAATATATTATAAATTCTGCTAAGACTATAGGACTTATTTCTCCGAATGCGGATGATTCTGGTGATGGTATACTAATTCTCTCAAAAGTAGATGGAGATAATGGGGCCAAGATACTTATCAGTGCAGGTGTTGATCG
>Ga0180008_1001730_pt1 | contig 12963 bp, 10 predicted proteins | sample MM_PW_MetaG_FD_121121 | JGI IMG/M metagenome (GOLD analysis project Ga0180008, IMG submission 121121) | Groundwater microbial communities from the Aspo Hard Rock Laboratory (HRL) deep subsurface site, Sweden - MM_PW_MetaG | ecosystem: Environmental > Aquatic > Deep subsurface > Groundwater... | reverse complement strand
CGTTAACAGAGCAACTGATTGCACTGGAATTACAGTTACAGCAACCCGAAACCAGACGCAGTAAAGCGCTGTTAAATCTGTTGATCGCCAAGGATTTTGAAGAGATTGCATCATCAGGTGCCCGTTTTGATAAAGCCCATGTGTTGCAGCGCTTGCCGGAAGAACAAGCGCCTTCGGTAGAGGCTTTTGATTTCGAAGTGCGTTTGTTATCTCATGATTTAGCTCAGGTGCTCTACAAAGCCAAATTACGTAAAGCGGGCGAGATGCAAACTAAACTGTCGCTGCGCAGCTCTTTATGGCAACTCAATAGCCTTGGCTGGCAAATGGTTTTCCATCAGGGCACAGCAGTGCTGCCAGCGAGTGGGCCTGTTTAAATGTCTGGATATTCTATCCGGGCTTTACAGCCAGAGGATGTTGAGGTTGTGCTTCAATTTGAGTTGACCCACAAAAGCTTTTTTGAACAAAAAATTGAAGCGCGACCGGATGAATTTTATCAGCCTGAAGCTGTACAGCAGCATATTGCGGAGTTTTTGCTGTTAGAACAGCAGGCTTTAGCCTTGCCGACACTGATTTTTAATACAGACAACGAGCTGATTGGCAGAGCCAATATCAAGGACATCGATCAGGTAACAAAATCTGCTTATGTCGGCTACCGCATCGCTGAACACTGGTCTGGCAAAGGCGTCGCCAGTTTCGCTTTATATGAGTTGATACAACAGGCAAAACAGATGGGATTGATGGTTTTATTTGCCTGCGTGGCGACAGAAAATCAGGCCTCTATGCAGGTGCTAAAAAGAGCTGGTTTTCAACAGATGGAAACTATACCGCAAGTGGCGATAGTGCAGGGCAAAGCTGTTGCTGGTTATCTGATGTGGCTGAAACTCTAAGCCATTAAAAAATCATTTAAATTCTTCTTGACCTCAAGTTAACCTGAGCTTTTACAGTGGCGGCAGATTTTAAATCTGTGCACTAAGCACTGTAAAAGGAGTGTTCTGTAATGAGTTCAGTTGTATCCCGTTGGTATGATCCCTGGTTAACCGCTTTAGCCCCGCTGATTTGGGGCAGTACTTACTTAGTCACCACAGAGTTTTTACCTCCTGATGTACCTTTATTATCTGCCGCTTTACGTACCTTGCCGGTAGGGCTTTTGATGTTGCTGTGGTTACGTCAGTTACCCGCATCGGGCTGGTGGGGCAAAATCTTTTTGTTAGGTTTTTTAAATATTGGCGTATTTCAGGCACTGCTCTTTGTCGCCGCTTATCGTTTACCCGGTGGTGTAGCTGCGACAGTAGGGGCTATTCAGCCTTTGGTTGTGGTGATCTTGAGCTGGGCAGTGCTCGGGGGCCGCACTTCATGGCTCAGCTGGATTGCAGCTTTATCAGGTTTATTGGGGGTTGCTCTGTTGGTGCTGGGGCCTGCTGCCCAATTGGATAGCATTGGTGTGATGGCGGCTGCGGCCGGTGCTTTGGCAATGGCTTGTGGCACTTTATTAACGAAAAAGTGGCAACCTCCGGTTAGTGCTCTGGTGCTGACCAGCTGGCAGCTTAGCGTTGGTGGATTATTTTTATTACCACTGGCTTTTAGTGTGGAAACGCTGCCGCAAAGTCTTAGTCTGACTCATATTCTGGGTTATCTGTGGCTGGGTCTGATTGGGACCGGCCTGACTTATGTGTTCTGGCTGCGAGGCGTAATGCGAATGTCAGCCAGCGCTGTCACAGGTTTTAGTTTGCTAAGCCCATTAAGTGCCACAGTGCTTGGTTTAGTGGTGTTGGACCAACATCTGACTCTGGTGCAAAGTCTGGGCATGGTATTGGTGTTGACCGGAGTCTGGCTTGGCCAGCATAAAACCGCAGCAGCTGTAATGCCAGTAAAAGCGGAGGCCAGCCAATGAAGATTGTCATTGTGTATCACTCAGTCACAGGCACCACAGCACAGTTGGCTGAAGCAGTGGCCGCAGGTTGCCTTTCAGTAACTGCCGTTGAGCTGCAGTTACTTCGAATTGAAGGGGAAGACATAACACAAGGGCGTTACAAAAATAGCGCCGTGCTTGAGGCCATCGATCAGGCTGATGCAGTGATTTTTGGCTCTCCTACTTTTATGGGTTCTGTGTCGGCGCAGTTTAAAGCCTTTGCTGATGCTACGGCGGGCGATCGTTGGGGTGAACAGCTTTGGGCAGATAAAGTGGCTGCTGGTTTTACTGTAGGCACAGGCTACTGTGGAGATACATTACATAGCCTGCATTACTTGCAAATTCTGGCGGCGCAGCAGGGTATGCTCTGGGCAGGTCTGGATTTGGCTGGTGCTGGTGATGTGAAAGCTCCCAACCGATTGGGCGCTCAGGCAGGTTTAATTGCCAGAGCCGTGGATGGATCTATAGAACAACCTGATTTGCAGACCGCTTTTTATCTGGGGCAGCGTGTTGTTCGTGTCGCTGGTCTATTAAAACGGGCGGAGCATAAAACAAAGCTAATCTAGCAACTCTGAGTTTCCAAAGCAGAGCTGGTGTTTTGTACGGCTTTTGCCGATCATCAGGGTTTTATCACAAGGTAAATCTCTGATGACAAACACAATAAAACAGCTGGAGCCGGTGCAGCTGATCCAGCAGCAACTGGATGCTTACAACAGTAAAAACATCACAGCCTGGCTCTCTTGTTACCATCCGGATGCGGTACAGCTGGATTTTCACGGTACTGTATTAGCCAGAGGCCATGATGAAATGCAGCAGCGTATCAGTCTGCGCTTTTCTGAACCTGACCTGCATGCAAAACTATTAAACCGTATGGTGATGGGGGATTGGGTGATAGACCATGAAATGATCCAGCGTAACTTCCCTGAAGGTCGTGGTCAGGTGGAGATGTTATGTAGTTATCAGGTGAAACAGGGCCTGATTGTCAAAGCCCTGTTTCAGTTGGGGGAGCCAATGCTGTTTTAGCCAGTGCAGTTCGAAAGAGCATTGTTCTTCGTTGGCATGACTGTCACTTTGTTTTGTCGATAACAGGTTCCAGTTTATAAATATCGCCTTTAGGCACACCCGCTTTAACATAAAACAGCTGCTGGTTCTGAATAGCGTAATGATGAACAAAACGCTCCGGCGTGGCCAGCAGCAGACTGTTGGTTTTGTTTTGTAGCTGATACTGACGAATGCCCTGATCAGGTTGATAGTAATAAATCTGGTCGTCGGACAAGCTCCAGTTTAGCCAGTTGATTTTGTTAAAATCAGCGATGAGCTGCTGTTCCTCGCCAGAGGTTAGATTCAGTACAAATAAGCCATCCTGATGAAACTTGCTGAAATACAGCTGGTCCTTCACCAGATAACCGCTGTAGCCACCTTGTTGTGTCAGCTGCTTGCTTGCCGCTGTTTTCAAATCCAGTTGCCACAACTGCCAGTCACCGCTTTGTTTACTGCTGTAGATAATGCCTGTGCCATCGGCCATCCAGTTGGCCACTTCCACTTGTTTATCCGGCGCAACTAACACTCTGCTTTGACCTGAAGCGACCATAAGTTGCCATAAAGCGCCGTCTTTGCTAAAAATCAGTGACTCGCCATCCGGTGACCATTGCAGCCGCACAAAAGCAGGGGAACCCGGTAAATCAGCCAGTTGGTACTCGTTTTGACCTGCGGGTTGTAGCCAAATTTGATCTTTGCCACTGCGCTGGCTTAAAAAAGCTAAATCGCCCTTATGATTCACGCGTGGCATGCGGTCAACCTTGCTGCTGCCTATACGGATCCTGGCTTTATCAGCTTTTAGGTCATGCTGCCAGATATCAGCGTCCAGTTCATAGTCCGCGTAATAAATCTGTTGATCCACCACAGCAAGCGACTGCACAGTGCGGCCTGTATAAAACAAGAACTCCAGCTGCTCTGTGTCAGCGTTATATTGCAGCAGTTCGGCATCTTTACTTAGCAGTAACTGATCGGCTAACCAGTCGATGTTAGTTGCCCGCAGCGGCAAGGTTTTTTGCTTTAAAACGGCAAAGCTGCTGCTATCGAGTATGAATAACTGAGTGTGTTGGTTTTCCAGATAACGCAGTACAGCCAGCTTTGTACCGTCATCAGATTCGGCAAACGCCAGCTCGCCGGTTGGGCTTTCTGCGCTCAGCGGGTTAGTGATCTGCTCTTTAGCCATGGTATCCAAACGATACCGGCTTAAGGCATAAGGCTGGGTTTTGTCTGCTCTGTCACGCAGGTAAAAGCCTTTGCTGTCGTTTTGCCAGGCGATTTTCACTACTGAATCCGTGTTGCACTGCGCTACTGTTTTCTTTTGATCAGCTGCTTCGATTAAAAACCACTCAACGACACAGTCTTGCTGCTGTTGTTTTACCCACAACACTTGTAAACCATCCGGGCTTAAGGCTGCCGTTAACAGGTTTTTGTCTTCAGACAACAACTGAGTTTTACCGGGACTCTGTTGCAATATCAGCTGGTTTTTTTCTGCTTCTGCAGAGAAATACAATAACTTAGAGCCATCTTTACTTAAGCTTAAATTATATTCGACCCCTTGGGCATGACTGACTGGTACGGGTTCATTAATATAAGGCGTTGGCAGTTTTTCGGGTTCGGGTGCCAGCGTAATAAAAAACCACAACACAAAAAACAGCAGCGGGGCAGTCCAGAGTACAGCCAGTATCAGTTTGGTTTTGAGACCAGAACTTTTTACTACAGCTGGGTGCACTGCAGTGGTGGTCTCAACCGCTATGGCAGGTTCTGCTGGTGAATTTATTGCTTGTTGTATCGTCTCTACCTGTTCAGACATCTCTGTCACTTCTGGCGTCACAGTCTGGCAAAGCCGATAACCGACTTTAGGCAGAGTTTCAATATAAGTCGTTGCCGGGTCTAACTGAGCAAAAGCTTTGCGTAATAAAGACACAGATTTATTAATGGCACTTTCGCTGACCACCCGACCAGCCCACAGTTGCTCAATCATTTGGTCACGGCTCAGTTGGCCTTGTTCTGCGGCTATAAAAAGCGATAACAGCTGATAGGCCTGAGGCTCCAGATATAAGCGCTCTGTAGCAGAGCACAGCTCACGGCTGCCGGGATCAAAGGTCAGTTGACCAATCAAAAATCGCTGATGAGTGTGGTGTGCAGGCATAGATCAAAAAGTCCGGAAAGATGCTTTGGCTAAGGGTAAGCTTTTTATCATAAAAATGTCCTTAACACTTGTGTTCTTACTGTCTTTTTCTGATGCAACATCAGAGTTTTATAGATGGAGAACCCCAATGACCCTATTGAAGTGGCTGTTATTTTACGTTGTGATTGGCTGGATAAGTACGGTAGAAGTAAATGCTACAGAAGCCTTACCTGAAGGCGTGAGGATAATTAAAGCAGGCGGTGCAGAGTTTCAGCTGCGCTCTGCAGGGCTGGAGCACAAAGGGGCAGCCGTCGTATTGCTGTCTGGCCCCAATGAGCACTGGCATAGCGACAGTGGCTGGTTTGCTCTACTGCAACCGGTGCTGGCCGCAAAATACCGAACTTATGCCATAGACAGATTGGGCCAGGGCCTGAGTTCAGAGGTAAATAATCCGTCCTACAGGCGTTTTGCTGAGGACTTGACCTTAGTGTTGACTGAGTTGAATGAACCGCAAATCCTGCTGCTCAGTTTTGCCAGTAGTTCTGTGTCCGGTTTGTTATTTGCTCATCAGAATTCCGCGCTAAAGATCCAGGGGCTGCTGCTGATTGACCCGGATATTCCTCTGCCAGGCTCCATTGCTTTGTACAAAGGTTATCCGGCCGATTGGTATAAGGCGAATCTGGCACAACTTCTACCTGCGTTAAAAACTGGGGTCTGGACAGATCGTACAGCTAAAAAGCTGCAGCAAGAGCGGCTGCTGGTGCAAAAGCTAGTACCGACAGACTATGCCAACCAAATGGACTGGGCCTATTTTGATTTTATGGCGCAGCAGCGACTTCGGATTGAACGTCAACAAAACAGGGCGAAAGAAATTGCCGCCTATGTAGACGATTTGGATGTCTATCAGGCTCTGCCTTTTTACACTAAGCGGCCGGTGTCAGTGATCAATTCAGATTTTGAGCAACAACAAATCAACCAAAACCCTGAGCAAAAAGCGCCATTGCTGGTCTGGCAACAGGAGGGGGATGGTTGGAGTAAAGAGCAAGCAGAACGCTCTGGTGGCCAGTATATAGAGCTTAAAGATTCTGACCATCTAGTGCTTTTTCAGCAGCCTGCTGTGATCACAAAGGCTGTGGATTGGCTAATGGCGTTCCCTGTGAATAAATAACCTCTGACTCTGGTGACGACGGCAAAGGCTAAAGTCAGACTTGGCCTTTATTGTTATCATCTGTTGTTCGTTCAGTCACTTATGTTTAAAGTCCTGCGTATCCCTTTTGTACTTTTTCGGGTCATTTAATGACAGCTGTCACAAAACGCCTTTATGCTGAGTGAGCAGCGCAACTTATGTAACAATACCAGGTGTACAGGACCATTTATGAAATTGAGCTATTCACTGCTGACTGCCGCACTCTTCTGCGGCCTGCATACAGCCCAGGCAAAAGCCACAGATAACTTCGCTGTGTTGTATCAACAGCAGATTGCGCCTTTCTGGCAAGGCGTTGTACCGCAGCAACTGGAGTTGCAGGACGGCACCAGTTTGCACTATGTATTGGTTAAGCCGGAACAGAGTGAACCCGAGCAAGTGAAGGCCACAATCGTAGTGGTCAATGGCCGCACTGAATCCTATCTGAAATATCAGGAACTGGCTTATGAGCTGACACAGCAGGGTTATCAGGTGCTGATGTTTGATCACCGGGGTCAGGGTGTGTCGGTCCGTTTAACAGATAATCCATATAAAGGGCATATCGAAGATTTTCAGCAGTATATTGATGATATGCATCAACTGGTAAGTCGGGTTGTGCTGGTGGATAAATTGCAGGCAAATCCTAAGCAGCCTTTATATCTGATAGGTCATTCTATGGGAGGCGCTATCAGTACTTTGTATTTACAGCAGCACCCTGATGTATTTCAAAAGGCCGCCTTGTCGGCGCCTATGCATGGTATCAATGGCAAGTTGGCCTATGATGAGTGGGACGCCTGTCGTCTGGCATCAACAGTGACATTGTTTTCCACAGAAGGTTACGCAGGTTTTGCTGACAAACCTTATGTCGCAGGTGCTTTTGAAGGCAATGAGCTGACCGGTTCAAAAACACGTTATCAGTGGATGCAAAGGTTGTATCAGGATAATCCGCAGCTGCAATTAGGTGGCGCTACCTGGGGCTGGTTGGATCAGGCTTGCGCCGTATTACCCCACATGCAACAGCAAACAGACAAGATCAAAATTCCAGTGCTGGTGATGCAGGCAGAACTGGACACTATAGTGTCAGCAACAGCGCAGCAAGAGTTTTGCTCTGTGTTGGCACAGAACCCGAATTCAGGCTGTGTCAGTGGCTTGCAGCAAATTAAAGGCGCAAAACATGAACTCTTATTTGAGCAGGATGAAATTCGTCAGCAGGTGCTTGAGAAGGTGCTGACGCATTTTGCATCGGAGTAAAAGCGCGTAGCCTGTGGGATATCGCTTTTACAAAGCAAACAAAAAGGCCACCTTGCGGTGGCCTCTCTTTTTGGTTTTAAACCAGCTTATTCAGCTGAACCAGGTTTTGTCATAGGAGCAACACTCATCTGACGGGCAGAGGCTGAGCCACCTGGACGTTCTGAGCTGATGACCAGTGGTCGTTCGCTGTTATCCATGCTGGTTGCCTGAGGTGCAGCTTCAACTGTAGCCGTAGCTTCAGCTTTGGCTACTGGCTTAGTCATATCTGCAGTCACCATTTTTGCGTATCTGTTCCCAGCTGCAACCGGAGCTTTCACTTCAGCTACTACTTTTTTCGCAGGCGCTTTACGAGTTTTGGCTTTTGGAGCTTCTTCTGTCACAGTTTCAGCTACTGGTTCAGCAGCAACTGGTGTTGCTTCAACGACCGGAGCTGGTTCAACAGCAACTGGTGTTGCTTCAACGACCGGAGCTGGTTCAGCAGCAACTGGTGTTGCTTCAACTACAGGAGCTGGTTCAGCAGCAACTGGTGTTGCTTCAACTACAGGAGCTGGTTCAGCAACAACAGGTGCAGCTTCAACAACCGGTGTTGGTTTAGCTTCAACAACTGCAGTTTCTTTTACGTCTTCTGCAATAGGCAGATCCAGTTGCTGTTCAGTGCTGACCGCAGTGTCCTGATCTTCAGGATAACGGGCAGCTAACGCTTCTTCAGCTTCCTGATCCTGTTGCTCTTTTTTACGTTTCTGACCAGCAGCACGTAAATGACGAGGAGAACGACGGCTGCGGCTGCGGCCTTCAGCTGCTTCTTTTTCCGCATCAGTGCTTTCAACAGCATCAGTATCTACAGCTTCAACAACATCTGCCTGAACAGGATCTTCAGTGACTGCAACAGCTTCGTTAACTGGCACTGCTACCGCAATTTCTGCTACTGCAGTGTCGATGGCTACAGCTGCAACGACCGGGGTTTCAACAACAGGTGTAGCTACAACAGCGGCTTCAACTACAGTAGCCACTGCAACTGCTTCAACGCCTTCTTTTTCATGACGTACAGACTTGCGCATCTGACGGCGTTGACGGCGTTCCACAATCTTAGTGCTGTGCTCTTCGTCTTGTTCTACGGCTTTGACCGGAGCTGGACGTTCTGCAGCAGGTTTCTTCTGTTCCGGACGTTCAGTACGCTCTGGTCTTTCGCCACGTTCAGCTCGCTCTGGGCGCTCTCCACGTTCCGGGCGTTCACCACGTTCCTGACGAGGTTTATCCTGTCTTGGAGCTCGTTGTTCCTGATTACGTTCCTGATTTCGTTCATTTGGGCGCTCAGCTTTCGCTGGAGTAGCGTTGTCGTCTTTTGCAACTTTTTCATCCCCTTCCTGACGGCGGCGATTTTTGTTGTTACGACGTCTGTTGTTATCACGGTTATTACTGCGGCGTGGTGCTTCTTCCACTTTTTTCTCTGGTGCAGGTGCAGCAGCGAATAAAGATTTAAACCAACCCACCACAGAATCAACTAAACCAGGGCCTGCATCTTTGGCTACAGCGGCTTCAGCTTTGCGAGCTACAGGAGCTGGCGCAGTCGAGGCAGAGGCTGAAGCTGAAGCTTCTGCCATATTAATAGCGGATACAGCTGGTTTTTCTTTTGTGTTTTCGCCAATAGGGTGATAGACAGCACTGCCAATGGCTGGTGCTTTCACCATGTTGTAGCTGGACTCTTCAATCTCTTCGTCGATACGGATGCGCGTCACTTCATAGTTTGGCGTTTCCATATGTTCGTTAGGAATGATGTAAATCCGGATACCGTGACGGCTTTCAATACGACGTACTGAATCACGTTTTTCATTCATCAGGTAAGTGGCAACAGAGACCGGTACCTGAGCATGAATTTGACTGGTGTTGTCTTTAATCGCTTCTTCTTCGATTAAACGTAAAATCGACAGAGCTGAAGACTCAGTGCTGCGAATAGTGCCGCGGCCATGACAACGTGGACACACATGAGTTGCAGATTCGCCCAACGAAGGACGTAAACGCTGACGTGACATTTCCAGTAAACCAAAACGTGAAATGCGGCCAATCTGAACGCGGGCACGGTCTTGTTTTACGGCGTCTTTTAAGCGGTTTTCTACTTCACGTTGATGGCGCACTGGTGTCATATCGATGAAGTCGATCACAATCAAACCACCTAAGTCACGTAAACGTAACTGACGGGCAATTTCATCTGCTGCTTCTAAGTTGGTATTAAATGCTGTTTCTTCGATATCACCGCCTTTAGTTGCTTTTGACGAGTTAATGTCAATGGCAGTTAAGGCTTCAGTGCTGTCGATGACGATAGAGCCACCAGAAGGTAAACGCACTTCACGACGGAAGGCGGATTCAATCTGAGTTTCAATCTGGAAGTGCATAAACAGTGGCACTTCGCCCTGATACATTTTGACGCGGTGGGCAAAATCAGGACGGAACTGCTGAATATAAACTTTGGCTTCTTCGAAAATACGTGGGTTGTCGATCAGTATTTCACCGACGTCACGGCGCAGGTAATCACGAATAGCGCGGAATACCACGTTGCTTTCCTGATGGATCAGGAATGGAGCAGGGCGGTTTTGGGCTTCGTGAGTAATAGCAGACCAGTGTTTTAATAAGGCTTTTAAGTCGTAATCCAGCTCTTCGTGAGATTTACCCACACCAGCGGTACGAACAATTAAGCCCATGCCGTCTGGCAGTTGTAATTGATCCAGCGAGTCCTTTAAATCCTGACGCTCGTCACCTTCAATACGACGGGAAATACCACCGGCGCGAGGATTGTTAGGCATCAGCACTAAGTAAGAACCAGCTAAAGAGATAAAGGTCGTTAAGGCTGCGCCTTTTTGACCACGTTCTTCTTTATCAATCTGGATAATAACTTCCTGACCTTCTTTGACCACTTCTTTAATATTTGGGCGACCGTCAAAGGTATAACCAGCAGGGAAATATTCGCGGGAGATTTCTTTCAGAGGTAAAAAACCATGGCGTTCAGAGCCATAATCAACAAAAGCTGCTTCCAGACTGGGCTCAACCCGGGTGATTCGTCCTTTGTAGATGTTTGCTTTTTTCTGTTCGTGTCCTGGGCTTTCGATATCCAGGTCGTATAATTTTTGTCCATCGACAAGTGCTACGCGGATTTCTTCTTCCTGCGTGGCGTTAATTAACATTCTTTTCATTGTTTTGTGACTCTATTACATAGGCCACAACGCAACGACATCCTGCGTCCGCGTTTCAGATGGTCAAACATATCAATGCTGCAGTCTCTCGACTGGGAATGCTTGAGCTAACTCATTTTATACCTTGGCGGGCTAAAGTTACCTGGAGTTGACTGCATTTGCTCTGCCTGTTTAGTGGGTTTTGAACCCAACCTGGTTTGCGTGCTTGTCGACTTACTCTAACTTAAACCTGTTCTGGTATATTTGGCGCCGCCTTGTCAGGGCCGCACTTAAATGTTTTTTGCTGTGATCTGACACAGAGATCGCGCGATACCGCGCTGCGTTGTCGCAATTTTTTTTTGCCTTAAGTGACCGGAAACTGTGTTTTGTCTCTGTCAGTAATAAATTACGCAGCATTACTTCAGACAAATAGCGTTATTCTCGCCCGCAGAGTATAAATACGTTGGTTTTCCCAACGAATTCGGTATGATCTGCCTCCCGAACGGTGCCTCACATTTTCTCTTACGTCACTTTGAGCGCCCTAATTGCCATTTTTGGCATAATTAGCCCGATAATTATCCCACTAATTAGCGACCAATAGCAACTTAATTTAAGCTTAGCAGAGTAACTGAAACGCATGACTGAAAATATCAAAACTCCGGTGCAATATATTGATGTAGAAGAAGATTATTCCGGTCAACGCATAGACAACTTCTTAATGGCACGGCTGAAGAGCGTACCAAAGAGTGTGATTTATCGGGTTTTGCGCAAAGGTGAAGTGCGGGTTAATAAAAAAAGAATAAAACCTGAGTACAAACTGCAAGCTGGTGATCAGGTGCGGGTGCCGCCGCTTATTGTTCACGATGAGCCGGAAAAAGAGCCTGTGTCGACAGGTCTTGCTATGGTGAAAAACCTCGAAAGCCATATTCTTTTTGAAGACAACGATTTAATAGTGCTGAACAAACCTACTGGTATGGCAGTACATGGTGGCAGCGGTTTATCTTTTGGTGTGATTGAAGCATTAAGGGCTTTACGCCCAACCGCCCGTCATCTGGAACTAGTGCATCGTTTAGACCGTGATACCTCAGGTTGTTTATTGATCGCAAAAAAACGTTCTGTGCTGACCAATCTGCACGAACAACTGCGCTTAAAAACAGTCGAGAAAAAATACTGGGCTTTAGTCGCAGGTCAGTGGGACAGCAAAATCAAAAAAGTCACAGATCCGCTGCGTAAAAACACCTTACAAAGTGGCGAGCGTGTGGTGAAAGTGGATGAAGCTTTAGGTAAACCTTCGGAAACCCGCTTTAAAATTCTGCAGCGTTATGAAGAAGGCACTTTAGTTGAAGCTTTCCCTGTCACTGGCCGTACACACCAAATTCGTGTGCATACCGCCTGTAAAGGTCATGCCATTGCCTGTGATGATAAATACGGTGATAACGAATTTACCTCACAAATGCAGAAGCTGGGTTTAAACCGTTTGTATTTGCATGCCAAAACTCTGACCTTTACCCACCCGGGAACTGGCAAGCTATTAACCTGCGAAGCACCTTTGGACAACGCATTAAGCAGTGTGCTTGAAAAACTGAAGAGAAAATAAGCATGAGTTCGGATATTGCTTTAGTGGTATTTGACTGGGACGGCACTGTGATGGACTCAGTGGGCCGAATTGTCTCCTCAATGCGCTCTGCTGCAGCGTTGTCTGGTTTAGTGGTGCCCACTGAACATCAGGTGAAACAAATTATTGGTCTGAGCCTGGACCCTGTGTTTGATATTTTATTCCCTGGTATCAATGGTACGCAGCGCCAGACTGTGTTTGAACATTACCGCGACCAGTATTTATCGCACGATCATCCGCCGACACCTTTATTCGAAGGTGCAGAGCAGGTGATGCTTGAGCTGAAGCAACAAGGTATGTTGTTGGCGGTAGCGACAGGCAAAGCACGCAAAGGCTTAAAACGGATGTTTGAAGAAACCGGATTAGAACCGTACTTCACCACCAGTCGCTGCGCCGATGAAGCAGAATCGAAGCCCAGCCCTGATATGCTAAAGCAAATTTTGGCTGAACTGAACTTACCAGCTCACCGCGCCATTATGGTCGGCGACACTATTCACGATATGGCAATGGCGCAAGCCATAGAGATGCCACGTATAGGGGTGACTCATGGTGTGCATGGCAGAGAAGAGCTGAGTCGTTATCAGCCCAAGGCGATAATTGATTCGCTGCCAGAGCTGTTAACAGCGCTTTGATTTTAGGTTTTATGAAGGGCAGGGTTTATCCCTGCCCGTGTCAGGT
>Ga0180008_1001729_pt1 | contig 12968 bp, 9 predicted proteins | sample MM_PW_MetaG_FD_121121 | JGI IMG/M metagenome (GOLD analysis project Ga0180008, IMG submission 121121) | Groundwater microbial communities from the Aspo Hard Rock Laboratory (HRL) deep subsurface site, Sweden - MM_PW_MetaG | ecosystem: Environmental > Aquatic > Deep subsurface > Groundwater... | reverse complement strand
TATTGTACCCTTTTCATATTCATCTCTCAAGTTTTTTAAGTTTACTTTGTATACAGATGTTTTATAATTGTCAAAGCCAGAAGATGCATCAGTAGTCCCAAATGTTAAAACATATGTTGCTGTTGGAGAAGCAGAGATGAACCATTGGTCTCTAAATGATGAATAAACAGTAGATGTATTTGATAATGTTCCTATACTACATTTATAGATTCCTTTTGCATGTCTTTTTGCAGATAGTCCAGTTGTGATAGCAGAAAAACTTGAATTAGCAGAACTCAATCCACTTAAAGTAATATAACCAGGAAAATCAGCAGTTGTGTTTAGATCAGTTAGTTGTCCATTTACTATATTGTAAAAGAAAAGATTTCCAGTACTATTGAATGTTATTGATTCTCTATCATCTTTGATAGCTCCATCCCATTCTAGTTCTATAAAGGGAGCATTTCTTGTGTTTGTTTCTCTTAAATAAAACTTTTTTGTATAATAGTTATTTACAGTTGAAGTTTCTTGAGATTCAGCTAATTTTAAAATGACTCCATTTGTAGCTGTATTTCCTGCTAACCATTCATTAAACAAATTAGTTATATTTACTTTAAGATTTTCTTGTCCATTATCAAAATTTTGAGTTCCTGAATTAGAATCAACAATAAAGTCTCCTCCAGATGCAGTCCATGGGTTTGAACTTGTAGCAGAAACACAGCTTGCAAAACCTGTCTGTGATAATTTATCAAGATCTAATCCAGTTCCTTCAGAAAAACTTGTTGTGACTGGATAGATATTGATGTCAAATGATGTAGCTTGTTCTTCACCATGAGGAGCATTAAATATTTTTAACCAAGCAGTAACAGTTGAATCTGTTCTTGGGTCTGGAATAGTGTTTGCTATAATTGATGCTGTTATTGAAGAAAGATTGAAATTCATTAAGATACGACTATAATATTTTTTTTGATCAGCTTTCCTTAATTTACCCCCAGTTAGAGAATAAATTTCACCAATACTACTTTTTCCGATATTTGCTGTGAGACTCTCAGAAAATATTGTCGTATCTTTATTAGAATAAGCTCTTTTAATTGTCAATTTCTATCTCTTTGGCACTACTAATTGTTTTTGGTTTCCTAAATTTCTACTTGTTGCTATATCTACAATTAGTTCTTCATCAAATTTTTCTTTTAATAAAATTCTTATTTGAACGAATCCTATTTTTGGATGAGATATGACAAAACTAGAATTGGTTTCATCTATTTCATAATTTGCATCAATACAATGAATTTCTTTTATGATTTTGTCTTTGATAGAAGGAATATTTTCATCATCTTTCTGCATTTGTATAGGTTGTTCAATTACAAAATCCTTTTTTGGTCTTCTTCCTCTTTTTTTCTTAATAACAGTTTGTTTTATTTCATTCAAAATAATTCTCCTAAGCTACTCTTCCAAATATATCCCATTGGTTGTATTTTACTTCCCATACACAATCAGTTGGGAAAGTTATAATTCCATTGAATGTATTACTTGATATATCAAATTTTGTTTGTGAATATGTTCTTCCTCCAGAATTGTTTTGATTTGTTATATTGAAGAATCTCAATCTTGAAACTGATCTTATTTGATCAAGGGATTGAATTTTTCTCATAATATCTGGAATCACTATTGTGGCGCCAAAATTAGATAATGTGACTTTGAATTCATCCTTTAATAAGATGAATGTTGCTAATAAAGCTTCATTGTTATTGTAATCTGAATCAGGTACTACAGAAAAATCTATTCCTATATTGATTATTTTGCCATCAGTTATTCTTACTGTGTCATTAAAAGATTTAAATCTTTTCAAATAAGATTCAATATTATTTTTTAGAATAGAATTTGAAGTTGTCAATGTGCCATCTGAACTTCTTGATATAACGATAAGTTCTACACCAAAATTATTTTTTGGATCTTTTCTTGCATAACTTCTGAATACTGTACCAAATTTACTTGGAATTGACATTACTCTTGCTTGATAATCTGATAATGTGACCGCTCTTTCTTGAGCAAAAAAATTAGCATTTATTCTTTCTCTTATTGTATCAATATCTTCTCTATCTTCTCCTCCTGTTGCAGGTTCAGGATTAGTTACTGATAAACTATTTAATATAGAATTTGCTGTATCTGGATTTGTAGTATCATAATTTACAGTTTTAAATTCTGCAATTCTGTCTCTTATTCTTGTTAATTGATTGGCTCTTACATTTGTTTCTATACCCCCTCCATATCTATAATTTATATCAAGTGATATATTTGAAGGAGCTACACCAAGAGTTTTTGTTTTAAGAAAATTAGTAGAATCTATAATTGAAGGGATAAATCCTGATGGAGATCCTCTTAATGTGGGTGATAAAACAAAATCTTCTGGATTTGGAATGACTTCTGAATCTTCTTGCGTCAGTATACCAGATCCAAATCTTAATGAAGCTTTTCCATCTACTTCTCTTTCAACAGTAAACCTTTTTGGAACTCTTTTAAGTTTCATGACATAAGGAGTATCTCCAGTAGAAGATACTGTATTTTTTTCACCTATAAAAACTGTATCTCTTGCTAAATAGTCTACTTCAAACCATTCACTATTATCTGATCCACTTACAGAAACAATCTCACTTATATCTTCATTAGGTAATGTTATTTTTAGAAAAGGTGAAGCTGCTCCGACAGTATAAGAAAATGTTCTTTTTTGTCCAGCAATTGCAGATACAGAAGAAACGGATATTGTTATATCAGTCCCATTAGCATCAACTTGTCTATTTGCTGTTGATGAAAAATCTATATCTTCTATAATTTCGAAACTTACAATAGGTTCTTCATTTGTAATAACTCTTGTTCCTTTTTTAAGAATAAACATAGAATTTGCTGATGTAGAAGAATTGAAAGTTGCGCTTAATGTTAGATTAACTACAGCTGGAGTAGCTGATTTTGGTTTATAACCTCTATTTTGCGCCTGAGCTAACATATTTTTTTCTTCAGTAATCCTATTTATAAAAGATTTATTTACGTTCATATCTATATTAAAAGAAAGTAAATCACCTAAATATGCAAATAATTCTATAAGAGCTACATCTCCACCACCAACAGAAAAATTTGCAAAATCATTAGGATAATTTCTTTTGATGAAATCTAATAAATCAACCTTTATAGAATCAAAATCTTTTGATAAATAATTAATTTGTCTATCTTTTGCCAATTATTGTCTCTCATTATCCTGAAATTTTAAATTGTACTTTATCATTGAAATTCTCTATATTATTTATTTTATAACTTAGCTTGACAAGCAAATCATTTAATCTTAATTCTGGATTTTCGTCTTGTGTCTCAACTTCTAATCCAACAAGTTCTATTCCATCTAAAAAACTTTTAAAGGCATTACTTATTTCTGCTTCTAATTTCATTCTCATCTCAATTTTATTTACATTTTCAAATAACTCTCCAGTTAATATTGGTACATTTGTTCCTATATCTGGATTTATTACTCTTTCACCTTTCTTTGTCAATAACAAAACTTTTATTATTTCTCTAATAGCAGATAAAGTAGTTTTATTTTTTGAAAAGAAATTTTCATTATCAGCCCTTAAGGGCCATTTCAAATTTATTGATTTGTTATTCATTTTAATTCACAAAATTATTGTTGCTTAAATGATCATTTAACTTATTTTCAAGTATATCTTCAAGATTTTTTATTCTTTCGCTTAATTTATCTACTTTATTTTGTAATGAAGCATTTTCTAATACTTCCTGTTGTGAAAAAACTTCAGACATATTTGTTGTTTTTCTTGCTGGAATTTTGAATTTTACTTCAATTGTTTGAGGACCCTTGAAAGTTTGAATAGTGTTTACATTCTTTAATTCTAATTTTTCTATTCCATGTTTATGTAAATTAAATATTTTTAAAAAAGTTTTAAAATTCATTGAAATGTTATCTATCAAAGAGAAAACTTCTGTAAGAAATTCATTTAATTTTTCTCCTAAAACATTTTTATATATTTCATTGTTAGAATTAGAATCGTTACTTATATTATAAATTTCTTGAGCAATATGTAAAATTATATTCTTTTTTTCATCTATTGCTTCTGTCTTTTTAGTTAATTTAACTATTTCTTTATAAGAAGAATTTTCTAAATGGATAGTTTTAGTTTTAGTATCACCAATAGATAAACTATCTTTATTTAATAAATATTTTTTATTTTCTTTTATTCCTAATTCTAAGATGCCATTATTATTTTTTGAAGAATGTCTTATAAAAGAATTCTTTCTCCCTTGTTGTATAATATCTCCTTCTTTCGCTGGTATTGAATATATGATTTCTGGTTCTTTTTGAGCAAAATCTTCTACTTGAAAATCGAATCCGTATCTTCCTTGAGAAGTTTTTTCTCTTATAAGATATTCTTTTGCTAAAACGGTATTAATTTTGTTTGTGTCATTTATTCTACCAATCCAATATCCTCTTGAAGATTCACTACTTGCTTCTTTTAATATCCATATAACTTCACCTTTCATAGGCAATTTTAAATCATGTATAGGAAGGAGTGGTGGAAACCAATTATTAAGTTGCTTATTTTCTAAATTTATATCTGAAGAATCTCTATTTACAATTTTGGCATTTATACTATAAAGAGGAATAAGAGTAGATGAACTATTCAAATCAGTATTTATAGTAATAACAATTCCTTGAACTAAAAGAAATACAATACTCTTTTCAGGATACCAGCCCTGAGAAGATCCGTATGCTTCTTTAACAAATTTGATTCCAGGATAAAAAGTTTTGGTTAAATCATGTTCTACCATTATTCTTCTTCTATATCTTTAATTTTGACATCTGATTCTTTTAATTTGTTTTCTAACATTTCTAATTCTTTTGTTATATTTCCTAATCTATTCATGAGATTTTCTACAAGATATAAATTTTCTTCATATTGGACAAGTAATTCTATATATCTTTCACTTAATTCTTTAATTTCTTCAATCATTATTTGTATCAAATTTAGAAATTTCGTATAATTCTTTTAATTTTTTGATTGCTTTTGTTATTTTTCTTGTTTTCAGATTTGTTGCTTCTCTTAAATAAACATATAATTGCTTTTTATTATAAATATCAACCTTCTTGTAATTTGAGAGAATATAAATTATAATTTCTATAACTTTTTTATCTTCTTCATTATAATATTCTTCTGTATATTCTGCTTCATCTTTTAAATCTTGAATTAAATTCTCTATTACATCTTCAGTTTTCTCAACTTTTTTTTCATTATGGAAGTTGTCTATACTCACATCTTGAGTGAAAAAATCATTCTGAATCTTATCATTATCTAAAGATACATTTTTCTTTTTTCTTGAAGCTTTCTGTATAAGAAATCTTTTTATAATAGTTCCAAAATATGAAAATGATTTACCTTTATCAGGATCAAATTTTTCTGTTTTATTATATAAATGTACTAAAACATCATGTTCTATTTGTTTATAGTCATCAAAACTTTTATTAAAACCATATGTCATGTAAATATTTTTAGTAAGATTACTGAAAACTGGTATAAGATCTTTCTCATATATTTTTATTTTAATATCTTCATCTTTTTCATCAATATACTTTATTATTAATTTTTGAGTTTCATCATTCCAATAATTGATCTTTGACAATAAAATGTGCTCCTTCATTAAAATTAAAAAAATTTGCTTATTTATTTATAACAAAAAATGATCTATTTTTAAATTCACAAGTTTAAATTGAATGATTCTACTAATGAACACTCTAGAGATGTTGTGAATCCGTTTGTGTTTATTTGTTCTGTAACTTGTAAAATATTATAAGCTCCTTCAATTCCTTTAATAAGACCTCTTATTCTAACTATATTAAAAGCATTTATTCCTACTATACCATGTATTGTTATTGTAGTTCTCTTTAAATAAAAACCTAATATGTTTCCAAATATATTTCCTTCATTAAATAAACTTTGGATTACTTTTGTAAAATATGTTGGTTCTTGTTGTAAAAAATCTGACAAAGTATTTGTTGGAACATTTTCTAATCTTTCATATTCTATTCTATTATCTCTTAAAAACAATGTTAATTCACTCAACAAATTGACATTTTTTATCTTATCAAATAAATTTATTTTTCTATTTCCCAATAAAACTGGTATTTGATAAGTTTCAAAAGCATTTGGATCCAATTTAGATGACAAATCTAAGGATTCACATAAAGAATTCTTTGATCCAAAATCCATATCTAAAAATTTTCCTGAATAAAATTTATCTTGTTTCATTCTTTCTATGACATCAGTTGTTCCAGAATTTAAAACAAATAATTCAATAGAATTATCTACATTTCTAATTCCAATGTCTATTGGAAAAACATTTTTAATTTTCCCAACAATATTTTTTATTAATTCTAATATGGGACAATTGAAGGCAAATAGGATATCTTTCACATCTTCAACTTTAACTGGTAATTGAAAAATGTTGTTAAAATCTTTTGTGTTGAATGTATTTTTATCTACATTGTTTGAATTCAAAAATTCTTGAATTAAAACTTCAATTGTAGATTTCTCTATATTCTTATAAACAAATGAAACTTTCAATTCATCTTTTATAGTATAAAGAACAAATTTTATTATTTCTAAAACCCATCCAAAATAAAAGTATTCTAATTTTTCTTCCATAACTTCTTCTTCACCAATAACATTACCTGTATCATCTAATATTGATCTTGTATTTGGAAATTTTACTGTTATACCGATTTTATCAGGTATAGAAGATCTATCCATACCATTAGAAACAAGTGTTCTCTTTATGTCTGATATAGAAAAAGATGAATCATTTCCCTCTAATATAGAAATTGTATTAGCAGAAATTCTTGAAACTCTCATAAATGTCAATATAGAAGTTTGTGGAGCTATAAAACTTAAATTGCCCTCTAAATGTCCACTTGATTCAAAATTAAAATCAAACTTGTATAGATTACAAATTGTAGCTTTCCAAAATCCTAAATTTTCATTTGAAAAATTTAATTCTTCTTTTGTTCCTGGAGATAATCTTGGAGGATTTTGAAAATAAGTTGAATTTCCTGATGTCCAACCATATATAATAATAAAAGGTGAATTTAATGTGATTAATTTAGAATATTCTATTTCATAATCAAAAATTTTAGGATCCATAACAGTAATGGATAAATCATACTTTACATTAAATGCCTCTTTAACACCTTTTGTAATAGACAATTCTCCCAACCCCACTCCACCAGAATAATTTGTGCTTTGTAGTTGTGATTCTATTCTTCCCATTCTTATAATATGTATAACAGTTCCATTACTATAAGTGTTACTTGGATCATTCTTAACAGTAACTACACAAGCTTTTCTAATCAAATCTTGTGAATTTTTATTGTTGCTATTTTTTATAACATTAAATTCATCATTGACATAAACAGCATACAATTCTAAAAAAGGCACTAATCCAGACAAATCATCTTGTTTCATATTTAGTTTTGTGTTCCAACCATCTATAACACTTTGATCTGGAATTAATAATTGTTTAGATGACATTTATAAACTCTTTGATTTTCTTATAATTGTATTAAAGATCTTATCTATATTTGTAGGGACTCTCAATATTGTTCCAGGAATTATTTCATTACCCAATCCGAATGAAATATTATTAGCTAAACATATCATCCACCAATATCTTCCATCACCCAAATATTGATGAGCTAATGTATCTAATCTTTGTCCAGCTTCAATTCTTATAAACAAATCATTTTGATTGTCTTGCACATCTTTTTCTGTTATTTCTGGGAAAGATTCTATAGTTCTTTCACCATTTATTTTAATAATATTTAAATCTTTATATCTTGAAAGTGCCATTTAAATCACCCAATGCGAGAGAGTAAATCTACAAATGTTTCACTTGGTGTTTCTGCAATACTATTTGTTATAGGAATCAATGAACCTCTTGTTGCATTATTCATACCACCTTGCAATCCATGATAAAAATCAAAATCTCTATCTGGAAGTGTTTGATGAATAATTTGATAACTTAAACTAACTTCACAAGATACAGGCATTCTCAATCCTTTTGTTAATTCCCATTTACCTCCTTCACCACTATGATCCCAATTAAATTGTAAATTTTTGATATATCCAGGAAGTTGTCTGAAAACATCACCAATTGTCATTCTTATAATTGGACCTGATTTCAATCTTGTCAAATTTGCTTCTTCATCTTTATCGTATGATCCATATGTTTGTTGAGCTAACCAATTAACTCTTTCATACACATTTTGTAGTTCTCTGCCTGAATTTGCAAATATAACAAATTTTATATCAAGAGATCTATCTGTAAACAAATATGTATGCGATTGTTCTGTCCGACCAAAAAAATGTTTTGGATTCCAATTAGGATTATATGATTCTTGTAATTGATTCAATGTAGCTTGTAAAAAACAATACTGTTTAAAAGATTTATCATTATTCCCACCACCTCTATTTTGTGTTTCGAATAAAAACGGAAAAAATTGTTTTTCAGAAAATCCATAAGATTCTAAATCTTCTATATTAGATTTTTTATTTAAATCGATTCCAGCAAAACTTCCTCTAGTTTGTTGTTCATATTTTGCTTTATTCCGGAAATTTTTCCAATCTCCATGTTGAACAGCAGGTTTTAAATATTCATTATCTACATTTATATTAGATGTAAACCCTCTTGTATTTTTTGTTTCCGAAAGGTTTTTTGAATCATTTTCAAAATTAAAAATAGGATTTTGTCCCCTATTATCTCTTTCTTCTAAATCTCTTATTCCAATCCCACTTATTATTCCTCTTGAAAATTTTGTAGATCCAGGAACTTTTGCTGCATTATTTATATACGTATTTGTATATACATCAGATGCAGATTTATTGTTGTCTGGCAATAATATATTTTGATTTAATAAATCATTTAGGGGAATTTTTCTTAATTTAGGATCTTGAGGTCTCAAAAATCCAGATTGATATCTTGAAGATAAAGCTCTTGTTTCATCTGTTAATATTCTAAAAATATTCAAGGGACTTATCGCTGTTCTTCTTGCTATTCTTTCTGCTTGAATATATAACTCATTTGTAGTAAATATATCTTTTATAGATCCAGTACCAAGAATTTGTCCCATATTATGATTTGCATCTCTTGCACTTAATATATCTCTTTGATCAGGCCCAACTGACGGAGGTCCATCAACACTTAAATGTTCTTCTACATAATCATTATCATATGTGTATTTAGAAACAGTTGGTGGTCTGCCAAATGCTTTTCTACCAGAATTAACATCATCCTTTTTTGTTTCTTTCCAAATATCTTCTAAATTTTTTATATTTTGACTAGTAGTCTCTAATATCTTTTTCATTTCAAAATAAGCAACAGATCCGCCAAGATTAACAGCTCTTGACAAATTTTTTTGTACTAATTCATTATAATCTTTCTTACTTTGAGCAGAATATACTCTTTGACTATTAAAAATACTATTACTTTGCAATAATAAATTTTCATTATCTAAAAACTTTTTTATAAGTGTATTACCTCTTATATCTAATTTTTCTTTTAATGTAGCCATGATTAAATCTCTCTACTCATTTCTTCTTGATGACTTGATGTATTTTCTGCAATTTTTCTTCCATCTAACTTAATTATTATAGGTCTATTCTGCAAATTTTGAACAGCTGCTAAATAAGCATTATTTGCTCTTTCATTTTCTTCTCTTAATCGTCTTATTTCTTCAACTGTTTCATCTGTTCTTCTTTGAACATCTATGTCCTGTTGAGTAACTTCATCTCTTTCTCCACTTCTACCTGTTGGAATTATTGGTCTTTCATCATTATACGGACTTAAAACACTTGGAATTTCTTCTTCTCTTCTAAATAATTCTTCTCTTCTTTGCCCACTTTCAGAAATTGTAGAAGTAGGAATTGTGTTATTTAGAAAATCAGAAAAATCATATCCTGTTGCTGTTGTTGCTGCAGCTCCCTCGATTCCTCCACCCACTCCAGGTCCAACAGGTTTTAAGTTTGCTAAATTAACTTCATCATCTTTCATATTAAATAATAAACTATTATAATCTGTTATAATTCCTTTAGCAGTTGAAGAACTCATAATATCTTTCCCCATACTTCCTCTACTTACAAGAGCTTGTATTAATGGAGAAACAATATCAGGAGTAAATATTTCTTCACCAACAAATCTATTCAATACATTACTTACTTCTTCTTGTGTTCTCTTGAATGAACCCTCATCCAACTCTCCAGATGGTTTCATAAATGATTTCATCAATGTATTAGGAGCACTAAATGTAGACAAATCACCATCTGTTAAAGATTTATTCAAACTAGATAAAGCATCTTTCCTTTTTTCACTCTTATCCCAACCACCACCCAATCCAACTATATCTAGAACTTTGCCACCAACAAAACTTGAAGCAAGGTCTCCAACAATAGGAAGATTTGCTACAATTGCTCCACCTGGAATAAGAGATAATATTCCCTTACCCAACATATTTCCGCCAATTCCCCTTGCAACTCCAGCGGCAGCTTTTATCCCACCTTTTAAACTACCTGTTTTAGCAAACTCATTCAATCCTGCGAAAGCTGTTTCTGCTAATCCACTTTTTAATTTATCTGTTCCACCTATTTTATCGAATAAACTCTTTCCAAGTCTGCCAACACTCCCAAGTTTAGATAATCCTTTGTCCATAAAAGATAATTCACCTTCAACTTCATCATTTCTTTGAGCGAATCTATCTCCTAATTTAGCCCAAAATCCCTTTTCTTTTTGGAAACCTTTATCAAGTGGACCCAACATTTTTTCAAATTCTGTATCAAATTCAATGTCTTCACCCATTGGAACAAAGGTATCTTTTACATACTTTTCTAAATCTAATCCAAATTGTTGTTGTTCTATGGTTCCTCTGTCTTTGCCAAAAATGCTTAAAATAGATTGTTGTGTTCTATCAGTTAAATCTCTCACATCTTCTTCAATTTGTTGTCTTTCTTTTTCTCTTTGTTCAACAATATATTTAGATAATGGACTTCCAACACCAACAATTGATGCAGCCATTGCTTGAGCAGCTTTACCAAAATCTTTTGTTTCTAAATAATTTGCAAATCCTGCTGCTAAATCTTTCCCCAATTGATCATATCCAATAACTTGTCCTGCAGCATTTCCAAACCGTACAATTCCTTCTGCTAAAACTCTATTTAATTCAACTGTCAAATATCCAAATTTTGAAGAAAACAAATCAAGAAATCTTTGTCTATCTGTTTTTTCAAATTCTCTCAAAGCAAGATCTCTTTTATACATATCTGTTTCTATTTTAATTAATTGTTCTCTATATCTTCTTGCTTCTTCTTGAAACTCTTGAGTTCTTGCTCTAATAGCAACAGGATCACCTGCTGCCATTAATTGACTTTCTTGCAAATTAGCAATCTGACCAGCAGCTGCCATTTGGTCAACAGACAAAACCATTCCACCTCTTGCAAATTTTTGTAATTTTCCAGTTTGTGGCTCAATTTTTAAATTAGACATATTATCTAATTTGTCCAATGGAACAATCAATTCGGGACCAGCTTCACCAATGAGAGCTCTTGTTGGTTTCGTTACTAATCCACCTTGAGCAAAATTTTCTCTTTGAAATTGTTCACCCAATGGACTCATTATTTTTTCGAATTCTTTATCAAAACTTATTTTTTTGTTCATTGATACAAATGCATTTTTTGCTTCTTTTTGCAATTTAAGGCTATATTCGATTTCTGATCGATTTTCGTTATACAACTGTCTTTTCTCAACAAACATTTTGTCTATTTCTTTATTTGACAGATTTTCTTCTTGCAAATTTCTTCTCAATGCTTTTAATGCTTCTATATCATTTTCTAAAAAAGCAAATATTTCTAATTCTTCTTTACCGTAATAACCAGATTTTATTCCCTGTTGTTTTAATTCTTTGTTTATTTCTATTTGTTTTCGTTTTTCATATTCTTCTTTGTTTTCTCTTCTCTCTATTAAATCACCACCAAACAATGATCTCTTGAAACTTACATCATAATTTTCTTTTATATAATTTACTAATGAATCAAATGCTGATTTCAATCCCTCTGAAATAAAATCTATAATAGGCTGGAATGATTGTTTAATTCTCTTGAAAATATTTAAAATTACCCCAAACAAACCATTCTCACCATAGGCTCTCTTTATATCATTTACATTAGGAATTAATTTATTTATAGAATTTGCTACTCCTTCTACAATAGGGTTAAATTTATCACTTAACCATTTACCAATTTCAAGAAAAATAGGATATATCTTGGATTTAAGTGTATTCCATATCTTTTCCCAAGAAGTTTGCATATCTCTAAGCAATTCATCAATATTCTTTTGTTTCTTTATTCTTTCATCTCTTTCTCTTATAACCATTCTTATATTCTTTTCATTAAATGCAAGATTTATTTTATTAGTCTTATTATACAACTTTAATTGTTCTTGTAATTGATAAGTCTCTTCTAACTTACTTCTTGCAGATTTATCTGCAAACTCACTCATGTTCTCAATAACTCTTAAAGATGTAGTTCCTCTAATCGTATTTAAACTTTCTTCATATTTTAACAACTTAGATGTTTCTTCAGCTGAAATACCCAACAACTCAGTTATTCTTTTTTGTTGAAGAATATTTAAATCTTCCCATCTATTTTCTTTCGCTATACTCCCTAAAATCTTTTCTTGCAACTCTAAAATATCACCAGAAATAGCCATTCTGTGCAATTCTAGTGCATTTAATTTGGTTCCAGCAATCAAATTCAATTCTGCTGTATTCACAGCTGCATTTTCAAAATCAAGAAATGTTTCAGCTATTTGTTGAGTTGCAGACAAAGAAACACCCATTTTTCTTGCTTGAATTGCAGCTTCTTTTATATTATCTCCAGTTCCTTTCATAT
>Ga0180008_1001727_pt1 | contig 12973 bp, 13 predicted proteins | sample MM_PW_MetaG_FD_121121 | JGI IMG/M metagenome (GOLD analysis project Ga0180008, IMG submission 121121) | Groundwater microbial communities from the Aspo Hard Rock Laboratory (HRL) deep subsurface site, Sweden - MM_PW_MetaG | ecosystem: Environmental > Aquatic > Deep subsurface > Groundwater... | reverse complement strand
GTTTCTTTAATCGTCAAGCGATCTACAAAACTTGATCCTTTACATCCTTTTAACTCATCACCAATACCGAGCAAAATTACTTCGTATCCAAGATCATCCAGAACCTGCGATAATTTTGGAAATTTATTCCATCCTTTAAGTCTCGATTGTTCAGTTTTGGAACAATTTGCTAATGCAATCCTTGGTCGACTAATCTGCAAAATTGGAGTATCTGCAGGTTTCAGAATGTATCCTTCAAAATCTTCCCAGGAAGCTCCAATCATATTTAAATATGCTTGTACTTCATGTATCCCTTGTGCTTGCCAATAGATATTTCGTGTAGCAATGCGATCATATCCACCGAATGAAGTATTCTGTATCAACTTCGGAGTAGACCATCCAGCCTTAAAGATCTGTGAGTAATCATCTTCGTGATATGCATGTACGACATTATCAAATACATCATTAATAAGATCCGCAGAAGGAGTATTTAAGAATTGTTTATCTGTTATTAGATCAATCTTCTTATATCCCCACGACCGCAAAATCCGTACAGCAGCTGTCATAAAGATGAAATTTCCCAACTTGTTCATGAACGCTATTGCTACACGATCCTCATGCATATAAATTCACCGCGCTAAAGTTACAAAACTGTCGAAATAAGAGATTTCCAAAAATATCCAACAGGAACGTCTCCAACAAAAATACCTCGAAAACTGTGTATCCACTGTCTCGGCATCACATACTTATCAATCCAAAAAACAGGAATTCCATAATTTACCGCAAATCCAATTAAATCAAGACATTTTGGAAAGGTATACGTTTCGAGTTGATACACGACTAACGCTGACGCATACACCAATACACTCATATCCTTATTTCTCATCACACAGTTTTCAAATCCTAAATTATCTCCAAGTTCAAGATATCCGTCTTCAGGTTGTCCAATCCAAAAAACTACAGGCTTTTTATATGTTTGCAAGTCAGCGTTAACAATACGAACCTTTTCTTTTAGAGGTTGTTGTTTCATAAATGCTGATTCTGAATGAAATATTGCAGTATGCGACATTTAAGAAGTCCTCATGATAACTGTAAAAGTAAAGATATAATTTCCACGATCGTCTCGATCAATCGGTGTTGGAGATCCATAAGGTTCACAAAAGAAGATGCCTTCAGACACTAAATTTACATTAGTAAATCCAGCTTTTTGGTTAAATAAAGCATATACAGTATTAGCCAGCGTTTCAGTGCTAATGTATGCTAAATCCTTAATAATAAAATGAACCACTCGTTCCTTTAACTCCGACCAATTTGTATTTGAACCTGGAATCTCACAAATAGTTACCGATCCAGATGGTGAATCATAAACATCTCCACCAACAAACAAATTTGTATCAATATCAAGAGATGTATTATCCTCTACAAACTCTGCAAGATTCAAAATTAAGCTCATCTTTTATCTTTAATCCTTCGTATATGTGATCTAACCCAAAATGTAATTTCAGAAAAAGGCTTACGTCGATAGTGTCCTCGAACCATAACTTCTCGAAAAACCTGTTGAATCGCTTCACCAATCTTTTGTAAATACTTATGTCGAAAACGTATTTGCTTCGAAGAAATCCAATGAGGACCTGATCCAGGTGTTGTCCACTTTTTATAAGGAGTTCCCCATCGAGAAATACCTTCATGTAAAGAAGCAGCAGCAGGATGATCAACAGTCAAACTTCCTTGAACACCATTACCAACTCGATCAACATGAATCTCATGAGCTTCCATCAAAGCACCATCTCTTAACGGAACTGTAGGTGGAACCTCAAAACAATCAGTTACAAACTCCATCATTGCCTGTCGCATACCTTCTTCAAGACCATCAACAATACCTGATTTTAACTGAATTAATCCAGAACTAAACTGCTTTATATTTGATTGCACATAGATCATTGTAATACAACTCGTAAATGATTAACTCCTTCTGAATTCCTACCCTTTCCAATCCTTAAAATTGGACGTTGATTACCATCAACAATTATTTCATCCTGTTCAGTAACTGTTTGTGTTGGTAGTAAATAAACAACAGTTCGATTGACATCATGATCACCTTTAACAGATCTAACATTTTCTGTTACTTCAGTTATAAATGCCTTAACGCCATCTTTAACGCCGTCTTCAACACCAGTTGTAATAGAAGTCCATGTTGTATCAACAGTATTCAACCATGTTACACCATCAGTATTCACAAAATCAGTTAAAACTGTTAGTCCTCTACTACCCTTTGATAACATAACTGTAACGATACTTACAGTATGCGTCATATACGGTTCAATTGTATTTACTGTCGTTGATACTGTCATTATGCCGTCTTATTTTTAAATTGATCCCGACTAAACATCGGAGTAATAAGTGATGTGTCAAGTATAGTTGCATCCTTAAACGCAACATCAATACTTCCGGCCCATGGAGCACCACCTGTTATTGCTTCATGTCTATCAGCCATTGCAACATATCGATTGTAAATCTCTCCTTGAGTTTCCGAGAACTTCTCAATCTGAAAACGCTCAGGCTTGTTAGCGAAAAGCGATGCAATCAAACGACAACATCGTGCAACTTGCATATTAAATAAACTCTCTTCGCTAAGAATCTGAGTTATTTCATCATCGTCTAACAACGGACGAATAGATTTGGTATCTCCAATTGCTAACCGAATCCGGTTTAATGTAACATCCAAAGCTGTTGAATCATATGAAAAAGACATTCACATTTACCTCAATTTAAAAAAAGCAGGTGGCGCCGGAGGAGTCGCACCACCTGCTTCCCAACCCAAAATCCTCGGCAAGGGATTACAATCAGGGTTAGGAGATTATAGTCCTTCCTTCTGCGATGGCATCCTCAAAAAAGACACCGCAATCAGATGCGACCAGTTTAATATCTTCATACGCACTTGCCTCCACGCGTGTTCCACGAAGCTTTTGCATATACCACTTTCGAATAGTGGATTCCAATCTCTCGCCAGTATTTCCACCATACCGAGGTCGTCTCCAACGGAAAGTATATCCTGCTGAAGGTCTCCGACGAGATGGTCTGGGCTGTGCAAACACAAGTAATGCATGATACTGATTAAGTGCATAAGCAAGTGTATCCGTTCCTTCCGGACTTGGAGAATAAATTGCACGACCGACGAGATAATTATCCACCTCAAAAACTCGAGCTAATAGTTGCTCGGTGATAATACCCGACTGTGTATACTTGTACCGATCCAATACATCTGCGTGATTTTTTAATCGCATATGCACTTTCTCAGATACAACCAAGGTATTCGGCAACAGTCCAGTTGCCAAACGAATAACTGCCTTTGCGGATTCAATATCAGAGATCGGTGTTGATCCGGTTAAATCCCAACATTTAAACTCACCAGCAGTTGGAGTATCCGTTTGACCAATCAAATCGGTTCCCCAGATGCCTGCAGTAAAGTATGTAGTTGCCCATCTTCGCTCCCTGCTCAATCGTAGTTTCTCAACGCAGTATTCTGTAGAATCATCATCCAGATTAAAAACATCATCTGCATTATCTACGTCATCATCTGCATAGTCTTTATGATAGGCGAACTCATCACAATAGAACGTTCCTGGCGTTTCGAGAGAATATCCACCGCCAGCACTTTCAGTCAGCGGTGCTCGTTTTTGAGCCTCATCACGAAACCAATCATATTTATTATAAATCGCATATTTATTCGATTGTTTATCTGTATAAACACTCGGAAATACACGATCAGCAATATACGACCTGGGCTCATTCATATATGCAATGCTTAAATTACTAAGCAAAGTATCAATATGTAAATCTTGTCCTGTTGGTTCGGGCATAAGTAGCTACCTCCTTTCAAAAGATTTTAGTATTCACCAAACTCCATTAAAACAGTAATGGTTTGAGTAACAGCACCACCTTCTAAAGCGATAGCGCCATAGTTATCTTCATTTGTTGCAACAGGTACACCGTGACCGTTTACATCGGATTTAATGAAATTTCCGGCAACCACGGTATCACCAAGAACTAACTTGGAAATCCCAACCCGACGAATCTGACCAACTCGACCAGCTGCAGCAGGTTTATTTTGAAGAATTCCAAGAGGTGCGATTCCAGCCAAACACAAAGTAAATGTAAAATCGGTAGCAGACATTGCCATGAAATGATGCTGATAATTACTATTATCAGCATCCGATTTCAATATACCGATATCAAAAACTGCTAATTCAACTGCCATATCATTTATCTCCTTTCATAGAATTTTAGAGAACAATAAAATCTACTTCTGATTCTGTCGCTGCTCTTTTTGATAGATCTTGTACAGATCCTTATTATCATTGATAGCTTTTCTCCAAGCTACCGCCTCTGTCAAATTTGGATCAGACTTCATCAATGCTACCTTCTTTTCTTGCAACTCAAGGTACGCATTATTCAGCACATTTCCTTCACCTTGTGCACCGAATTCGTTAAACAATCCGGTAGCGGACAATGCTTGTCCAGCTGCTTGCAGCGTTTTCTGAAACATATCAAACGCTTCCTTATCCGATTTGCTTAACTTGAGCATGGTCTCAACCAGCGCAATTGGATCACCTGGGATATTATTATCCTTAACAAAAATCCCAAATTCTGCTCGTTTTCTGGCATCAGCCTCAACTTCTACTGCCAGTCTCAAATTAGATGTTTCTTTTGTTAATGCATCAATCTGAGTCTCCAGAACTTGAACAACCTCATTACTTTCGTTCCGGATTTCAAGTTCTATTTCTTTACGAATTGCTTCACGAGAAACTTGAAGCTCAATTGTCATAAGTTTCGTCAAATCCTCTTCAGATTTGGACTCCAGCCAATCTTGATCAGCTTCTGTAAACACGTACTTCACATCACTAATCAAAAGTTTAATTATCGTTTCTTTGTTCATATTAATGCTCTCCTTTTTAATAGATTTTTCAACTTCTTGAAGTTGTTTTCTTTCATTTGTTGTTTCAAGATCTTCATCTTGTTCTTTCGTAGCATCCTTTTCGAGGGAACCTCCGTTTGATCCAGATCTTGAAGAATCTCCAGACTGTTCAATTGCTCTATTAACGGCATTTTCATAACTCAATACCCCCTTTGCGAGTTTTTGCTTAACGGCATCCTCACCAAAAAAGATGTCTGCTTCTGTTGCTTTTACTTTTACAATTGAGATTCCTAAATTCCTACTAACCGTTTCAGCAAACTGATTGTAGGTTTCATCTACCATGTCCTGAGCTCGTTTCAAAGCTGTTTTTGAAAGAGGCTTATAGGGACTAAAATCATCTTTTCGCTTGCCAGCGAAAATAGAAGTTACTTTGATCCCATCTTGTTCTAACATCCCACTATAATCAAAGTGACGCATTATAACTCCAATTGATCCAACTCCACCATCTCGAACTACATAAGTTTCTTTTGCAGCTGAAAGAATTGCATATGCAGCAGAATAAGCACTTGCATTTGAAAGACTAATAATTGGTTTGATCTCTCTTGATTTGTAGATAAAATCAACGAGATCAAAGAGACCTGATGCTTGTCCACCTGGACTGTTAACATCAAATAAAACTCCAATACACTTTGGATCTTTTAATGCTGCTTGCAATGCAAGACTGATTCCCAGATATGATGATAAACCCATGTAAGACGTTAACCATGTAGATTTTCTAATCAGTGGACCAGAAATAGGAATCACTGTTACATACTGCTGTTTTCCAGTTTCAGTTTGTGAACTCTGAATCATTGAGACGACATGCTCTGGCTCTTCTGTAAGCTCAATGGGTTCCGCATTTTGTAATGCTTCAGTGATTTGATCAATAAGTGCATCATATCCATCACTTGTAATAATCATTCCTTGATCAAGAATTTCATCTACAACTGAAATTGATGACCATTTTCCTTTATTTTTAAAACGATCCAAAATTGACATTTTTGTCTCCTTAGATTTCTTTGCAGCTTCAAATGATCCATTATGACTCTTACAATGACTTCTGGCTTCTGATGCATTCCAAGTACCTTTCGGATATCGATAAGCTTGATCATGCCATTTACCATCTTTTTCTTGATAAATAACATCATATTTTTTACTGTTATGTGTACGTGCACCATTTGATCTTCGAGTTTTTGCACCTTTAATCGGTTCACGAATCCTACATGCATATTCATTTAAAAAAGGCATTTATATCTCCGTAACTTTAACGCGGTAAAGTTATTTTTATTTTAAGGTTGGATATTCATCGTAATCAGAAAACCTTCTTCTATTTTTTAGTCTTCTTCTTTTCCTCGATTTCTTTTTTGCGCTTATCAAGACCATCTTTTTCAGTCTTGGTATCATCATACAAAAAATCATAGTGTTCTTTGTCAAACCATTTATAAATGCGATCAATTGGTATGAAAAGTCCCATGTGAGGTACAGGTGACGACCATCCCACAATGGCAACTCTTGAGGGAATTCCTATAAGTTTGCCTTCATGAAACATGGCCCCGCCCGAATTACCATAAATGATTTGACTTGAGCTCATGTGATAAGGAAAACTTTGAATCTGAAAATTAAGTCTTGTCACAACTCCTGTTGTTGGGAGAGGTGGAAAACCAAGGGAGCATCCCACGGCTACCGTTTCGTCCATAACATATAGTTCAGCTTCTTTCTTAGCAAGCTTTGCCACATATTCAGCCTTATCTTCAGTTCTTAGTTTGATTAATGTCATGTCCTCATCAGCGTTATACAGGACAATCTCTGCCTCAACCTTTAGGGTGCCAATAGGCGTTGAGAGATTCCGGTACTTAAACATTTCTACATATATCGTATCCCTCTTTTCCTTCTTGATTTCTTTTGCAAGATCAGAATCCCATTCATCGACAATTCTGATTGCAGATTCTATAACATGGTGATTTGTAAGGACATAAGTCGAGAACTTCTTTTCGCCAACTTTGGAATAAATAAGAGTTCCAGAGCCACCATACATTCCATGAGATACTCTGACAATGGGGTAAATCATCTTAGTATGAGCTTCTTCGCCTGTCATGTAAGCATAGCTAATGCTAATGAAAAACACACAGATGATCAACAATATTGAAACGATGAATAGTTTTTTCATAACTTTTCCTCTTTTATAGCGCGATCTATCGCTTCTTCCATCCGTTCAAGCTCTTTGTGAATCTGAAGTATCAGACCCTTGATTTAAAGGATAGGATTTCTGATATTATGATAATTTAAAGGTTTCATAACTACCCGCCATTCTTCTGCTTCATCCATTTAATATCAGTTTTAATACCCGCCATTCTTCCGCTTTATCCATTTAATATCAGTTTGAATCTCCGCCAAAATTTTTATTTGTTTAGCCTGAGTAGTACAAAGCATCCTAAACTTTTCATCCCCTTGTCTTAATAGTAGTGTCATAGTTTCATGTGTGGCTATACAAGTATTTTTACCTCGTTTATCGTTTATCCTATTATTGAGAAATCTAAACATTATTGCTACTCCACCTAAAACTCCCAACGCGCTTATTATTGATGTTACTAAATTCAATTCCATATCTGCGTCTCCTATATCACATTAAGTCTATTATGATAGGTTTAGATTTGATAAGTCACCTCTCGTAACTATTTCTTGTATAAAAAAAAAAACATGGTCTCCTATTAATCTTAAATGTCTTTCTTTATCTTCATCTCGGTAACTTTAACGCGGTAAATTTACAAACTACAAACGTGCATCACTAAACTCGGAAAGTCTTGCATATGTTTTCAAAAATGCTTTCAAATCGGTATCAAGTTCAATAGCATCAATACCTGCCATCTTTGAAACATAATCTGATATTTCTTTAAGATCAAAACGCCTAATCGGAGTATGAACAACATACGGAATCGGTCGAGTTGATCCATTAAGTACAAACAACTTAGTTACAGCATCTCGGTTAATAACTGATGCAATTCCATCCAGCCAACTTTCAAGACTTTGATAGAACATATTAGTTTGCTCACGCGCTAATGCATAACTTCCTGTACGTTCCATTCCAAGCATCACAAACTGCGCAAGCACAGTTACCGCGATCTCCTTATTATACCGATTGATAATCGCGGTAGTATCAAACTGACGCTGGCCAGGAGACGAAAGTAACTCAAACTCCCAACCATTTGGTTTAACAATACCATCTTGTTCATCCCTGCGAATATTCGAAACTAACCGTTTTGCAGCTGTTATCGTAGCAATCGTATCTGCGTCATCACTATTAGGATTCACACCTGGAGGAAGTGTTATCATAGGCATACCAGTTAAATCACGCTCAAGACCAATCCCTTCAATTTCTTCAATATGTTTTTTGTAATACCAAGGTTTGTATGCAGAACGTAGAATCGAACGACCTTCAGGATTCTCACCGTTCGGTTCTGTCCGAAAATGTAACGACTTTTCAATAGGAATATAAACAACTTGATAATTTGGAGGCGGCCTTTGCCATAAACCTAAAACCTCACCTACTTCGTTAATCTCCCACTTCTCATAAGAACTTTGCTTTCGTGTTCCAAACTTTTTCCATACAATTCGGTTATCCGACTTTCTTCGTTTGTAGACCTGCTCAAACCAAGCCCAACCGTAAGTCATCATCGACATCGCTTCGGTAATAAACTCCATCCAAGTATGCGACATCCCTTTCATATTTTCTTCCAGAAAGATTTTATCTTCTTCACTTCCACCATCTGGAATTTTAACGCCCCATCGAGCTTCTCGCAAAATCTGTGTTATTGCATGTATCGTAGAACCAACAACAGGATCGTTATCTCGCATTTCATGATATGTCTTAATCCCAGATCGATACCTTAAAACACTCAAAAACTCTTCATAGACATAACCAGCAGACCAATTTATTCCGGTTTTACCTATTTCAAGGAAGTCTGAACGCATTCGCGGCACTACAATCTCCTTTAATGATACAATTGAGAGAACCTTCCTGAAATGGGTTCATCAGACACCTTACCGATCCTCTCCCATTGACTCGTTTTTTCAAGTTCTCTATTTATAGTTCCAAGACCAAAAACATCAATAATTGGATTTGTAAGATCAACACAAAGATCAGCATTTAGAAATGCGTACATGGTAGCATCAAGTTCGTCTGGCGATTCATTAAGTTCACTTTTCTTTTGTACCAGGATTTTTCCGTTAGCAATTTTGTATTGAAGCTCATTCATACTCTCCAAAACACGAATAGGAATCTGCTTACAATAAATGGTTGAAAGAATATCTCGAAACTCCCAATATCCTTGTGCTCTTAAGTTTGCGTATCGTAACTTTTTTTCAACAGATGGAGCTGCGTTACCAATTACAGGATACACAATTCGCGGATACAACCGCTTAAGCCCGTCATATACACCTGCCCCAATTCCAATACAGTCAACTTTAAATGCTGAAGGATTATAACTTTGAATGTAATCGGACGCCCAAGATATTATTGTGAATGTATCGGTCGTTCCTCCAGTTAAGAACTTCTCCGCATACTCAACAATTACAGGTCCCTTGCGCATACATATAACACTCTTATTTGTAGTACGTCCAACATCCAAACCGCCTTCAAAATCATATCGAGCACCACGTAAGTCAATCGAACTTTGATTTCGGAAGGCGTCAACGTCTTCCGGCGGAAACAACATATTAACACTACCTGTTGGAAAATCCCCAAGAACTTTGATTTGATAGATCGGATGAGTTGTACCATACCGAACTTGCATCATCTTAACATAACGCTCTTCAACAAATTTGGAGTCGAGACAAGATACTGTCATCGTATGATACATGTCTCTCATGCGCATGTCTGCAAAGATCGAATGAAAGTAACCGGTCAATCGAGTTGGGTTGCTCGTTAAGATCGCGTAAGCATTCTTTCCAGTCAATGCTCCTTCAACAGCTGGAAAAATATCATCTGGAATTCCAGAAGCTTCGTCAAGAATATATAATAAGTTTTCTTCTGAATTTCCTGACCACATACAAAACCCGTTTCGACGAGTAAAGATTGTATGATAAGGCTCCACATCAACACAATAAACCTTTCCATTATATGAAACTTCTAAAAGATCTTCTTTACGGATCATAAGATACGCTTGATTATCGACATATTCAGCAACTCGATATCTATTATGCTTTGTTTGAACAAGTTGTCCATTAACATAACCTGGTGTTTTTTGATTTTCTTCTGGTGTATATATTTTTACAAATGCTCTACCACTCACTTTAAAAATAAGTTCTTGTAAATCATCCGCTAATTGTTTTGAAGATGTATAATAAATTTTTGTTCCTTTTTTGTTAATATATCCATCTCCAGATAAATAACCATCTAAAAAATGTCTTATTAGATCAGATGATGCATTTTTAACATACTGTGGAACACATTTATTAAGTAAAGAAGTTCCAAACTTTCTTAAATGAGCATTAAGTTGCATTGAATTAATACTAACAACATCAGTTCTATCTTCAATATCAGGATATGTAATACTACTAAAATCTAAAAGATTTGCAAGTTGTTTTATAAATTTTATAATATAATCATCTTTTTGACATAAACATACAGAATATTCTGTATTACACCATCCTTCAGCAAGATAAAAACCTAAAAAATAAAACCAAGTTGCTGCATCAACTTTTTTAGGCATAAAAACTTTTTGTTTTGATGTATATATTGGAATGTCAAAATTTTGAAAAGATTCACCCTTCCATTTAAAAGTATTATTTACATACCAATGTCGATAAGTAATATTTTCAATTTCATCTTTTTTCCAAGGAGAAAGTTTTCCATGACTTCGAACTTTATAAAGCATCTTATGCTTCGAAGTAAAACAAAAATCAAGATTTTGATGAACAACTGTATACATACCACCAAGATGATCATATTCCATTATCTTTGTCAATCGATAATAATCAGCAATACCTGTATCTGGATCAAGAGAAAGCACTTTATCATCATCTTGTAGTTGGTAAAAGAACTTCCATCCTTGTTTAGTTAATATCTCACTATCAGCGGATGCACAGTGGAAGCCCTGCAAACCTTCTGCAACCTGCCCATTAGGTGATACTCTCGCAGTCCGTGCAACTGCAAACCACTGAGGATCATAACCTTTAACCGTGATCTTCGTTTGTGTCCACTTAAGCAGCTCGCTGAGATATTCAGATCTGGAAATCCACTTATGCGCCTCTCCCCAAATTAAATCATTAAGCTGATGCTGACTTGGTGCAGTACATGGAACCTTACTAAAAGGTTTGGTTGCGAGGAAATGTAACATTGCTAACACAATCCAAACAGTTTTACCTACACCTGAACCTGCCTTGATAGCTACAAAATGGTTACGATATAACGCCTCAAAAGCTTCAATTTGCCATGCATCAAAATCAACACCAGTTATAAGGTCCTGGCAGAATTCAACTGGATGTTCTTCGTAATACTGTATGGCCTTTAAGGATATTTCACTCATAGCATCTTAGGCGTTAGCGGTTGCGGACATTACAATTGGTAGCGTACTTATGTCAATATCGTCTTTTTCACTTTCATCCAAAGGTTGAGGCGTTACATCTATCGGTAGTTCTTTTTGATCTTCATTATCGCCTTTATGCTTCTGTTTATACGCTTCATTAATCATGTCCGCTAAAGTTGCATGCACTTCAATTCGTTTTTCCGGTGCCTTGTTGCCTGTGCGATCCAAGATATCCCACGCGGACTTCATCTGTAATGCTATCGGAACTTCTTGATACTCAATTTTGTCGTTGCCATCATCATCCACCGTCAGCCGTTCGACGATTCCTGTCGAAGCGTTAACGGTAATTCGGGCTGCATGAATCGCTGCATTTTCCAGAATTTGCATCGCGGTCGCTCGAGAGTCGATAAATCGATCATTTGTTAACGCCTGCATTTCTGCCATTTTGGCGCTAAAAAGTTCCTCGCCCTGTAGCACACTTAAGCGGGATTGCGACATGCCTAATTCCAAGCATATCTCGCCTGGAGTTTCTCCGACAATCAATCTCCGGATGATGTCCATGTGTCTGGGCGTTAGCCGTTTCAATGTCATACTCTTCTTTCATCTCCTTCACAAGATCTTTCAAATTCATGTCCATTTTACGAAAATCCTTTTTGACGCCAAACGGCGGAATCCGTTACGGCGGAATGCATTATGTCTTACGGCGGAATCCCTTGCGGAATCCCTTGCGGAATCCTTTACGCCGGTCGGTAAGAGAAACATACAGGCGTTAGTGCATGCGGGCGTTAGCGCATGCGGGCCGGCGACGTCTTTCACTATCAAAACTTCTCCACGTCCGCTTTCAGGATACCACAACCACCCACCCGTTGTCAAGTTTTAAACACGGATAAAATCCAGCGTACATGACTCCAGCGGCGGTCTTCTGCAGCGGACTTCCGCGGCGATAGCTTTGGTGTTTGCGATAGCTTTGGTGTTTGCGATTTGGTATGCACAGCGATTTCGAGATGAGTCCGCATCAATTTTTATCGAAAATTAAGCCCATTTTATTAGAATTAAGTTAGATTGCGTTAAACTACGTTAAACTAAGAAGGTACCACAATGTCAGATGTTACATTGTCGTATGCTACATTGTCGTATGCTACATTGTCGTGTACCACAAAGTTCCGGTCGGAGGATAAAAAAATTCCCTGCAATTTTTGGTTGCAGGGAAAAGTTGCGGGAAAAAAGTTGCGGGAAAGTTATTTCTTTTTTCCCGCTTTGGACTTGGCCCGCAAGGCCTTGAGTTGTGCCTCAAGGCTGAAAGCTTTCTGACGCTCTTCTTCTTCCAACCCCTCGAACTTGCTCGAAGGGGCCGTACCGTTCTTGTCATCCGTCTTGATTTGACGGTTGACCAGCGTAAGAACGGGAAAAAAGGTTTCTGGCGTGACGTCTTTTTTCAACGTCACGCCGTACGTCCTACAAAATGCCGCAACCCCCGCGGCACTTTCTTCGAACAGCGTTGAGGTTACTTCAACCT
>Ga0180008_1001722_pt1 | contig 13011 bp, 15 predicted proteins | sample MM_PW_MetaG_FD_121121 | JGI IMG/M metagenome (GOLD analysis project Ga0180008, IMG submission 121121) | Groundwater microbial communities from the Aspo Hard Rock Laboratory (HRL) deep subsurface site, Sweden - MM_PW_MetaG | ecosystem: Environmental > Aquatic > Deep subsurface > Groundwater... | reverse complement strand
TTAGGGTTTATTTATTTTTTAAGAATTAACTTTCTTCCGTTAATTGCAATTAGTTGCCAGATGAACAAAAGCGATAGTAAGAGAATAGCTGGCAAAAGTTGAATTCTTTATTAAAATAATATGTTGGTAAAGCATAAAAATAAAATAGTGGTTATATTGGGTCCGACTGCTTGCGGAAAAACTAAATTAGCAACGCAACTAGCTTTAAAATTTGACGGCGAAATTGTTAGCGCTGATTCTCGCCAGGTTTATCGTGAAATGGATATTGGTACAGGGAAAGATCTTAAAGACTATAAGGTAAAAGTCAAAAGTCAAAAGTTAAAAGTAATTCCTTATCATTTAATAGATGTTGTTAGTCCTAAACAAAATTTTAATTTAGCTAAATATCAAAAGCTAGCATTTGAAGCTATTGACGATATTTTACAACGTAAAAAATTACCGATTTTGGTTGGTGGAAGTGGTTTATATTTACAAGCTGTTGTTGATAATTTTCAGTTATCTGACAGCAAGCCTGATTTAAATTTAAGGAAAGAACTGGAGCAATTAACTATTGATCAGCTTTTTGATAAAATAAAAAAATTATCGCCTAAAATGGCGATAAAAATTAATAATAGTGATAAAAATAATAAAAGACGATTAATCCGTTATGTTGAAATTTTATTGTGTAATAAAGAATTTAAAAGTAAAACAGCAGAAGAGAAATATAGGGCTTTAATCATTGGGTTAAATCCAGATAAACAAATTTTGCAAAAAAAAATCTACGAGCGGATAATAAGTAGATTAGAAAAAGAAAAAATGGTTGATGAAGTAAAGCAACTTCATCAGAAAGGACTAAGTTGGAAAAAAATGAAAGCTTTTGGTTTAGAGTATAAATTTATTAGCCTATATCTTCAAAATAAATTAACTTACGAAGAAATGATAGAAAAATTAACGATAGCAACTAATCAATTTGCTAATAATCAATTGTCTTGGTTTAGACGTTGGGAAAAACAAGGAAGGAAAATTAATTGGATAGAAGACGTTAAAAAAACAATAAAAAAGGTTAGTCAATTTTTGAAGTGAAAATTATTTTTTTTAATAATTCTATAACTTTTTTTGGATTAGCTTTTCCGTTTGTTGTCGCCATTGTTTTACCAACTAAAAATTGTAAAACATTTTCTTTGCCAGATTTATATTGAACTACTTGTTCTTTATTTTGCAAGAGAATCTCTTGGATAATTTTCTCTAGTTCAGTGTCATTGTCTAATTGTTCGAGTTTTAAATCAGTCATTATTTGCGATGGATCTCCTCCGTCTTGATGCATTTTAGCTAAAATTGTTTGACCAGCAGAGGAATTAATTTTATCTTGATAAACCAAGCAGACAAATTCAGCAAAATTTTCAGCAGTAATTTTGTTATTGTTAGTATCTAATGTATTATTTTTAAAATGTTTAAATAGTTCATTAATTAGCCAATTAGCTGTAATTTTAGCTAATTTTTTATTTTGCCTATCCCAGCTGTCTCCTGTTGATTCAATCCATGTGCGTAGTTCAGAAATAATATTTTCAACATAGTCTGCTAAATTTTTATCTTGAGTTAAGATTTTTGCTTCATAGTCAGTAAAAAAATATTCCTCTTTAAAACGTTTGATTTTTTCTAGTGGTAATTCAATTAATTTTCTTTTTATAACTTCTTGCCAATCGTCGTCTATTCGTAGTGGAGGGATGTCTGGTTCTGGAAAATAGCGGTAATCAGCAGAAGTTTCTTTAACACGCTGGCTAAATGTTATCCCTTTTTCATTATTCCAGCCACGTGTTTCTTGAATTAATTTTTCCCAATTTTCAATAGCTTTGATTTGGCGATCAATTTCATAATTAATGGCTTTTTCCATGTATCTAAAAGAATTGATATTTTTTAACTCTACTTTTGGATTTAAAACATAATCTCCAATTGGCTTAATTTCTCTGTTATGATATTGCCATTTGCCTTTTTCTTGCACGCTTACATTGGCCTCACAACGCATTTCGCCTTTTTCCATATCAGCGTTTGAAATTTCTAAATAACGTAAGATTTGTTGATAAGCTTGACAAAATTCTTTGGCAGTTTGTCCGTCGTGAATAACAGGATCAGTAACCAGTTCAATCAATGGCGTTCCAGCGCGATTATAATCAACTAAAGAATAATTTTTTTTGTTAGGGTGAATTAATTTTCCAGTGTCTTCTTCTAAATGGATTCTAGTAATTTTAATTTGCTCATTATTTACTTCTAAGTAGCCGTCATAAGCAATTGGCAAATCAAATTGTGAAATTTGATAACCTTTTGGTAAGTCTGGATAAAAATAATTTTTTCTATCAAATTTTGATAATTCATTAATCTTGCAATGCAAAGCCAAGCCAATTAACATTGTCCATTCAATCGCTTGTTTATTCGGCATTGGTAAAGTTCCAGGATGCGCCATGCAAATAGGGCAGACTGTTGAATTTGGTTGTTTGCCTGTTGAATCATTATTGCATTCACAGAACATTTTTGATTTTGTTTTTAATTCAGCATGTATTTCCATGCCGATAATGACATCGTATTTCATAAAATTTTTGAAATAATTTGATCAACTTGTTTATATAAATTTTCTAAATTTCCATTATTATTTATTTTAAAATCAGCCTGATTCATCGTTTCTGGTACTTCAAAATCAGAAACTCCTTTTTGATCTAACATAAATTGCTTAAAAGTTTTTTTGTCATCTCCTTGATTTTCATTTCGTTCAACAACTCTTTCATATCTGATTTTGGGATCACTATAAACGCTAATTAGAATAAAGTTGGATATATTTTTAAAATATTTTAATTCTGGAATACGACGCACGCCATCAAAAACAATTATTTTATTTTTGTCTTTTTTAATATCTTCAGCAAGAGTTTTGGATAAAATATCTTCGCCAAAATTTTTTCTTAAGAAATCAGAAGTCGCTATTATATTATGTCTAGTTTGATCTTGATAAACTCTATCTAAAACATCTCGTAAAATAGTGGAATAACGATAAGAACTTGCGTTATATTTTTTAACTAAATAATTAACAATAGCGCCTTTTCCACAAGCGATTTCACCAGTTAAGCCAATTATAATTTTTTTATTAGACATTTATTTTTCTAATTCTACAAATTTAAACTTTAAAACATTTAATTCACTTTCTTTTCTAATAACAATTTTTTTAAATTCACTATAATCAGGGAAAAAAGTATCAGCCTGTTTTGGTTTGTCATCAACTATTGTTAAATATAATTTATTAACAAACGGTATGGCTTGTTCATATATTTGACTACCGCCGATAAAAAAGATTTCGCCTTTATTTTGTTTTTTGGCTAATTCAATTGATTCTTCAATGGAATTAGCAATTAAACAATTTTGCGCTAAAAATTTTTTATCTCTAGTTATAATTATATTTATGCGATTGGGTAGGGGATTGTCATTTATTGAGTGAAAAGTATTTTTACCCATAATTATAACATGTCCAGTAGTAATCTCCCTAAAGTGTCTCATATCTTCAGGGATATTGTAAAGCAATTTATTTTGAAAACCAATTGCTCGATTTTTAGCAATAATGCAAATAATGGAAACCATAGGAAGTCAGAAGTTAAAAGTTAAAACCCGCCGATATTAGCGATTTCAGCTTTAATAGCAGGATGTGGGTTATAATTTTCTAAAATAAAATCTTCATATTTAAAATCATCAATATTTTTTATTTCTGGATTTAATTTCATTGTTGGAAAAGGTTTTGGTTCGCGACTTAATTGTTCGTTTATTGCATCAAAATGATTTGAATAAATATGTACATCGCCAAAAGTATGAACAAATTCACCAGGTTTTAAACCTGTAATTTGAGCTACCATTAATAAAAGTAAAGAATAACTGGCAATATTAAAAGGAACGCCTAAAAATACATCAGCGCTTCTTTGGTAAAGACCAAGATTAAGCGCGCCATCGCCAGTAACTTGAAATTGAAATGTTGTATGGCAAAATGGCGGAACTTCATTGGCATTACCTGATGAAGCCATTGCATAAATAAAATCAGGGTTCCATGCTGAAACAACATAAGATTTTCTAAAAGGTTTTTCTTTTAACCCTTGAATACACCAACCAAGTTGATCAATCTCGCGACCATCTGAAGCAGGCCATTTACGCCACATACGACCGTAAACACAAATTAAATCACCCCATTTTTTAACAAAATCACTATCAGCTGGTTCATTTTTAATTTTTTCAATAAATTCTTCCTGACTAAGTAATTCCTCTTTGAGTTGGCATCCTTGTAAAAGGGGATTAAGTGGGTTATTTTCCTTTCTATATCTTTTATAAGCCCATTCATCCCAAATATGAACATTATTATCAACTAAATATTTTATATTAGTATCGCCGCGCAAAAACCATAACAATTCAATAATAATTCCCCTGATAAAAACTTTTTTTGTAGTTAAAAGCGGAAATCCTTTTGATAAATTAAAGCGAATTTGTCGACCAAAAACAGACTTAATGTATGGTGGCTTTTCTCCTTTTTTTGCATAATCTTGTAAAACTTCTGGAGTAAAAAATAATTTCTTATCAGATCCATTCTCCTTAATGTCTTTTAATAAATTTAAATATTGATATTCAGGATGATTTTGATTTAGATGGTTTGACATAAATTTGTTAATTATGTAATATGTTTTTATACTTCTTTTAAATTTGTACTTCTTTTCCATCTGTTCCTACACGTCCGCCTTGCCATTGACCTCGATATTCATTACCTTGTCCAAAAACTTCATGAAAAGTTATGTGCGCTATTCTTGCGCCAAAAGATATTTTAATATTACTTTTTCCAAGATTACAAATGCCAAAGGTTAATTCGCCACAGTAGCCTGACTGAACAACGCCGTTAAATAGACCTAAGCCAGAACGGAAAAGTGTAGTGCGAGGAAATATAATGCCAGAAAGATTGTTTGGTAAATTAACTTTTTCAATTGTTTTAATTAAATAATATTTATTAGGTTTAAAAATAAAAAAATTATCTTTTTCATTTTTATTTAAATCAAATTTGTCTAGTAGATTAATCTTTGGCGTGTTTCGCTCTTCTACTCCCAAAAAACCATCGTCTTCAAGCTCATAAACTTCGCCCAAACGCAAATCAAATCCAGCGCCTTCAGGATTATTTAATTCTCGATCGCAGAGATTTTCTACTAATTTATTTTCTTTTACTAATTCGTGTAATTTCTGTATACCTAAGATCATATGATAATATAATTTTTAATTTTGTAATTTTTCACCGCAAAAGCGGGATAGGTAATTTTTAAATAATAATAAAATATTTTAATTTTTAATAATTATAATGAATGATTTTTTCTTGGTTCGAATTTTCTTATTTTAATGCCTTTTTTTTCTGCTAAATCCCAAATTTCATTTTCTTTTTCTGTGCTTTTGCCCCCATCTTTTATTCTTGTATATTCTTGAACATAAATTATTTCTTTGATTCCAGAGTTATTTAAAATTTTCATACAATCATAACATGGTAAAATAACGGCATACATAGTAGCTCCGCGTAAACGAGTTGTGTCTTGGGTATTAACAATGCCATTCATTTCTGCATGAGCGCCACGGCAACGTTCTAATTTTTTAGTAATTGGACTGCCATCAACTTTAGCGCAACCGACATCAAGACAATGATAGTCTCCTTCGGTAGGACCATTATAGCCCATAGAAATTATACGGTGATTATTATCAACAAATACAACGCCAGTTTCGTGAAATTTACAAGCGCTTCTTTTGGCAACCAACATCGCTAGTTTAATAAAAGTTTCGTCCCATGATAAGCGACTGGTCTTAGGGTTTTTTAAACTTACGCAACTATTTTCTAGTTCACAATTACAATTAGACATAGTTTTTTTGATTAATTTAATTTATTTTTTATTTATCTTATTTTTAATTCTTATTTATCTTATTTATCTTACTTTTTTTATTTTAATTTATATTTCTCTTATTTGTCTTATTTTAATTCTTATTTTTCTTACTTATCTTATTTTAATTAAGTGCTATTATATTATCAAACAAAATAAAAATGGGCAAATAAAATTAGTTAAAGAAAAAAACAGGCTTGTGGCTGCCTGTTTTTTTTCTCAAACTTTATTTTTTCACCTCTTTTAACCTTTAATTTTTTACTAGCATTCTTTTCTTATGAAATTCTTAATATCTTCAATAGTACTCATCATTTGAGCTGGAAAAATAATAGTAGAATTTTTTTCAATACTGATTTCTGCTAATGTTTGTAGATTTCTTAATTGTAGCGCGATTGGATGCGCTTCAATAACATCTGCGGCTTGACCTAATTTTTCAGAAGCTAATAATTCACCTTCAGCAGCAATAATTTTTGCACGTTTTTCTCTTTCTGCTTCAGCTTGTTTTGCCATTGCGCGTTGCATATTTTCTGGTAATTCAATATCTTTTATTTCAACTAATTCAACTACCACGCCCCATGGTTCTGTATGAGTATCTAAAACCGTTCGGATTTCTTTATTAATTGTATCACGTTCAGATAAAACTTCATCAAGTTGAAATCGACCGACAATATTTCTAATAGTTGTTTGCGCTATTTGATTAATAGCTTGGGTAACATTTTCAATTGCAACAATACTTTTTATTGCGTCAACAATTTTAAAATAAGCAACAGCTGAAATATCCACAGAAACATTATCTTTTGTAATAATTTTTTGTGGAGGAACAGGCATAGTCATAGTTCGAAAGTCAATCATTCTCATCCATTGAAGATAAGGAATAATCCAATTTAAACCAGGATTTTTGATTGAAACAATTTTGCCCAAGAAAAACACAACGCCTTTTTCGTATTGTTGTACAACTCTGAAGCCAGGAATAACAATAAAAACAAGAATTAAAAGAAGAAATATAAATAATTCAGGCATAAATTTAAATTTATTAAAAATTAATTAAGTTAAAGCTTTTTAGATAGCAATTTTTATTCCAGGTCCCATTGATGAACTTACTGAAATATTTTTTAGATAAGTTCCTTTTGAGCTTGTTGGTTTTGCTTTTTTAATTGCTTGAAGGAGTGTCTGAAAATTTTCTACTAATTGTTGTTTGTCAAAAGAAATTTTGCCAATCGCCACATGGATATTACTTGTATCATCATTTTTGAAACTTACTTTACCTTTTTTTAATTCACTAATTGTTTTGGCAGGATTTGTTGTAATAGTATCATTTTTTGGTGAAGGCATTAATCCGCGAGTTCCTAAAATTTTAGCAATTTGAGCTAAATTTCTCATTATTGCTGGTTCAGCAATTGCTACTTGAAAATCGGTTTTTTCTGTTTTTTTGATTTCTGCAATTAATTCGTCTCCGCCAACATAATCAGCTCCAGCTTCTTTTGCTTCTTTTTCGTGTTCAGGAGCAACAAATGCAGCAATTTTAATAGTTTTGCCAGTGCCATGAGGCAAAGTAACAGTCGCTCTAATTTGTTGTTCGCCTTTTTTATTATCAATGCCTAATCTGAAATGGACTTCTACCGAAGAGTCAAATTTAGTTTTAGATAATTTTTGAATTAATTCAATAGCTTCATCTACTGGATAAGTTTTTGTTTTGTCAAATTCAACAGTTTGTTTTTTCATAGATTTTTGTGGTGCAAACGCTACATATTTTTAGTAGCTTCCACAAATTAGTAATTATAATTAATTTTTTATTTCTACTCCCATTTGTTTAGCAGTACCTGCAATTATTTTCATTGCTGCTTCTATATCATTAGCGTTTAAGTCTGACATTTTTATTTGAGCAACCTCTCTTAATTGCACTTCAGTAAGTGAGCCAACTTTTACTGTTAATGGTTTAGCGGACCCCTTTGTTATTTTAGCAGCTTTTTTAATTAATTCTGAAGCAGGAGGATTTTTAGTAATAAAAGTAAATGTTCTATCAGCATAAACAGAAATTTCTACAGGAATAATATCTCCCATCTTGTCGCGAGTAAGATCGTTAAATTTAGAGCAAAATTCTTGAATGCTTAATCCGTGTTGACCTAACGCTGGTCCAACTGGAGGCGCAGGAGTTGCTTGTCCCGCAGGTATTTGTAATTTAATTTTAGTTGTTATTTTTTTCATACACTTTTTAGTTACACAGATCACAGATAAACCCGAGAAGCTTTTAAGCAAGATATCTATGATTTATGTTTTTATTTTATTTAAATTATTTTATTGCAAAATATTTTTCTATCATTAGTGTAAATATATCTTTTAGGTTTAAAATTTTTATCTCCAAAATTGATTATATATAAAATTTCATACATCGTTGTTTTTAAATATTCAATAGTTTGTCTTATGTCATCGGTTGTTAAAAAGGGTTTGGCTTTTAATTCTATTATTATTTTATTTTCAACTAATATATCGGGCATATAATAGGTTATCAGCCGTCCCGTTTCCATGGAATATTTGTTAATTTTAGGTTTGCTTTTATATTTAATGCCTCTTAGTTCAAGTAATTCTAGTAGTATTTGATGATAAAAATTTTCTCGATGATCTTTGCCATATCTATTTCTAATATCATAAAAACAACCCATTAATTTTTCACTCAATTTTTCTTCAAGAAACATACTTTTTAATGTAAATTACAGACATCTGTGATCTGTGTTGTTTTTAATGTGTCTTTTATATTTTTTTAATTTGTAAAAAGTCTAGTTCTACTGGGGTTTCACGACCAAACATTGAGACAGCGATTTTTATTTTACCTTTTGCTTCATCTATGTTTGTAACTTTGCCTTCAAGATTTTTAAATGGTCCATCAATAATTTTAACAACTGAGCCAACTGAGATATCAATTTTAAACTTTGGTTCTTCTACTCCCATTCGTTTTTGTAAATCGCTAATTTCTTTTTCGTCAACAGGGGTTGGAGTAGTTCCTGCGCCAATGAAACCTGTAACGTTTGGAGTATTTCTAACAACATACCATGAATCATCAGTAACTATCATTTCTACTAATACATATCCTGGAAATATTTTTTCTTCAGTAATTTTTCGTTTTCCATTTTTAATTTTTATTTTTTTTTCTGTTGGAACAAGGATGTTAAAAATTTTATCATCCATATCCATTGATTCAATTCTTTGTTTTAAATTTTGTGTGACATTCTCTTCGTAACCAGAATAAGTGTGAAGAACATACCAACGTCGTCCTTGACTTAATGTTTGTATTGACATATATCTAAGTTTAAAGTTAAAAGTTTATAAAGTTGCAATTGTTTATTTTATAATAAACTTAATTCCTTGATTAAAGCCAAGATCTAAGGCGCTTAAAAAAAGAGCTACACCTATGCTGATACAAATAACTAATATTGTATAGTTGTAAGTTTCTTTTTTTGTAGGCCAAGTAACTTTTTTCATTTCCTCAATTGAGGATCGAACGTATTTAATAATTTTTTCCATATTTATTGTATTAAAAAACACCCCGTCTGGGCGTTTTATTATTCATAATTATTATCATTAATAATAATACATAGTCAAAAAACTTTTGTCAATAGATAAAATATGTTATGATTATTTTAACTATTTGAATAATTTAGTGCCCATTCAGTGTTCAATATTTTTTTAGTGATTCAGACAATTATGATTAATAATAATTTGAGTTTTTATAGCGTTAAAATTTTAGCGGAAATAATTCGTGATATTTTGTATTTTCCTGTTTGGTGGTATAGCCGTGGATTAAATAATGTTCTTAAGTCTCTGGGAAAATTTTTGATTAACAAACAAAAATCTTTGGGTTTATTTGTTTGGATTAAAAATATTTTTAAACCAATGTATGGCCAGTACGATTGGCAGGGGATGTTAATTAGTTTTTTTGTTAGATTAGTTCAAATTATTATACGAAGTTTTGTAATGTTGTTTTGGTTGGTTCTAGTAGCAGTAATTATTTGTTTCTGGCTATTATTGCCATTGTTGGTAATTTATGAAATTATTTTTCAATGTAATTTTATAAATAGTATTTTTTAAAATTTTAATAAATGACGGAAAAAAGTGATTTACAATTTACTGCTTGTCAGTCTTGCGCAGGAACAGGCACTAACAATAATGGCTTAAAGTGTTCTAATTGCGCAGGTTTAGGTTTGGGCGTTTTTTATTCTGGAAAATTTTATTATTGGGGGTTGGTATTCGGGCGAGCAATGATTAAGTTAAGACATTTAAAAAAAAATTTACATCTAATTTTAAATTTAATCGCGTTTGTTTTAGGTGTTTTAGGATTAATTGCTTTGGGTTGGTGGTTTTGGTTAATTAGTAATAATTCAAATGATTTAGCTTCTTTTGCTTTTTGGCAAATTAAGCATTGGTTAATTTTAACATTTTGGATTAGTGTTATTGCTGATATGTTTTTTGTTTATAGAATTAGTGAAGAAGGAGTATCCAAACAAAAAATTAGCAAGCCTAAATATAATGAAAAAATTGATGCAACTGATATGCCAAATAATTGGCATCAATTAAGTAAAACTAAAGCAAAATATAAAGTTGAAGTTTCTTCTGGTTTTGATTCTGAGACTATTAAAGTTTTAGAAAATGCCTATATATTGGCTGATGTTGCGCATAATGGTCAAGTATGCGCAAAACATTTATTTTTTAGTTTGTTTAAAAATAATGATGTTTTAGCTGTTTTTTCTCGTCTGAATTTAAATTTATCAGAATTAATGACTAAAATTGAAAGTCAATTAACTTCTTTACCAATTAATAAAGATAAGATTATTTTGAGTAATGAACTTAAAGAAATTTTAATTTCTGCTTATTTGACAGCTAGAGATTTAGGGCAGAAAAAAGTTAAGCCAGCTTATTTAATTTTGCCCATTTTGGCTAAAGATAAGGTCTTGTCAGATATTCTTTATGATTTAGAAATTGATTCTGATAAAATAAATAATGTTATTCAATGGTTTGCTGTTTCTGAAAAATTAGTTGACAATTATCATCTTTATCGTTCTAAAGCTAGATTTAAGCCATCTGGCAGTATGGATCGCGCTTATACGGCAGTTGCTACGCCTGTTTTAAATCATTTTGCTTTTGATTTAACATTATCAGCTAAATGGGGTCGTTTAGAATTATGTGTTGGTAGAGAAAAAGAGATTGAGGTAATTTGGCAAAATTTGGAAAGTAATCAATGTGGTATTATTTTAGTTGGACAGATCGGTGTTGGCAAAAATACTATTATTGGACAAGTCGCTTGTTTGATGGTTGAAGAAAATGTGCCTAAAATTCTTAAAGATAAAAGATTAATGGAATTAGATCTGTCTCGTTTGTTAAGTGGTGCTTCACCTGAAAAAGCGGAAGAAAGACTCATGGTTATTCTTGATGAAATTACGCATGCCGGTAATATTATTTTATATATTAATAATATTGAAAATTTAATGGGCATTACAACAGGAGAGGAACAAAGCTTAGATTTATCTGAAGTTTTAGCTAATACAATAGAAAGAAAAAATTTAATTTGTTTAACAACCTCTACTAATGAAAATTATGTTAAATATTTAGAAAATAAGCCATTGGGAAATGTTTTAGCTAAAGTTATTATTAGCGAGCCAGAAATAAATCAAGCTATTCAGATTGTTGAAAGTAAAATTAATTTTTTTGAAGCTAAACATAAAGTTTATTTTTCTTATAATTCAATTGCAAATGCAGTTGATCTAACTGATAAATATATTCATGACAAATATTTGCCTGCCAAAGCTATTGATATTTTGGAATTAATTGCAACTAAAGTTGCAAAAACTAAAGGAATTGATAGTCTTGTTACTGAAAATGATGTAGCAAAAGTTGTTAGTGAAGTAACTAAAATTCCTGTTGCAAAGATCACTGAATCAGAGAGCGAGGCATTATTAAATTTGGAAGAAAAAATTCATCAGCGAATGGTTGATCAAGTAGAAGCTGTAAGTATGGTGTCTGCTAGTTTGCGTCGCGCTCGAGCAGGCTTAAGAGATGTCAAAAGACCGATCGCTAATTTTCTTTTTATGGGACCAACAGGCGTTGGGAAAACTGAACTTGCTAAAACAGTTGCTGAAGTTTATTTTAAAGATGAGGAATATATGATTAGATTGGATATGAGTGAATATCAACATCAAGATAGTGTTGAAAAAATGATTGGAAATTCTGATGGAGCGCTCGGGTATTTGACAGAAGCTGTACGTAAAATGCCATTTTCTTTAGTGCTTTTAGATGAATTTGAAAAAGCTCATCCAGATATTCTTAATTTATTTTTACAAGTAATGGATGATGGTCGTCTAACTGATGGACAGGGGAAGACTATTGATTTTACAAATAGTATTATTATTGCCACTTCTAACGTTGGAGCTGTTTTTATTCAAGATCAAATTATGGCTGGCGTTGGAATGGAAGAGATAAAACAGAAATTAATTAATGAACATTTGAATAAAGTTTTGCGACCAGAGTTGATAAATCGTTTTGATGGTGTCATTGTTTTTAAGCCATTGAGCATTGATGATGTTAGACAAATTGCTAAATTAATGTTGGCTAAAGTTGGTAAAATGCTTGAAGCCAAAGGTTTTGGTTTTAAAGTATCAGAAGAGGGAATAAAAAAAATTGCTCAAGATGGTTTTGATCCAAAATTTGGAGCTAGACCTTTAAGGCGATTAATTCAAGAAAAAGTTGAAAATGAAATTGCTAATATAATTTTAATAGGAAATCTAAAACGACGTGATGTAATAATAATTAATGACAACGCTTTACTGGAGATAGAAAAGGGGAGAGCGTTGTAAAGTTTAAAGTTTAAAGTGCAAAGGTTAAAGCGTAAATGTTAATATTGGTATGAAATGAGAGCGCCCTAAAATTCAATTTTGTAATTTTTGTTGATTAGAAATTTTTAATTTTATAATTTTTAAATTTTTAAATAAACTTGGTCCCTAACTTCTAACGCAACAATCTTGATTAATTAAATCTTTAAAAGCCTTATAAGGACTTTCAAAATTAAGTGCTGCTCGTGGTCGACCATTTAACAAGCATTGCACTTTTTTTACTTCATGTC
>Ga0180008_1001721_pt1 | contig 13017 bp, 10 predicted proteins | sample MM_PW_MetaG_FD_121121 | JGI IMG/M metagenome (GOLD analysis project Ga0180008, IMG submission 121121) | Groundwater microbial communities from the Aspo Hard Rock Laboratory (HRL) deep subsurface site, Sweden - MM_PW_MetaG | ecosystem: Environmental > Aquatic > Deep subsurface > Groundwater... | reverse complement strand
CTCCATCCCGCGTCCGTAACTTAACACCGAGCAGTGTGTGTTAAGTGGGGTACTACTTCATTACATTACTTAAGAAAACTTAAGTTGGTTGCGGGAGCCGGATTTGAACCGACGACCTTCGCCACGGGGTTATAAAGAGGAGCCCGAGGGCCAAACTACTTTAAAACACCAATCAATAATTGGTTGCGGGAGCCGGATTTGAACCGACGACCTTCGGGTTATGAGCCCGACGAGCTACCAGGCTGCTCCATCCCGCGTCCGTAACTTAACACCGAGCAGTATGTGTTAAGAGTGTACAGCATTCACGTTTCACTTAAGCTTACTTAAGTTGGTTGCGGGAGCCGGATTTGAACCGACGACCTTCGGGTTATGAGCCCGACGAGCTACCAGGCTGCTCCATCCCGCGTCCGTGTTTGCGGGGCGCATAGTAGTGCTTTTGACATAGCAGCGCAAGGCTTAATATCAGTAAATTCCAAAGAAGTGAACTGACTGCACAATTATTAAACGCATAGGTCTTTACGTATACGATCTCAAGTGTTTTTCAGATAACCGCAGCGCAAATCTTTGTTTTTGAGCTGAAAAACATCCCAATGCTTTCGAAAGCGCTTCTGTTATAATGTGCGCCATTTTATTGCAGGGCAGATCATATGTTGGAATTCTGGGCCTTAACATCCAAAGGTGTTGAAGAGCTGTTGGCGGATGAGATCCGTCGTTATCAAGGCGAAATCATTAAATTAGGCATGGGCGTAGTTCGCTTTAAGGCTGAACTTAAAGATGCATATCAGCTGTGCTTATGGTCGCGTTTAGCGACCCGTATTCTACGCCTGGAACAATCCATCGAAATTGATGCCAATTCAGACCTGTATCAGGTCGCTATGCGCATTAACTGGCCTTCCTTAATGCGGATGGAGCAAAGCTTCGCGGTTGAGTGTGTCGGCAAACACCCGACTATAGACAATACCCAGTTTGGTGGCATGCGCGTAAAAGATGCGATAGTGGATCAATTCCGCGAGCGTTACGACGAGCGTCCTAATGTCGATCGTATGGATCCGGACGTCCGTTTTCAGGTGCGTTTAGAGCGTCAGCATTTCCATTTCTTTCAGGATTTCTCCGGCCCGTCGTTGCATCAGCGTGGTTATCGTAAAGAGCAGGGCGAAGCTCCATTAAAAGAACATTTAGCTGCGGCGTTATTGTTACGCTCTGGCTGGAAGGCTGATCAGCCTTTATATGACCCCTTTTGTGGTAGCGGTACTTTATTAATAGAAGCAGTGCTGATGGCTCGTCAGTTAGCGCCAGGTTTAAAGCGTGAAAAGTTTGCTTTTGAACAATGGGGTGATCACCAACCAGAATTGTGGCAACAACTGCGTGCTGAAGCTTTAAGCTCACGTCAGGCTATATCTGAAGGCGTGACTTTTGTAGGTAGCGATACCGATGAACGCACCTTACAAAAAGCCCGTCAGAACGCAGAGCGTGCTGGAGTTGCTGATTTTATTGAATTCATCACCCAGGATGCGACACAAATTCAGTCAGCGGTGTGCGAAGGTAAAGGCGTAATTATCACCAACCCGCCATACGGTGAGCGTTTAGGGGATTTGCCTCAGCTTATTCCTGTGTATGCAGAATTCTCTTTAGGTCTGAAAAAGCACTATCAAGGCTGGCGTTTAGCCATTATTACGTCAAGCCCGGATTTATTGCGGGCGCTGAAGTTATCCAAAGCCAAAAGCTATAAGTTCACTAACGGTCCTTTAGACTGTGAATTTACCATGTTTGATTTGACTGAACAGCAAGTACAAGTCAATGCCAACAGTCAAAGTGCAGCTTTGTTTTATGCGGAAAGTGAGTCTTTTGGCAATCGCCTGAAGAAAAACGTTAAGCAGCTGGAGAAGTGGGCGAAACGTGAAAACATCAGTTGCTACCGTATGTATGACGCCGATATTCCGGAATACAACGTGGCGGTCGACTGGTATGACGGCGAAGTAGTGATCCATGAATACGCCGCACCTTCAAACGTTGATGAACAAATAGCGCAAAAACGTTTGTTTGATGTGGTGAACCTGGTGCCTAAAGTGCTGGGTATTAGCAGCGACAAATTGGTATTAAAAGTTCGTGAGAAACAAAAAGGTAAAGAGCAGTATCAGGCACTGGCCAAAGCAGGTCAGTACAAAGAAGTCACAGAGTATGGCGCTAAGTTTTTAGTCAACCTGCGTGATTATTTAGATACCGGCTTGTTTTTAGATCACCGCGTCACTCGTTTGGCGATTCAACAACAAGCCAAAGGCAAAAAAGTACTGAATTTATTTGCCTATACAGGCACAGCTTCGGTACATGCTGCCTTAGGTGGCGCTTTGTCTGTGACTACAGTAGATATGTCGAATACCTATCTGGACTGGGCAAAACGCAACTTCCTGATCAATGGTCTGGATGGCAAAGCCTATCAGTTTGTACAGGATAACTGTCTGGATTGGCTGAAAGGCTGTAAAAACCAGTTTGATTTAATCTTTGTTGACCCGCCAACTTTCTCGAACTCGAAACGGATGGAAGACACCTGGGATGTGCAACGTGATCATGTCAAGTTGCTGACTATGGTAGGCCGTTGTCTGGCGCCTACTGGCAAAGTAATTTTCTCCAACAATAAAAGACGCTTTAAAATCGATAAAGCAGAACTGGAAGAAGCGGGTTGGATCATCAAGGATATTTCAGCTCAGAGTTTGCCGGAAGACTTTAAACGTAACCCCAATATTCACGTTTGCTTTGAGCTGTTTAAACGCCTTGAAGAGTAAGTTTTGATGCAAATTAGGCTTTACAGCACCTGGGGTTGCCATTTGTGTGAACAGGCCGAGCAACTTCTGCTGCAGGCAGGTGTCGCAGGTGCTGTTGAAATTATAGATATAGTGGACGAACCGGCGGCTTTTGAGCGCTATCGTCTGCATATTCCGGTGTTAAAAGTGAATGAACAGGAACTGTTCTGGCCCTTTGAACTTGAACAGATACAACAACTGCTGCGTCAGCAGTCGTCAGGATTATAAAGAGTGGAATTATTACGTTTTCAGCAAGCTAGCCTTGCCTTTGGTACACACCCCATTTTAGATAAAGTGGATTTCAGTTTATTTGCCGGCGAACGCGTCTGTTTGGTTGGTCGTAATGGTGCGGGTAAATCATCTTTCTTAAAAATATTGACCGGTCATCAAAATTTGGATGATGGTCAAGTAGTACGGCAGAATAATTTAATTATCAGCCGCTTAGAGCAAGACCCACCGGCTCGTGTAGATATTAAAGTGGCGGATTTTATTCGTGAAGGCGCGGGTGATTTAGCTGAAAAACTGCAGCGTTTTTATCATTTAGCCGATCATTTCTCCGATGCAACCGAAGCGGAACAACGTGAATTTGGTACTTTGCAGGCCGAATTAGATACCCGTCACGGCTGGCAGTTAGAAAGCCGTATTGAAGAGCTGTGTTTACAGTTTGAAATGGACCCAAATACTACTTTGGCTTCCTTATCAGGTGGTTGGTTACGTAAAGCTGCGTTGGCAAAGGCTCTGGTATCACAGCCAACTGTTTTACTGCTGGATGAACCCACCAACCACTTAGATGTGGCAGCTATTCAATGGCTTGAGCAGTTCTTTATGAACTTCAAAGGTGCGATCATTTTTATCTCGCACGACAGGGCCTTTATCCGTGCCTTGGCCAGCCGTATTATCGATTTGGACCGTGGTGAATTAACCTCTCATCCTGGTAACTACGCCGAGTATCTGGAGCGTAAGCAAAAACTGCTGGAAGTTGAGCAGCAGCACAATGCGCTGTTTGATAAGAAGCTGGCTGAAGAGGAAGTCTGGATCCGTCAAGGTATTAAAGCCCGTCGTACCCGTAACGAAGGCCGTGTTCGCGCCTTAAAAGAGCTGCGTAACGAACGCGCTGCCCGGGTTGAACAAATGGGCAAAGTTGAATTTGCTATTGAGCAATCGCAAAAGTCCGGCAAGCTGGTGTTTGAAACCAAAGATGTCAATGTCAGCTTTAAAGGCGAAACCGTCCTGAAAGACATTAATGCTCTGGTCATGCGTGGTGATCGTATTGCTTTAGTGGGACCAAACGGTGTGGGTAAATCCACCTTAATCAAGACTCTGCTTGGCGAATACAAGGCCGACAGCGGTGAGATTAAACGTGGCACCAACCTTGAAGTGGCGTATTTTGATCAGCACCGTATTCAGCTGGATTTAAATGCCACAGTGCAGGATAACGTGGCTGATGGTAAGCAGGAAATTGTTCAAAACGGTCAAACCCGTCTTGTATTAAGTTACCTGCAGGACTTCTTATTTGCACCAGCACGTGCCAGAACTCCGGTTCGGGCTTTATCTGGTGGTGAGAAAAACCGTTTATTGCTGGCACGTTTATTCGCCAAGCCAAGCAATTTACTGATCCTCGACGAACCGACCAACGATCTGGATGTAGAAACCTTAGAGTTACTGGAAGATATTCTGCAGCAGTATCAAGGCACTGTGCTGCTGGTTAGCCACGACCGTGAATTTGTTAATAATACAGTGACAAGTTCGCTGTATTTTGCCGGTCAGGGCAAGGTAGTAGACATTGCCGGTGACTACGAAGATGTGGTGGCTTATCAAAAACGGCAGCAGAATAATGTAAAAGCTGTTGAAACAGTGCAAAAAAGTGTAAAACCTGTCGAAGAAAAGCCTGTTGAGCTTTCATCCACAAGCAGTAAGAAGTTATCATACAAAGAGAAACGAGAACTGGAACTATTGCCCGCTTTAATCGAGACACTTGATGCAGAATTAAGTGCCTTGCAGCAGCAAGTGAATGATCCCGATTTTTTCCGGCAAAGTGCCGATTACACCCAAAAAGCGTTGAACCAATTGCATGAGGCCGAGTCGAAGCTCGCGCACGCTTATGAGCGTTGGGAACAATTAGAAGCATTAAATCAGCAGTAACAGGGGACCTGAATGAGATTATCGCCCGTAGTATTAGCCTTATTACCCGGCCTGGCCGCCAGTTCAGCATATGCCGCCGTTTATCAGGTTCAGGAGTTGCCGGAAGTCAGCACTGTTCGTTCTCAATATGGTGCAGCTATTAATGACAACGGTGATGTAGTTGGCTCTGCCAGCTTTATTTATGATTTTCCTATAGATATCAGTGCAATCGATTTCGAAAATGCATCTATAGTGGCTTCGCTGACTGCTGAAGAAATTTCGCAGGCAAAATTGGGTAACATCAATGGCAAGATACAAGGTGTTTTGCTGAATTATTTGGCTTCGAATGTTACAGATTACAGATTTCAGCGTTATAGCGATGTTCAGGCGTTTAACTTATCAACTGGTACTCAAATTAAAATTCGTGAACAGGCAACAGTTCCTACGAACAGAGAGTATATCTATGACATTAATAGCAGTGGCAATGCGATAGGCGTAGCGACTACTACCTTTACGCAACAAAGCTTTACCCCTGAGGCAACTGAAGCGACGCCATCTCCTGTTACCGTTAATCTGTGGACTCCAGAGCCAGCACATATTAAATCTTTTGTAGTTAATGGTAATAGTGTAACGGCCTTACCTATCCCTTACGAGGAGAATGGTGGTGGTTTTGCTGTGGCACAAAAGATAAGTGAAAACAATTACATTGCCGGATCAGGTAGTGTATCAATGCTTGATGCAACTTCTGAGGCCGTAGAAAAAGCCTGTGACGGGAAAGCACTGCCAGCTGCTATTTGTTATTACAGTTACGGAGTTGGTGGTAGTTATATTGAACGGGCTTTAGTTTGGAAAATGAACGAAGCCGGCCAGATCTCCGCTCCAGTCGAGTATGGTTTCCTTGGTCCGGCTATTGAAGATACCGCGGCATCTAACTATGTCAGCCGTGCGGTCTCTGTTAATAATGCTGGTATTGCAGTGGGCAGCTCGTCTTACACTGATGAAAGTCGTAATGTCGGCTCTACCCATGCGACTGTATATGCCGAATCAGAAGTATCAGCTATTGTTGACCCGTTAGAGTGGAATTACAGTGCCGCCAACGACATAAACAATAACAATGTGGTTGTCGGTAGTGCAAACAAAGTGATTAATGGATCACAACGGAATAAGTTGTTTGTTTTTGACTACAATACGAAAACGGTCAATTTTCCAAAAGATTTCTTTGAAAGCTCCAATTCTATTCCTTACGCCATTAATGATAACAACATGGTCGTTGGTGTAGCTGAAGTCTTGCCGCTTGATAGTACAACGCGTCGGCAGGTAGCTTTTCTGTATGACATAGAGAACTCAACATTCACTGATCTCAATACTTTACTACCTTGTAACTCGAACTTTAATCTGGTTGAAGCGAGAGACATCAACAATGACAATGAAATTATTGCTAATGCCGTGATTTCTGTTGAACAACGGGATGCGAAAGGTGAAGTAGTTAAAGATAGTGCCGGAAATCCGTTGATGGAAAACGTCACAAGACCTGTGAAGTTACTGCCTATAGCAAATGGAACTATTGATACTTGTAATGTCGCAGAAGATCAAACTTACGAAAGAAAAGGCGGCTCATCAGGTTTATTCAGCTTGTTGCTTATCCCTCTGATGTTGTTGAGAAGACGCAAAAACTGATTTTTTGTTCAACAGTTAAAAGAACCTGCTGCCAGCAGGTTTTTTTATGTCTTAAAATTAACCATTATTTCTGTCGATAATTAAAAAAAATTAAATTATTTTGTCATCAAATCTTAAATAAGTTCAGGCTCTTACTTAATGTCAATAGGGGTAGGGCAAGTTTATTAGTGGAACCTTTTGGGCAACTCAACTATCTATTAAAGTGCAACGCAAGTTGCTTGTTATTTATCAGATCGAGGAAGATTGCCTTATGAAAAGACAGAAAAGAGATCGTTTAGAACGTGCCCACGCTCAAGGTTATCGCGCCGCTGTCACAGGTCGCTCAAAAGAGATTTGTCCTTATCAGAATTTAGACACCAGATCGCAATGGCTCGGAGGGTACCGGGAAGCGATGGAAGACAAAGGGATTGGCCTGTTCGCCCGAGGTCAGTAATTCACGAATTCAGATAACAAGGCCCCGATAACCGGGGCCTTGTGCGTTTCTAACCTTTAACTGTCACTGATCAAAAACGGGCTTTGATACCTAACGTGAAAGAACGGCCTGGCAGAGGCGCATCTTCTTTGATAAAAGAGCTGTGGACAAAACCCAATTCGTCCGTCAGGTTATTGGCTTTAGCAAAAGCAGTCAGGTCGAGATCATTGAGATTGAAGTAGTAGCTAAAACCTAAATCAAGGATCTGATAGGAGCCTGTAGCGCTTTCACCAGTTGCAACACGGTTTTGCTTCATATAGTGAGTCCAATCTATATTTGCTGACCAATCTTGTGCTGAATAGCTATAACCAGTTCCTACTTTAACAGGAGGAATACGAGGTAAATCACCACCGTTATCCAGTTTAGCCCGTACTGAGTCGATAAAAAACTCCAGCTCCTGCTCTGGAGTCAGCTGATAGGCCATGGCGAATTCGGCGCCATATAAAGTGGCATCTTGCTGCTGGTAATGGAAAATGGAGAATTCTTCGCCTTCGTGCTCGTGATCATGGTCTTCTTCATGACCTTCTTCCTCATGAGCTTCCAGATCGGCCATGGTTAAACCAGAATCCTTCATATACAAATAGTTATGCACTTTGTTGTAGAACAAGTTGTAGGTGAAGGTGAAATCACCTTCAAACTTACGGAAAGTCAGGTCAATGTTATTCGCAACTTCCTTTTTGAAGTCTGTATCGGCTTGAGTGATTTCTCCGTCTGCATCCAGGGTGTAAGCCAGACCCAGCTCATAGGTCTGAGTCGCAATATGAGCGCCGTTGGAATAAAGCTCAGCAGCACTTGGCGCACGTTCAGAGCGGCTCACCGACAGCGCCCAATTGTAACCTGGTTGGAAATTCCAGACTAAACCTGCGGAGACACTGGCAGCGGTGAAGTCATTTTTGACGTTTTCGGCTTGATGTTCTTCCGCTTCCTCATGGTGATGCTCAAATTCAATGCCAGAGGCTTTGTAGTCGACCTGTTCAATACGGGCACCTAACTGGGCAGTGAAGTCACCAAAACTGCGTTCTTCCAGCACAAATAAAGCGTGGGAGTCTGTTTTAGTATCAGGGGTAAAAGCTTCTTCACCTATGGCTTTGTAATCACTGTTTTGCAGATGGTAACCTACAACACCATGCCAACCAGCGAAGGTTTCATGCTCAGCGGTAAAGCGACTTTCAAAGCTGTCATTTTTGAAGGTAGTACCAATAGCACCACCTTCGATTTCATGATGTTGGTAGCGGGTCAGGGCGCTGCTAAAAGACAAAGTTTCAATGCCAGCGAATGGCTTATACAGCTCACCTGCTAAACCGTATCTGTCTTGTTTTACCCGGGCAAATACACCAGCTTCATCATGGCCTTCTTCCTCTTCATGCTCCTCACCTTCATGTTCTTCCTCGTGCTCCTCATGATGGTGGTGATGACCAGGAATGCCATATTCACTGTCAATATGACCTACGGAGAAACCTAACAAACCTTTGTCACTGATCCAACTTAATCCGCCGTTTACGGCCGAGTTATCCAGCCAGGAGTTTGCCAGTTGATCTGAGCTTTCACCTTCGTCATTGGTAAAATCAGGCACATCGTAATTATTTGTTTTGCGTTTAAAACCGTCAAAATGCCATGCAATTTGTTCCTGCCCACCGTCATGAGCCAAAGCAGCGGTTTTTTCATCCGAGCCAGAGCTATAACGGGTTTCAATTTGAGTGCTGGCAGGGCGCAACTGACGCGGTAATCTGTTATCTACCACATTCACCACACCACCCACGGCGCCACTGCCGTATAACAAGGTAGAAGGACCACGTAAGACTTCAATTTGCTCAGTGGTAATAGCATCAGCACTGATGGCATGGTCAGGTCCAATACGTGATACGTCGGCAGAATCCAGACCATTACTTAAGATGCGAACTCTTGGGCCGTCTAAGCCACGCAGAATAGGGCTGGCAGCAACTGGACCATAATAGTTGCTGTGTACGCCAGGCATGGATTTTAAGGTTTCGCCTATAGTAGGTTCAGTTTTGCGGCTAAGCTCTTCACCGGATAACACAGAAACAGGGTTGGCCATTTCTAAATCGTAATGATGCAAACCAGAAGCTGCAACCACAATACGTTCCAGACCACCGGCTTGCAGTTGTATTTTAAGCTCGTTGTTTTGGGCATCGGCTACCTTCACAAATTGATCGCCATAGCCTTTAGCGGAGATGTGCAACTCTGCATCCGCTGGAGCCTGAATAGTAAAACGTCCATTTTTATCGGCATAGACATACTGCTGACGGCCATGCACATGCACCCGGGCTTGTTCAATGGCTTGTCCATTGGTGTCCAAAACAAGACCGTTGATAGTGGTACTTTGGGCTTGCACTTGCGCTGAAAATACTGAAGCGACCAGCACAGCCAGCGGAGAAAGTTGAAAAAGAGAAGGGCGCATCGGAAAACCTTTTTACTGTTAGTTAGCTAGTGTGATGTTATAACATTTTTGCGGATTAACGATCTGGACGCAAGTACTTTTGTGATGAAGTAACATTTTTTTGAGATTTCACTTCGAAACACTGCGGCCTCATGTTTTAATATCAACTCAATAATCTACGAAGAATCAAAAGGATAAGGCATGGAGTTTTGGCCTGAATTTATCTTAATCGCTTCCGTTCATTTAGTCGCTGTCGCAAGCCCAGGCCCGGATTTCGCCATAGTTCTACGTTATGCGGTGCGTTACGGCCGTAATGTGGCGCTTGCAGCCAGTATTGGCATTGGTATGGCGATTTTTCTTCATGTCTGTTATTCGCTGCTTGGATTAGGGCTACTGATAAAAACCACGCCCTGGTTATTTACTTTGTTTAGCGTGCTGGCAGCAGCTTATTTGGCGCATATAGGCTGGCAGGCTATTCGAAGCGGTGCGCCAACAAACACCACAGCAGAAGTAGTCACAGAGCCAGTGACTGAGACTCCTTCATTGCTCAAAGCCTTTACCTCAGGTTTTGTCACTAATGGTTTAAACCCCAAAGCGACCTTGTTTTTCTTATCTCTGTTTGCCGTCATTATTTCGCCTGTTACACCACTTTCGTACAAAGTGATCTACGGCGTTTATATGGCTTGCGCTACAGCCGCCTGGTTTGCTTTTTTATCTGTGATCCTAACCCGTGAAAAAGTAAGAGCTTTTTTATTGCGCAAAGGGTATTGGTTTGATCGCCTAATGGGCGCTGTACTACTGGCACTGGCTATGCATCTGATTTACGGTGCAATTCAATCTCAGCTACACTAAACAGAGGTTGTTGCCGATACCAATGAGGTGTCTGTATGCAAGTTGTCAGCAAAGTGATAAGACTGGATCTGAATTACGCATCAGAGGTCAGCCATGTATACCAAAAACGTACCTGTTATATAGCCCCTTATAAAACAGAGCTGGCTGAGCATTTTGCCCGCCGTTTGCTGGCTTACCTGTCATTTTTCGAATCTTCACCTCAATTGGCTAAAACAGAAGGCGCAGGCAAAACTCCTGACCTGTATGTCAGTGATGCGGCTGATCATATTAAACTTTGGTGTAATGTCGATTTGCTCAGCGAAAAACATATGCAACGCGCCAGTCACCAGGCCGATCAGGTGGTGTTGTTTCTGGATGAAACTGAACAGAAAAAAGTAAAAAGCCAATACAAACAACATTTCAGAAATGTGCAGTTTCATACCTTGTCCCATCAACAGTTACTGAACTTTTGCAGCATGCTTAAAGGTCATATGCAGTTGGATCTATGGCGCGAAGATGACAAGTTATTGATCACTGATGGCGAACAAACCTTTGAGCTGGCGCTCGCTGTGCCATCAGAGCTAGAGTTCAGGCATTAAGCTTGCTGCAACTTGTCATTTCTTTTTCCGTAGTTATAATGACGGCCCGTATTTTTGCCCCGGATTTACGGTCCGGCTTTGCAGAAGGTGAATCCAAAGATGTATGTTGTTGCTGCTTTATATAAATTCGTCGCTTTACCTGATTATGTCGCCTTGCGCGATAATCTCTACCAACACCTGGTACTGAATAAAGTCAAAGGCACGTTGTTACTGGCCGAAGAAGGTATCAACGGCACTATATGTGGACCGCGTGAAGGCATAGACGCCATGCTACAGTGGTTTGCTGCGGATAGCCGTTTTGATGGCATGTCGTATAAAGAATCCTTTGCTGATGAACAGGCCTTTTACCGCACTAAGGTGAAGCTGAAAAAAGAGATTGTCACTATGGGCGTGGACGGTATCAATCCGGCTCATATAGTGGGTACATATGTCAAAGGCGAAGCTTGGAATCAGCTGATTTCAGACCCTGACACCATAGTCATCGACACCCGCAACGACTATGAGGTGGCTATTGGCACTTTTAAAAACGCTGTCAATCCAAATACCACCAGCTTCCGTGAGTTCCCAGAGTGGGCTGAGCAGAACCTGGATAAGACCAAGCACAAGAAAGTAGCCATGTTTTGTACCGGCGGAATTCGCTGTGAAAAGTCTACAGCCTTCTTAAAAGGGCAAGGCTTTGAAGAGGTGTATCACCTCGATGGCGGTATTCTGAAATACCTGGAAGAAGTACCAGAGCCAGAAAGCTTGTGGCAGGGTGAATGTTTTGTGTTTGATCAACGTGTTGCAGTCAAACATGGTCTGGAACAAGGCAGTTACGATCAATGCTACGCTTGTCGTATGCCGCTGTCGCAGGATGAGATGAAATCACCACTTTATGTGCAGGGTTTAAGTTGTCCTCATTGCCACGACAAAATTACCGAAGAGCAAAAAGCTTCTTTTGCAGAGCGTCAGAAGCAAATAGCTCTGGCCAAAGCGCGGGGCGAGCAGCATATCCATGACGGAAAAGTGGAATTCTGATCTCTGCTATAGTTAAAAAGAGCCTTGATGGCTCTTTTTTTATGTCTGAAATCCAGAACTAAACAGATTATATTTCTATTTAATAGAACAAAATGTGCTTATTTTTGTTATTTTAAACCATCTTCTGGAAAGATAAGCTGTTTCTATTAAGAGGGTGAATTATGGCAACAGAAAACAAAGGGTATAGCTGGACCAGCATAGCGTTGCATTGGCTGGTGGCTGTGATGGTCATAGGGCTTTTTGCATCAGGCTTTTGGATGGTGGATTTAAGCTACTACAGTACCTGGTATAAAACAGCACCTTTTTGGCATAAAAGCGTAGGGGTCTTGTTACTACTGATGATGGGCTACAGAGTGCTTTGGCGTGTTTTAAATGGAACTGCCACGCCTTTGGCGAGTCACAGTAAAGCTGTACAACGTGCCAGTCATTTTACCCATCTGACATTGTATGGACTTATATTTTTGATTATCTGCAGCGGTTATTTAATTTCTACTGCGGATGGCCGACCGATAGAGGTGTTTGGCTTGTTTGATTTGCCATCTGCAGGTGAGTTATTTGCTGAACAGGCAGATAAAGCCGGTTTGGTACATAAATTTGCCGCTTATGGCCTGATTGCTTTAGCAGCATTACACGCGGTAGCCGCTCTTAAACACCATTTTTTTGATAAAGACGATACGTTAAAACGAATGCTTAAACCTTAATTTTTAAAGGAGATTGGAATGAAGAAATTATTGTTAGCCAGCTTGATGGCGTCTATGTTGGCAGCACCAGCTTTACAAGCTGCTGAGTACGAAATTGATACTCAAGGCGCTCACGCTTTTGTTCAATTTAAAATCAGCCACTTAGGCTACAGCTGGTTATACGGCCGTTTTAATACTTTTAAAGGTAACTTCAGCTATGACGCTGCAAAGTTAGCGGACTCTAAAATCCAGTTAGAAATCGATACTAAAAGTGTTGACTCTAACCATGCTGAGCGCGACAAGCACTTACGCAGCCCGGATTTCCTGAACGTAGACAAAAACAGCAAAGCCACTTTCGTCAGTACGAAGATAGTACCAAAAGCAGGTGCTGATTTTGATGTAGTAGGTAACTTCACGTTAAATG
>Ga0180008_1001720_pt1 | contig 13023 bp, 16 predicted proteins | sample MM_PW_MetaG_FD_121121 | JGI IMG/M metagenome (GOLD analysis project Ga0180008, IMG submission 121121) | Groundwater microbial communities from the Aspo Hard Rock Laboratory (HRL) deep subsurface site, Sweden - MM_PW_MetaG | ecosystem: Environmental > Aquatic > Deep subsurface > Groundwater... | reverse complement strand
CTCCACGAAGGCAAGTTCCTTGCCTGAATATTCCAAGGATAATGCCTTTATATACTTTTCTCTTCCAATTCATCCACAACCTAATTGTGATTCAGGATGTGGACTTCTTGGAGACGAGGTTAACTATAATTTTTTTATAGAAAATGTTTATAAAGAGCATTATCCTCCAAAACTAAGATGATAAAAGACAAAAAAAATATTTTGTTTGGAATGTTTATTCTATTCGGAGTTTTGTTTAGTTTGAGTTTTGTTAGTGCAGCAGACCCAACTTGTGCAATCACAACTCCAGCAGCGTCTGCAACAATAAGCGGTAGCACCTATGTTAATGTAACAGTGACTAACCCATCTATCGATGGTTTTAACTGTTCTATCTATGCAAGTTCTACTTTGACAGCAAACACCACAGAGTCCCTTTTGATTTTCCAGATGGCTAATAACACGGTTGGGGGGACAGCTTTTGTTAATGGGACAGCAAACACATTAGCTGTGGAAGACGCAAATAATTATATTCTAAAAGCAGTTTGTAGGAATAGTTCTGGATTTGAATTTAACGACACAAATACTGGAATCACAGTAGACAACACTGTCCCACAAACACCCTCCTCTTTAAGTCCAGCAGACGCTTCAACAGAAACAGATGGGGATGTTACTTTCTCTGCAACAGTTACTGGGGCTAATACAACTTCTTGCATATTATACTTTTCTACAAGAAATCCAGGAACACCAAGTTATGCAATGACACATTCTGGTAATACCTGCACCGTTGATTTAACAGCAATTCCAGAAGAAACTTATGATTATTACATCACAGCAAGTGACGAAACAAACACATCAACCTCTGCAACTGCGAGGTTTGAGATTGATGGAGGGGGAGGGGGAGGGGGAGGTGGAGCTCTTCCACCTGTTTGTGGCGACCTTTTGTGTGAACCAGGTGAATATCAAGGACAAGACTATGAATGCTTATCTGACTGTCCAGTAGACGGGATTCCAGAAGAACCAGTCAACACAGTTTATTGGATTCTCATAGTAATTGCAGGTTTATTAATTGTGGGGATATTAATCTGGTGGGGGATAAAATAATCATGCTCAAGTGGACAGGGTAAAGGGTACCGAAATCCACTATCAATAAGTAATTCAAGATAGATACAATGTCTGAACCGAGTCAAAGCATGAGTGCGTTTGATAGGGCGAAGAATTGGCTTCGAAACTGAAAGAAAGTTGATGAACCCTATGTGTAAGGAGGTAAAAATAAAAAATATGGACCCAAAAATAATTCAATTAATTGCGTTTTTTGGAGTAGGACTTGCCCTTTTCATTTTCGGATTAATGAGCACGGTTTTCAAAAAGAAAGGGGCTGCTAAATTTGTTGTTTTAATTGCTGGAATAGGTCTGATGGTATTCTCTGTCCCAGGAATTGGTCACATATGGGAATGGTGGGACTTAGGAGAATCTTCCCAGTATTTCTTAGCGGCATCTTCGTCAACAACGTATGTTCCAACTGGTGGACAACCACCATACATCCCTCCAACTACAGCAGCTTGTAGTTACGACGGAAACACTGTTACATTCTCTTCTGTAGACGCTTATAGCGGTTCAGCAAGTGGAGGAGTTCATGCATGGAAACGTTCAGGAAGTTCTGTTGTTAATTATGTTTCAGACGCTGGAACAGCATCCTTGACACCTTACGAAACAATAACAATTTTGTTAGGAAATGAATCTGACACAGGTTATTATGCTGAAAAGTTTAACTTCCAAGTTCCTTGCGCTGCATCTTCTGAAATAAAGTTGAACGGAGATAGCCCACACACTTATAGGAATGGAACTCTTACTGTTAGAATTTTCAATGAAGAAGGAAACATTGTAGACGGCAATGGAGAAAACGAGACACTTACTGCAGGAGATACACCAAACTTGAAGTTAGAAGTGCAAGGTCAATACCAGAGAGGATTTCCACATGGATTCCTTCTTGTAGTAGAATACAACAAGTCTTCGTTTGATAACATCGTGCCTTCATTCAATGAGTTCTCAATTGGTCCTGCTGTAACAGTACCAACAGTGCATACTATTTCAAGCACAGGAAGAACTGCAAAGGCTTACGAATTGCCTGCTATGATAAGTAACACTATGTGGACAGGAACTTTGGCTGTAGATGTTGGAGACGATACCACAGACACGGTAAGCGACACTGATGACCCAATAATTTACTTCTATGCAAAGGACTACTTCATAGATTCAGACAATGGAAATGCTTTCGCAGGACCTTCGATAGAAGATGAAGACAACACTCAAACATTCTTCCATACAACTTCATCAACACTGAGTGTAGACTAAACAATCTAACCTACGCAAAATAAATTCTTTCTTTTTCTTTTTTTCACTATAAAAAATTTATAGAGAATGTTTATAAATAATAGAATCTATAAAAACAGATGGGATGCAGAGAAGGATTTAAGGAGTTTGGAAATTCTTGTAAAAGAATAAAAACATACAAACCTGCTAAAACAAGAAGAGGTTTTGACAGTGCTTTAACTTGGATTTCTATATCTGGATTTTTAATTTTATTGTTTGATAAGTTTGGTTGGTATGACTTAAATCCTTACGGTGCTTCAGTCATACTTATCATCGCTGGATTAGGTTTGCTTGAAGAAGGGCGGGCAAGAGATTTTTACAAGTGGGCTAAGGATGGAATTCAAGGAATTGAATATGCTCATATTTTAACTCTGTTAATTGGTTTCGGAGCTTTAGCTTCAGGAATCTTAGTCTTACCTTTCTTTAACATGTCAGGTTATGTTATTGATGCATACACAGGAATTGTTGCTGGTTTTGCGATTGTAATTATACTACTACAAAAATATGTAATAGACTAAAATGGCAAAATGTAAAATAAAAAGATTTTCAGCAAAAGATAAGAGAGAAATTAGCAGGTGGGCAAAGAGTCATGGGGCTCGTTTTACTATGGAAGAATATAATAAAATGTTTAGGAGGGTTTTGAAATCCTGTTAAAATGAAATGCAAAAAAAGATATGTGCAAACAGGAAAGAATTGTATCAGGGAAAAGAGTGCAACATTTATCCTATTTGGAAGCAAGAAAAATAAATTATGGGATTTCAAGCCAATAACCGCAATTGGGATATTCATATTATTCTCTTTTGTTTTATTTTTAAATAATTACACAGATTTATTGGATAAATATGGAATATCTTACGAAATGAGCATTGCTACTTGGGTCGCATTAATCGGAGTTGTGTTATACATGTTTTTCTTATGGTGGATAAGGAGGGAATTATTTTGAAATGCAAAAAAAATTATAAAAGCAAGGGCGGAAAATGTGTAAAGAGAAAAGGATTGTTTAGTTCGAGAAAGAATAAGTTTTTAGATGGTAGTTTTATAATATCTTTAATTCTGTTTACCATTTTTTCAATTGTATTATTCATAAACAACTCTACTGACTTATTCAATAAATTAGGATGGTATTATAACATTAATTATATGGTTTGGATTGGTGTTGCTGGATGCTGTCTATATGCTATTTACAAATCTGCAACAAGGAGGGACTTATTTTGAAATGCAAAACAGGACACAAAGATAAAAGTGGAAGATGTGTAAAAACTAAATCTTATTCAAAGCAAGAAAAGAAATTTTGGGGCAGGGATTTGTATATTTCAATCTTTATATTCTTTGTCTTTTCAGTAGTTTTATTTATAAATAACCTCACTGATTTATTCAGAAATTATGGATGGTACGCCCCAATCAATATAATTACTTGGATTGCTTTAGTAGGAGCATTTATGTATACCTTATACTTAAAAGTCTGGAGGGATTTGTTATGAAATGCAAAACAGGATTTAAGAAAGTTGGGAAAAAATGTTTGAGAGTATCTAATGGAATGAGAGCAGTGTGTAATTCTACGCCTTTGCATTACGGTTATAGCATCGGATTTTTTGAATTACTTGGAATATTATTTATTGGGTTGAAATTAGGAAATGTAATTTCGTGGTCTTGGTGGCTCGCACTTATGCCAATTTATTTTCCAGTTGTATTGGGGCTAATAATTATTTTAATTGTATTACTGGCTGGGGGGTTTAGGCGATGAGACAGAGAACAAAAAGAAACTTAGGTTACGCATCTCTTTTGCTAATATCTATGGCATTAGTAATTGTATTACTGGCTTTTTCCTCTTTAAACAAAGGTGGAGATAAGCCCCTGTCTATTATTGCCCTTTCAGAAGTAACTGTCTATGGCGGGAAAGTTTATTGGGTCGCTACAGGAACAGCAGACAGCTTAGATTCTGGGTACTCTTTTTATTATCTTCCATCAGCACATACTCTTCCTGATGGGACAACTGTGACTCCTCAAGATTCTCTATCTGTTTTAATTAAAACACAAGATAAAAAATGTACATACTTGTTACAACCAAAATCAAAAACACTTTATTCTATTCCTATAATCCCTTATGTATGGTACTATGACTGGACTTATAATTACAAGGTCTTGTATAACCCAGCGAAATCTTTTCTGATTAAAGTAACCCCAAATAGAGGGAATGTAATCACAATGAACGGGGCGACTCAAGATTCAAAAGATATACACGACCCAGACGGAAATGGAAAGGTAACAGTTTCCACTTTGGGGGCTTTAGGGACAGCATACAATTGCCCAGAATCCAGTGACATAGCAGTAATACACTCTGGAGGTGACTCAAAAATAATATCCAAATCAGAATTAGAAAATGATTTAGACAGTCTACCAGATTCATTATTAGGAATCATAATAAATTGGCTCTTGGGGTTAGGACCAGACCCTGTAACAGTATTTTTTACTGAATATCAAGAAAACTTTGCATTTACAAGTTCTTTTGAAATTTATCCAGCAATTACAGATTCATCCATTACTGGTTCTAAAGACATGGGGAATCCAGTTTTCACAATAACTGCAGACCAAGATTATTTTAACAGCGTTGTATATTCTCCACCAACCTCTGCTGACCCCTACATAGACAACATCAATATTCAAGATACACAGTCTGGTAGTTCTGAAAGTTTCAGTGTGAAAGTTAAAAACCATGATAGTACTCCTGGAAATGTTATATTAACTGTTTCATCTCCTCATTCAACAATAAACCCATCAAGTCAAAACTTCTTGTTAACCACAAGCTCTACAAAGTATTTAACCATTAGCTCTGACGTTTTTAGTGTTAGAACATCAGACCCAATAACTGCAGAAGTATGTACCACAAATCAATTCGGGGACAATAAGTGTGATAGCAAAACTGTAAGTCATTATATCATCCCAGATTCTCCACCCCATTATTGTGGGGACGGGGTTTGTGATGCAAATGAAGATGCTACAACATGTCCAACAGATTGTCATTTTCCAACAAATTGTAGTAAAGAATCAGAAGTATGTGCATCTGATAGTGACTGTTGCCCAAGGTTATCATGCCAAAATGATGTTTGTGTTACAAGTACCGAATGTGAAGGTTGTTGGTCATGGCTTAAAGACAAAATGAACATGGAACTAACCTGCTCAAAACCAAGTTGGTGGAGCATTCCTGTTATCGGATGGTTTGGTCAGTTCTTTAGCGATGCAAAAAATAATTTATTCTGCCCATTCTACTTTGTTAAATTAATAATCATGTTCTTCTTATCATTATTTGGATTTCTATTCGCACAAAACTTTTTAAGAAAAACATTTAGGAATCTTCCAACTTGGGCAACTTGGCTAATTGGTTTGTCTGTTGGAGCAGGATTATTTATAGTAGGATATTTCTTGCTGACTTGGTGGTTCATGTTAATTGCAGTAATTATAGTAGTTGCATTTGGAATAATTTCTGCTTTTATTAGACCATACATACCTCAAAGGAGATACACACCACAGAGGCGAAGATGAAAAAAAAAAGTTTAATTTTTGTTTTATTGTTTTTATTTAGTCTAACTTTTGTTTCTGCAGATACAAGAGTTGATGATTCTTACTGTGGAGACATGAGCGATGCTGGGTGTAATCCTGGTTATATCCCTGCTTGTTTTGATAGTTCCCAAGGATATTATTACACTTGTGTTTGGGATGATTCTCAGGATTGCAGCAGTGACCCAAGCAAAAGCTTAGACTGTTCAAGGTGGTGTGATAGTGGGTGGGTTTATGATTACTCACATCAGGGAACTGATTACGGATGTTGTCCACAAGCAACTCCGTATTTAAAACAATATTCTGATGGTACTTATGGTTGTAGTAATACTGCTCAAGCAAGTTTTGATTACGACACTAGTGCTGGTTATTGTGTAATCGACTTTGGGAGTGTAGTTATTTTTGCTGATAACTATTACACTAGGCACACAGCATGCGGTCTTTTTTATAGAGAAGGATGGTGTGACATTGGACAAGCAGGTTCGCCAATACAAGGAGAAACAAAATGCGAGGGATTAAACTTTTTGCAATGCGTTGAAGATACTACATTTATAGGAGAATGGGAAAATCAAGGAAAAGTTATAGGGCTGTGTGGTTATTTTGAAGGTTATTGCGAATCCAACTTCGATTGCCCCTTGGAGATATTAACAACTTATTATTGCTATGGGGGAAATATCGTAACAAACCAAACTATGATAGAATGTGTTTCAAATGAGTGTCAATCAGTTCTTCAATACGAAAATCAATTAGAAGAAGAATGTTTATTAGGATGTACTCAAGAAGGAACAGCTATGGCTTTTTGTAATGATGAACCTCCGCCTTGCACATCTGACGCTGACTGTCCTGAAATAGGAAGCAAATGCGTAAGCGGAGTTTGTGTTATTCCACAATGCACAACTGATGTCGACTGTGAAAGCGGGAAGAAATGTGACAACGGTGTGTGTGTGACTATCCCGTTAGAATGCACATCTGATTCTGACTGCCAAGAAGGATTTGTCTGTCAAGAGAATAAATGCGTTGAGGGTTCTTCAAATGTTTTAGCTATCATATTGATTGTTGTAGTTGGTTTGGTTTTAATCGGAGGATTAACATTTTTGTATGTTAAAATGAGGGGACGATAATATGCAATGCAAACAAGAATACAAACTGAAGGGTGGGACGTGTGTTCGGAGATTTAAAATAAACTGGCTTGTTTTATTTGGATTTTCGATATTAATTGCAGGACTTACAGTAGTTTTTGTCCTCGATGATTTAACAGTCATCGGGCAGTTTTTAGACTTTATTGAATTTCCTCTACTTGCAGTCATTGGAGGTTTAGGAGGAGCTGTTTCAGTAAAATGGTAAAAAAATGTAAAGAAGGATACACAAAAGATAATGGTAGATGTGTAAAGAAAAAAGGATTGTTTAGTCGTAATCATGATGGGGGAGTAACACAACCGAATAGAAATGTTAGGTATGTAGCAATATCCTTCTTCTTTGTTTTAGCATTAATTATTGTAATAAATATATCAATTTACAGTACAGTAAAACCATTATTAATCTCATTAGTTTTCATTGTTGGTAGTTTGATTGTTTATAGCATAAGAGAATATCAGGATGATTTATCGGGGATAAAATTAAAAAAGATTCCGATTTGGTTATTTCTTGGAGTAATCTTTGCAGTAGTTTTCCACATTATAACACGATATGTGCCTTTTCTTACTTTAGCTTATCCAGTCTATCCTGCATCTATCGGAGGAAATCTGGAATGGGCATTAATTAATGTAGTTTCGCCAGTCACAGAATCTTTGTTTTTTTGTGGAGCTATTTTTGCTTTCTTTAGAAATTTTACATCAAAAAGAGGAAAGATAAGCCCATTGGTAAAATATACCCTAATTTTAGTAGTTAGCGTTCTCTTCTCTGGATGGCACGGAAGTGCTTATATTTTTGGAATTTTCGCATTGAGTTTACCTCAAGCAACGAGTGCTTTTTTTGCTAATTTATCAGCATTTGCTTCAGCATTTGTGTTTATGTTCCTTTCATTAACTGTTGGATGTTGGAATGGTGTTGAGAAAAGTGACCAAAGTTTTTTCATAAGTTCACATAGTGTCACAAATATCCTGAGGTCTGCGTTCTCTACTATAAAATTTGTAATCTAACTATAAAAAACTTATAGAAAATGTTTATAAAGAATAAAATGTTAAAGAGACAATGGCAAAAGAACAAGAAGAAGACATAGTAGATAAATTGAGGGAGAGGGGTTTAAGTTGTTCCAAACTCCAGTCTCTTGAAAAGCGTGAAATAAAAGAAGCTGGAGAGTTCAGGAAAATTGGATTTACTCAAATTGCTTCTGCTCAGGAAATTTCAGCTTCAAAGATAAAAAATCTAAGACAAAAAATTTGCAAACTAAAATAATGTGGCAAGAAAAAAGAAAAGAAAAGCAGGATGGATTTTATTAAGCGTTTTAGCGGTAGCAATATCTTTGTTTTCTTTATGGCAATTTGGTTCTTTTGACGGATTTTTTTCTTCAGTTATTCCAATGGAAACAGACACAGTATATGACTCTTTTTACTGCCAAGACGAAGGTTTTACAGAAACATCTTATTGTAATGTTATAGGCACTATGCATTGCGATGAGTCAGGTGATTCCCAATCTCAAGTAATATTCCGAACAAATTCCTTTTCTTCTTTAGATTACAACAATGTTGGAACTTGGATTGCAATTAATGCTGTCCCAACTTCAGGTCCTAATTTTATAGTAACTGACAATCTAAACGGATACTGCAGACAAAATGCTGTTGGTGGAACAACTCAAGGATTTATTATGGACACTGTTCACAATAATGCAATCAGAGCTTGGAACGGTGACTTGTATATAGAAACATCTGGAAACAAAAGAAGATACTCTACTTGCACTTTAACTCCTGAACAATTATCTTTAGCACCAACTCAGCCATACACTTCGAACGGTCAAGAGATAACTGGAGATGGAACTTCTTCAGCTTATTCATGTTATGGACTTTTTGAAATAAAAGACTTGGCTGGAAATCCATTAATCAATCCAGAATCTTTACAATGTTCTGGTAGTTATCCATGTTCTGACAACTATCTTTACAATGGAATACCCCCAGGATATATTGTTACTGTTACTGGTGGAAGCACAAATGAAATAGTCTACACTAAATTTATTGTCCCAGAATGCTCAAACAACTTCTGCGAGGGTGACTTTATAAGGGAGTGCATAGGAGGAATAAAGGGAGGATTAATTCCTTGTGAATATGGGTGCCAAGATGGGGCGTGCATCGACCCGTATGATGTTGAAGTTTTTGTTGAAGATGAAAGAGGGTTTGAAAGAAGTTCATTTAACAAAAATGAAAACATTTTCATCTCTGTAAATATTGTTACTGCTTCCGACATAAGTGGTGTGATAAACTTAGATATAAGGAAAGGAAGTCCTCAGGGAGAATCTGCATTATCAACATCAACAAGTTTCCAAGCAAATACACCAGAGACGTTCACTTTTGTGTCTCAGACAACTGAAATTTATTATATTACTCTGTCTATAGACTCAGACTTTGGAACTGAATTTTATGGCATTGAATTTTTAGAATTAAACAGTTTTGAAATTGTAGATGAATTCACAGCAAATTTGAGGCTTACCCAAGAGTTGGGTGGTGTTCAAAACTCAAATAAGTTTTACACTGGTTATCCTATAAAAGTTGAATACGTTTTCAAAGAATCAGGAGACACGTCAGCTCTTCCAGACTCTGCAACTGTAACTTATCAAATTGGTTCAGGAAGTAAGTTACAATTAATAAATCCAGAAATATCTCAAGATGACTTTGCTGGTTACTACAATTATTACTTAACTCCAGAGCAAGCAGGAACATATAAATTTGAAGGGACTGCCACAAGGGGTTCTTTTACTACAAACCCAAGTGTTAAGGGTCCTTACCCAGTAGAAAAAGATTCAATAGTGATAGAATATGACTTGACATTTAATCCAGTTGAAACAGGAAAGAACTATGTAGACATATTAAATTTTGAAACAAGAAACAGAAATAAAGAACTGATAGAAACAATTAACACAGTAAGGATAAAGATAAATGGTGTTGACCAAGGGACAATACCTGTTAAAGGTTCTAATGGGAAATACTCTGTTGACTACAAGTTTGATGTTGATAATGCAGACTATCTGTTCTTGATAAGTTCTACTCCTTTCGAAGGAGATTTAGTTGCTGGAGAAATGCCGACAGAGTTGATAAAATCTGGAAGCGAAGAAGGAACTTCTTGCGGAGACGATTCTGAATGTGGATTATTTGGAAAATGCAACGTTGGAAACTGTGAGACAAATGTCTTTTTGATTGTTTCTCTTGTTTTTGGTTTTGGGACAGCTGTCGTAATAGCTATTTTAATTTGGAGATTTGTTAAGAATAAAAAGAAAGAACCATCCTTCGGGGGTTCGTTATGAAATGCAAAACATTTATTTTATTTATTCTTGCTGTATTAACATTCAATTTAGTGTCTGCTTCGATGCCAGTCGTACACGAAGGAATTGACCAGACATCTTTATCAACTTATTCTGGTTCTTCAACAGATGCATACGAGTCATGTGTTGCTTATCCAGATTTGTGTTTTGTCGGGAATCAATTAACCGATTTTTCAGTAGCTTATTATTATGTCTCTGGAGAAACTGGAGTTAGGGGAGAAAAGTATTCTATAACTCACAGCCCTGGATTCGCAACGAGCATGTTAGACAACGCTGTTGGAACTGCTGGAATAGCAACGATAGAAGAAGAAAGAGCTTGTGCATGGGGTTCTGCGATACATCAAGCTGAAGACCACCCAGTTCATACTATAATGGTTCCATGGACAATAAGGCACACTGGATTACCAAACAGTATTATTCACGTTTTAGCAGAACAACACCAAGCAAACATATTCTTAAAAGAAAACTCTGAATTAAGAGGGAAGATTATTGAAACATTGTCTGAAGAAAGTTGGAATAAATGCATCCCCTTACTAAAAAGAACTTTACAAGGATATAATGAGTATGAAGAAGATTTAGCAGAAGGGAAAACAGACGATTTATTAAACTACTTCATAGCAGAAGTTACCAATTCTGTTGACCCTAACTCAAAAACAAATTATGAAATTGCGTTCAGAAGCAAAGTTTCATTATTTGGCAGAATTGGGTTAGTCCCAGCTGGTTTCCTTTTAGGGTACTTGGGGTTTATGTTTTCATTCACATTGTTATTTATACTATTGATATTTAAAAAACAAAAGAGATGGCATAATTATTTGTCCATGATTTTATTCTTAATCCCTGCGATACTACTCTGGATATTGTTTATTTCGTTACTTACTGGAAACGCATTTGCAACATTAATATGGATAGTCAAGCCAGTAAGCAACATTGTCCCAATCGGTTCTTATGATTCAATAATAGAAAAACAGATAAGCAATGTTCACCAATTGTTTATACAAGGAGAACCTTTCTTAGCAAAAGTAGACCGTCCGATAATAGCATCTGGATTTACTGAGTTAAACCAAGCAGACAAGGATGTTAGAATTATTAGTTATATCTGGTTCTTAATCCCCACAGCATTTTTGATATTTTTGATATGGGCAAATTTCAAAAAACAAAAAACTAAAAAAAATCAATTCCAACTATAAAATAATTATAGGAAATGCTTAAATGTTTCCAGATGTTTCATTTAATAAACAAGATTCGGGGGCAAGTTGGAAACTAGTTCTTTAAGTTCTTCAAAATTAAGACAAGTGATAATAACAGACCTTCTTCCATTTATGTCTGCTATGCAAACCCTGTCATAAACACGTTCTAAAGAACCCACCTCACATATTTCTTGCAATTCCGAAAAGTCCTCAGCGAATATTGTTGGTTCTGGTGATTCTATAGAAAAGCTACACCTTGATTCCATTAATTTTTCTAGCCTCTCTATTGGACTAAGTTGAATATTTTTAAATAAGATAAAAATACCACCAAGAATGAGCAAAAAAAGAATAATCCCCATAATAATCCAAACAGTATTGTCTTTTTTCTTTGCCATTTTCTATACCTCCTAACAATGATTTCTACGTTTAAATAGTTTTCGGTTTTTTGGGCGAACTAACTATAAAAAACTTATAGAAAATGTTTATAAAGTGGAAAGTGTATGAAGTAAGTAAGAATGGCAAAAGAAAAAAAACAAAATATTTTGGCAATAGTTACAGCTGTAATTGCTGTTCTATTAATTATAATATTATTAATAATATGCCCTTGTGCAAAAAAAGATGAACCCCTTTCTGATAGCTCTGAACCAATGATGACATTTAGAACTTATGACATCCATGGTAATCTGATTGAACCAGGAGCTAGTTCTTTTTCAATAGTTGAAGGAACTACAGGAGTTTATTACATAGATATTTCTGTAAGGGTGGATAATACTGGCACAGAAGGGCTTGTTTGTGATATTACTTCAGTTTCTCCCCCAGGATTTGACTCTCAGTTAGTCAGAACAACACAATCATTGCCAGTTGGTGGAAGCAGAGGATGGACATCTGGTTTGATTGATGTTGCTCCATTTGAGAGTCCAACAGGTACAACTGAATTTTCCACAGAGATTACCTGCGGATATATAGTCGGTACAGGCTTAATACTTCTATCACCTATAAATGGAACTCTGGAGTTGGTTATAAGACCTGATACTACTGGTGCTGGATTCCAGGTTGGTTTGTCTTTAGGAGGTGTTGGAACAGAATTTTGTGGTGATGGTATTTGCCAAACAGATGAAGATGAAATATCTTGTCCTTCAGACTGTGCAGTTTCTGCAAATGTTCAGTTTAGAACAACTGACTTGAGTTATGTTTCTGGAACGTCAGTTGGATACTCATCTTTCTGTGGTGATTTTCTAACTGGACAGGGGAAAACATCGGGTGCTTGTGCAACTGAAGAAATTTTCTGTGATGGGGTAGATTACACTCTGCTTGTTCCTTCATTATCTGGAACTACTAAAATGTGGATTTTGGAAATGGGGGATGGAGATATTTGTATTTGTGATGACGGAGTAACGTCCCATACATATGCTAGAAGATATACTAGAGAAGACCCAGATGCAGACATTGTAGATACATCATCAT
>Ga0180008_1001719_pt1 | contig 13041 bp, 11 predicted proteins | sample MM_PW_MetaG_FD_121121 | JGI IMG/M metagenome (GOLD analysis project Ga0180008, IMG submission 121121) | Groundwater microbial communities from the Aspo Hard Rock Laboratory (HRL) deep subsurface site, Sweden - MM_PW_MetaG | ecosystem: Environmental > Aquatic > Deep subsurface > Groundwater... | reverse complement strand
TTTCCATACTGATCACCCTGTGTTCTCCTGCTCAAAAATTGAGCAGAAGCAGTTGAACACCTGGGTCAGTTTTCAGTCGGCAGAACAGCCTCTACTGGGTCAGTTTTCGGTCAGCGGCAACAGTCTTGTTCTCTGTGCTGCTGGATGTACATTGCCCTTTGTGATGGTTTGTCACACTGATGCCTCGCCTTGAGCGCAGCAGTCAGCGTGACTGTAGGCCAGGCAGTTTCGCCCAGTCCTCCGCGTCCAGCGAACCGATAATACGGGGCGCTTGTTTGCCGTCGACTTGAACGAAAAACGCTTGGGTGTAGGCGCTGTCACGTTGCCCTGCGCGCACACCCATCTTGCGTTCGAAGTGATCGATACAACCGCTGTGGGTGATCAGAACCAGATTTTCCTGTGATTTCTTATGGGCCAGAACGGCATCTTTGAAATTAATGTCGCAGTCCTCCACCCAGCTTTCAGTAGGCACCACTTGGCCCGAGATAAAATCTGCGGTCTGGCGAGTACGAGTTAATGGACTGGCAATTAGGTGGGCCTTCTGCAGGCCCAGATGCTGCAAACCGACACCGACGGCTGCAGCCGCTTGACTGCCATTAAGAGTGATGCCATCAGGACTGCCCAGGCATGGATTGCCAGAACGATCGCAGCGTTCAGCATGCCTGATCATCAACACTACGTTTCCACGTGCCCATTCAGCATAAAGTTTCGACTGGGTGGTAGTGTCAGCCGCGCCCAAATCGGTCACATGAGTGGCGGTCAATAGCCAGGCAAGGACGATCGACAGGGCCAGTAACAAGCCACATAACACTAACCTGCTAAGGAAAGTCCTGTTGAAACGCAGCGTACGCGGCGCTTTACTCGTTGAAACCAACACAGGATATGGTGCGTGAGCCACAGTATCGCTCCGTAACTAGAAAAGGTAAAACCAAGATAACTGTGAGGGCATCAGCACCTCTTAATCGCAAGGTAAGGGGGGAGCTGTGGTTACTTGGTGAATGAAATGTCAAAAAATAGTTGAGGACATTCGTGAACTGAAGGCGCAGTCCTAAACGTTGGCGTTGAATGGGCATCCCACTAACCGACCTTTTCTTGGCATGGCTTTCACGAAAAATTGATCAATCCGCCCCTAGAGTTCGCTTTATCGACGTCCTGCTGACTCCGCCGCACGACGTGCCTCAATCCAGGGAATGTAATTTGATGTTAAAAATAAAGGCCGTTCGATCGGAATTTGTAACCTTAATCGCCAGCGCTTTCTTGCTGCTTGGATTCAATTCTATCCTGTGGCAGCACCTCTTTAAAATCATCGACGGCAATGAATCGAGCTTACTGCTGCTCGTGGCGTTCGGCATTATAATATTTTGCCTGTTCAATATAGCTTTAAGCCTACTCGCCTTTAAAAAAGTATTGAAACCCGTACTCATCATTTTGTTCATGATCAGTGCTGGAGTGGCTTACTTTATGAGCCGCTACGGCGTATTGATAGACACAGGAATGTTGCGTAACTTCGCCGAAACCAATGCTACCGAAGTGTGGGATCTGCTATCTCTTAAGCTGTTTTTATACATTGTGCTGCTGGGTTTAGCGCCGTCGCTGCTGCTATGGTTAACCCCAGTCTACTATCGGCGATGGCATCGGGAGTTAATCAGTAAAGCCGTTATCTGTATTGGCTGTGGCCTGGTGATCGGTGGTGTTGCGCTCTTCAACTATCAAGGATTGTCCTCACTGTTTCGCAACCACCACGAATTACGACTGATGGTAGTACCCAGCAACTATATCGGCGCCTCTGCCAGCTACCTGCGTGAACAGTTTGTCACCGCGCAGAAGCCTTTCAAGAAGATCGGCGAGGATGCCGTTCTGAGCAGCCAATGGGCTCAACGGACTCGTAAATCTCTGACCGTCTTGGTGGTGGGGGAAAGCGCGCGGGCCGAGAACTTTGGCATTTTGGGCTACACCCGCAACACCACACCGCAATTGCAGAAAGAACAAGGGTTAATTGCCTTTACGGATGTCCACTCCTGCGGCACTGAAACGGCAGTCTCAGTGCCCTGCATGTTTTCCAATATGGCCCGCAAGGACTACAACGCCTCTACCGCAAAAACCCAAGAAGGCATGCTGGATATCCTAAAACGCGCAGGCCTGGACGTCGTCTGGCGGGATAATCAGTCCGGCTGTAAGGGAACCTGCGACCGGGTTACTCTGGACGATGTCAGCAACTCAATCGACTCGAAACTCTGTGCAAACAACGAATGTAGAGACGAAATCCTCCTGAAAGGCCTGCAGAACTATATTGATCATCTGGAAAAAGATACCGTGCTGGTGTTACATCAGATGGGCAGTCACGGTCCGGAGTACTTCAAACGTTATCCAAAAGAATTCGAAAAGTTTACTCCGGTTTGTGAAAGTAATGCGCTCGACAACTGCACTAAAGAAAGCATAATCAACGGTTACGACAACACCCTGCTGTATACCGACCATGTATTGGCTAGCCTGATTGATATCTTGCGAGGAAATCAGGATAACGTGGATACCGCCATGATTTATCTGTCCGATCACGGCGAATCATTGGGTGAGTACAATTTGTTCCTCCATGGCACACCCTACATGCTCGCCCCTGATCAGCAGAAGCACGTACCTATGCTGACCTGGTTTTCGGACAACTATAAACAATCATTCAATCTCAGTACCGACTGCCTTGGGAAAAGCGTCAATAAACCCTTGAGCCAGGACAATCTGTTTCATTCGATGCTGGGTTTACTACAGGTAAACACGGTGGTGTACGACCCTGCACTAGATATGTTTTCAGGGTGCAGGACCGCTCTGGATAACAGCATGCTGTCTGAAAAGTGATCCGTCGCCACGCGCGCATCTCCTGAACCCTTTTAAAGCTGCGTCTATTACAGGCGCAGTCATCTTTTGTTAACACATTTATGACATTTATCTTGCACAGCCTTTTTTGATGCCGTTCGGCACTTGGAATAATCGCTCTTCGGTACATGGAGCAAAGGGAGCAGCGCATGAAAGTCACAGTCTTCGGCACCGGTTATGTCGGCTTGACCCAGGCCGCCTGTCTAGCGGAGGTGGGCCACACCGTATGCTGCATGGATGTCGACAGCCAACGTATCGATGCGCTGCGCGACGGGATTTGCCCGATTTTCGAACCGGGCCTTGGAGAGTTGCTGCGCAACGGGCTGAACAGCAAGCGATTGCAATTCACCACAGACGAAGTCGAAGCCAGCCGATTTGCAGAGGTCGTATTCATAGCTGTAGGCACACCGCCCCAAGCGGATGGCAAGGCGGACCTGAGTCAGGTGTTCGCGGTGCTTCGCTCCCTGCTGCAGCATGCCAACGGAGCGCGGATCATCATCAACAAGTCCACCTCGCCGGTCGGGACTGTCGACCAGATGTTCGCTGAAATCGCCGCCAGCCCAAGACGGGATGAAGGCTTCGAGGTAATCAGCAACCCTGAGTTTTTCAAGGAGGGCTCAGCCGTCAGTGATTGCCTGCGTCCGGATCGCATTATCATCGGCGGCGCGAGCCAGGCGGCGCTGGAGCGGTTGCGTGAGCTGTACCAACCCTTCAGCCGCAACCGCGAGAAATTTGTAGTCATGGACGCACGCAGCGCGGAACTGACCAAGTACGCGGCCAACTGCCTGCTGGCGACGAAAATTTCGTTCATCAATGAAATGGCCAACTTGGCCGAACGGTTTGATGCCGACATCGAGCAGGTGCGGCTGGGTATCGGCTCCGATCCACGCATTGGCTATGACTTTATCTATCCAGGCTGTGGCTTCGGCGGCTCATGCTTTCCCAAGGACCTTCAGGCACTAATCAGCGCCGCCCACGAGCACGGCATGGAGACGTCTCTGCTCAGCGCCGTGGAAGAGGTAAACCGTCGCCAGAAGCACCGCCTTTTTGAGAAGGTTAGTACGCATTACCAAGATGCAATAAGGGGCAAAGTGTTCGCTGTTTGGGGGCTGGCGTTCAAACCCAATACCGACGATATCCGCGAAGCGTCGAGTCATGCGCTGCTTGAAGCGCTCTGGGAGGCCGGTGCCACCGTCCAGGCCCACGACCCCCAAGCGATGGGGGCAATCAAGTCTCGCTATGGCGAGCGTGATGACCTCAAACTGATGCCCACCAAGGAAGCTGCACTTGAGGGTGCAGATGCATTGGTCGTGGTCACCGAATGGCAAGATTACCGGGTGCTCAATCTGGAGAAGCTCGGGGAGCAGCTTCGGGATCGCGTGGTATTTGACGGTCGCAACTTGTTCGACCCGCTGCAACTGCGTGAAGCCGGGTTTACTTACTACGGCATTGGCCGTGGTCAGGCGGTTCTGCCATGACCGTACTCGTAACAGGAGTAGCCGGATTCATTGGCTTTCACGTGGCCAGACGGCTGTGTGAACAAGGCATTGAGGTGGTCGGTATCGACAACCTCAATGCCTACTACAGCGTCGAACTCAAGCAGGCACGACTGGCGCAGCTTAAGGAACTGCCCAGCTTCACCTTCCACCGTCTGGACATCACTGACGCCAAGGGGCTGTCCACTCTGTTTGAGCGCCATGACTTCGAGCAAGTCATTCACCTGGCCGCTCAGGCCGGTGTGCGCTACTCCCTGGAAGAGCCGGGCGCCTACGCTCAGTCCAACTTGGTCGGCTTCGTTAATATCCTTGAGGCCTGTCGGCATCATCGGCCGGCCCATCTGATCTACGCGTCAAGCAGCTCCGTTTACGGTGCCAATACATGCATGCCGTTCAGGGTCGAGGACGCCGTCGACAGGCCCCTTTCCCTGTATGCCGCGACCAAACGCGCCAATGAGCTGAGCGCATACAGCTATTCCCACCTGTACGGTCTGCGTGCGAGCGGATTGCGATTTTTCACGGTGTATGGCCCGTGGGGTCGCCCGGACATGGCGCTGTTCAAGTTCACCAGGGCCATGCTCGCCGGGGAGCCCGTGGACATTTACAACCATGGCGAGATGGCCCGGGATTTCACCTACATCGACGACATTGTCGAAAGCATTCTGCGCTTGCGCCTGCGCCCACCCGAAGCGGTCGACAGCGAGCCTGCTCACCAAATCTTCAACATCGGCCGGGGCCAGCCGGTGAAGTTGCTGGAGTTCGTCGACTGCCTGGAGGCCGCTCTCGGTCTGCGTGCCGAACGTCGCTATCTGCCCATGCAGGCCGGGGACGTGCCGCAAACCTGGGCAGACGTCACGGCGCTGACGCGCTGGATTGACTTCCAACCGCAGGTGTCGGTCGACACCGGCGTTCAAGCCTTCGTCGACTGGTATCGGGAGCACTACCAGCCCCGGATCTGCCCATCCTCTTCAGCACCGAGACGTTAATGACTGCGCCTATTTTCCTTTCCGTGATAATTCCCGCCAAAAACGAAGCCGGTAATCTGCCCGCACTACTCCAGGAGGTCCGCGCGGCGGTTTCCGAAGAGCGTTACGAGGTGCTGGTGGTGGACGACGGCAGCACCGATGACACCCTGCAAGTGCTGCGCGACTTGAAGAACGGCGGATTCTCGCAGCTGCGGATTCTGCAACACGAGCGGTCACTGGGTCAGAGCACTTCGGTCTACAACGCTGCGCAGGCCGCACAAGGCCAGTGGCTGGCCACGCTGGATGGCGATGGCCAGAACGATCCCGCGGACATCCCCGGCATGTTGGCTCTGGTGCGTGCTCGCCAAGGCGGTTCCGATGCCATCCAGTTGGTTGCCGGGCATCGGGTGAACCGCCGCGATACCGCGAGCAAACGCTGGGCCTCGCGATTTGCCAATGGGTTACGCAGCCGCCTGCTCAAGGACTCGACGCCCGATACCGGTTGCGGCCTGAAACTGATCGAACGTGACGCATTTCTGCGCCTGCCGTATTTCGATCATATGCACCGCTTCATTCCGGCGCTGATCCAGCGCCAGAACGGCCGCATGCTGGTCCACCCAGTCAACCATCGTCATCGTCAGGCCGGCATATCCAAGTACGGCAACCTCGATCGTGCGCTGGTGGGAATTCTTGATCTGTTCGGCGTCTGGTGGCTGATCCGTCGGACACGGCTGAACAGCCAGCCACGGGAGCTGCATCTATGAAGCTAGATAACGAAACGCTCTGGCTGGTGGTGGGCTTTGCGGGGCAGGCCGTGTTTACCGGGCGCTTTGTCCTGCAGTGGCTCTATAGCGAAATACACAAGCGCAGCCTTATCCCGGTTGGCTTCTGGTATCTGAGCATGGCCGGCAGCGCGCTGCTGCTCGCTTACGCCATCTATCGGCAGGACCCGGTCTTCATCGCGGGCCAGTCCTTCGGGTTCGTGGTTTACCTGCGCAATCTTCAATTGATCAGCCAGCAGGCTAAAGCAGTCAAGGAAGAATAACGGTGCTAAACAAGCTCTCACCACGTCTGGAAGGATGGTTGTTGGTCGCGCTCGCCGTTGTGCTGATTGGGGCCGGACTTGGCCTGCGCCAGGCGCAGAACGTGGACGAAGAACGCTTTCTGGGGGTTGCTCTGGAAATGCTCCAGAGCGGCTCCTGGTTCGTACCCCACCGGGCGGCGGAAATCTACGGTGATAAGCCGCCGCTGTTCATGTGGGCCGTAGCATTTTTCATCTGGTTGACGGGCAGCCCGAATATCGCACTTTACCTGCCGGGACTGCTCTCGGGGAGCGTGGCCACCGCGGCGCTTTACGATCTGGGCAGGCGTCTATGGAATCGTCGCATCGGACGCTACGCCGCCCTTCTGTTCCTGGCTACCTATCAGACTTACAGCATCCTCCGTACCGGGCAGATCGATAGCTTTCTGTGTTTGTGGACCGCCCTGGGCTTCTACGGACTTGTTCGCCACTTGCTGCTCGGCCCCGCCTGGCGCTGGTTTTATATCGGCTGCGCGGCCATGGGTCTGGGCATCATCAGTAAAGGAGTTGGTTTTGTCCCGGCGTTGATGCTTATTCCCTATGCCTATGCCGTCCGTAAAGGATGGCACGGTGTGGTCGCGATGCCCGGTCAGGCAGGCCGCTGGGCGCTCGGCCTGTTGGTGGTCTTGCTGGCGTGCGGCCTCTGGCTGGTACCGATGGTTATCTCGGTAGTGCGCGACGGCGGTCCGGAAGGTTTTGCCTATATCCGCGAGATCCTCCTGCATCAGACCGCCAACCGCTACGCGGCCGCCTGGGATCATCGCGAGCCATTCTGGTACTTCTTCGTCAACGTCATCCCTCAATACTGGTTGCCGCTGGTACTGGTGTTGCCGTGGTTGATTCCGGCTTGGCGCCGACAGTTGAGCAAGCACGACGGCAGAGTCCTGGTGCTGCTCGGCTGGGTGGTATTGGTGCTGCTGTTCTTCAGTCTCTCTAGCGGCAAACGCAAGCTCTACATCTACCCGGCCCTGCCAGGTCTGGTGCTGATTGCCGCGCCTCTGCTGCCGTGGCTATTGCGGCGCTGGTTCCATGAACGCGCTTGGGCTCGAAAAGTATTTCCCGCTGTCGTCGTTGGCTGGTTCTGTCTTTGGTTTGCTCGCGGCTTCATCGAGCCTGTCCTGGACGGCGAAAACCCTCACAAGCTTGTGATGGAACAAGCCGCCGAAGTCACCCAGGGGGCCGACCTGGTGCTGGTCAGCTGGCGCGAAGGCCATTGGCTTTTTGCGCGCCAGCCGATTGTGCATTTCGGCTTCGCCGACGCTCTGGCAATCGAGCAGGCCGCCAGCTGGCTGCGCGAGCATCCCGGCACTTTTGCGCTGGTTCCCGATTCGCAACTGGCCAATTGTTTCATCCCGGAAAAAGCCCACCCGCTGGGTCCGACATCCCGGGCCGACTGGTTCGTGGTAGATGCCAGCGCCGATAACGGCAAATGCCGCCCGCAGACGCATGCCGATGTCTATCACTTCAGTTGGAAACAAAATGCGAATTGACCCGGGTTTCAGTCGTCCATCCCGTCAGCCTGTACCTGAGGTCATGATCCCGCAACGCCGGCCGATATCACGCACTCGAGTTCTGATGGGTATCGGGGTGCTGGGTCTATTGGCTCTTGGCAGCGCCGTATCCAACCATTTTCAGATCCATCAACAGCTCTACCAATATGGAAGTATCTGGCTGCATGGCAATCAGGCTCCCGAGGCAAATATCTGGCTGCCGGACTACCGTGTGGTAATCGACGCAAAGCCCATCGACCCGACACTGGATAACCTCTCCGGCATCACCTACGACTACGATAATGATCGACTGCTTGCTGTGACTAACAAGGGGCCGATGCAACTGCTCAGCCTGGACAAAGACGGCAACATCCTTGCGCGCTATCCGTTGATCGGTTTCGATGACACCGAAGGTGTGGCGTATCTGGGCAACGGTCGTATTGCGCTAAGCGACGAAGAACTGCAGCAACTGGACATCATCACGTTGCCCACCGAGGTTAGGCCCATCCAGGTCGAAGAGGCCCAGTACATCGCGCTGATGATCAACCCCACCACAAGCAACAAGGGTTTCGAGGGTGTGACCTACGACCCGGAGGGCGACCGGCTGTTTGCGATCAAAGAGCGTGACCCACGACAATTGTTCGAAGTGTCCGGGGTCTTGCGTTCGATCGATCAGGGCAGGTTGCAGATCAAGGTGACAGACAGGCAGGACTGGGTGACGCAGAGCATAGCCGCCCGTGACTTGTCGGACGGCTACTATGACTCGCGCACAGGGCATTTACTGGTGCTCAGTGACCAGTCGCGGTCCATTACCGAACTGGACAGAGAGGGCCGCTTCGTCAGTGTTCGCTCATTGCTGGGCGACTTCTCAGATCTTCGCCGCAGCGCACCGCAGCCTGAGGGGATGACCATGGATCGCGACGGCAACCTCTACGTAGTCAGCGAACCCAATCTGTTTTACAAGTTCTCTAAAGCTCCGAAACAGGCCCCAAAATAACCCGAGATGAAATCCCAAATCCCTAAGCTGCCAGCATCCTGCTGTCACTTGGACGCAACGGGCGGTATCCACTTCAACAGGTTTTCCTTGAATCCGTAACTGGCGTTCTGGTAGTAGCTGATCGTCCGGGCCACCAAAGGATCGGCAGTGCTGGACTTTGACTCCAAGCTTTCACCCAGTGCCTGATCATGGCGTCTCAGGCCCTGACGTGGACTGAGAATTGCCAGATCCTTGCCATCGAACATGCCCAGATGCTGGTAGTTGCCAACCAGGACCCGGGGTGGCAATTGGTTTTCCTGTAACAGATTGCGGCCGAAAAATGTGGACTGATAATCAAGGTTCAGCAACCCCAGCAATGTCGGCGCCAGATCAATCTGACTGGCCAAATCCGCAGACTCACGGGCATCGATCATCTTCGGTGCGTAGATGAAAAGCGGGATCTGGTAATTCTCAATGGGCAAATCCTCTCTGCCAGCGCTGCCCGCCGTGTGGTCCGCGACAAATACGAAAATAGTGTTGTCGAACCAGGGTTTGGTTCTGGCCTTCTCTAGAAACTTGCCGATGGCGTAATCGGTGTACTTCACTGCGCCGTCACGGCCATTGCCGGATTTAATATCAATTCGGCCTTCGGGATAGGTGTAAGGACGATGATTAGAGGTGGTCATCAACTGCAGAAGAAACGGCTGTTTTTTTGCAAAGTCATTGTCGGCCAGATTCATGGCCTGATTGTAAAGATCCTCGTCTGCCATACCCCAGGCATTCTTGAAGTGAATCTGTGACTCATCAACGCTGGTCTGATCTACGACTCGATAGCCATTGCCGCTGAAAAAAGCGTTCATGTTGTCAAAATAACCGCGACCGCCATAGACAAATACAGCGTCGTACCCAACAGCAGCTAACTGCTGCCCCAGGCTGGCAAAACCACTTTCGCGGCCTACTCGCTTGACGATTGAGCGTCCCGGAGTTGGCGGCATCGACAGGGTAATAGCTTCAAGGCCTCGGTCAGTACGGGTACCGGTGGCATAGAAATTATTGAAATACAGGCTCTGTTTTCGCAGCTCATCCAAATACGGAGTAAGCCCGCGCGTATCGCCGTTGCTGCCCAGATATTTAGCGCTCAGGCTTTCTATAGTGACCAGCACGATATTGGGTGTGCGCACCGCGCCGGGGCTGGTGATAGCGCGTCGAATATCCAGCGGATCGGTGCCGGTAAATTGAGCATTGGGTTCATTCAGCTCGGCGCGCATAAGCTGTGCCGATTCCGCTTTAGGCAAGGTGCTGTAGAACTGCTGGTAATCCAGCTCATTGTTTCTGAAGGCTGCGAAGAACTGGTAAGGACCGTTGCTGGCCAGTTCATGTTGGTAAGCATTGCCTCCCTGACCCCGGGGGGTTTGCTGGTCCACCAGTTGCAGACTGATTCCCGCCATGACCAACAGCGCAGCGATTGTCGCTAGCCGTTGACGCCATGAAGGCAGTCCTGCCTGCAGCGCCGATTTGACCGGTTTGAACAGGGCAATACTCAGGACAAGGGCAATCACAGCCAGGGCGCTTAACAACTTGCCGACCGGGTAAGATTCAAGAATGTTGTTCAACACTTCATCGGAATAGACCAGATAGTCCACGGCGATAAAATTGAAACGCACGCCAAATTCGTCCCAGAACAACCACTCGGCAATAGCCACGAAGAGCATGACGAACAGACTGACCGTCATGATCCCCTGCAACAGCCAGCGATGGCCTCGGGTGCGCCAGAGTGCGGGCGGACAAACCAGCAAATAGATGCCCAACGGCAAAATCGCATAAACCAGAAATGCCAGGTCATAAAGCAGGCCAATGGCGAATACAGACAGGCTTGCGCTGCCCGCTTCGTCCAGATGAGTCAGCCATAAAACACAACGGGTGGTCAAAAATACAACAAGCCAGCTTGTACAAAGAAGATACAGATACCGCAGGGGCGCGGATGAGAGAACTCTCATTATGGTCAATTCCTTTTGCTCGGTAAGAACCGAGTACTCCAAAGGCCTCGCTCAACTCATTGAGCGGACAGATTTTTTACGCGAACGCCTTACCCACCGTAGTTCACGATATGGAGATCAGCCATTTTTATATTTTGCGCAACACGTAAACGCGCCACATGGCATAGAGCGGAATAAAATCTGACTTGCTCTCGATTTCAAACCCGGCCTGTTCGAACTCTGCCTCAGCCACGGCGCGTGGTATGACAAATCTGTTCTGGTAGTCGCCCTGCTTGCCTTGAGCCTTTCGACGCTCCTCGTGACGATGGCGCCTCCAGGACTTGAAGTTGCCATCGACCCACATCGACAGGATCACTGTCTCACGGGTAACGCGGTGGAATTCTCGCAACATCGTCAAGCGATGGGCAGGCTCACCAATGTGGTGAATCAGGCGCATGCTGAAAATACAGTCGACGGCGTTATCCGGAAGATCAATGTCAAAGGCAGAGGTATGCAATGGCTTTACCCGACTGACGACGTTCGGGGACTGATGATCAATGGCGGTCTTGATCATGTCGGGCGAGTTATCCGCACTAATAATAATTCGATTGGGCTTTTCAGCCAGCAAAGGCCAAAAACGACCAGCACCACAGGGTAAATCCAGTACCAGCCCAGGATCGCCGGCCTTCTGCAGTGCGTCCCGTGCCATCTGTTCATCCCGGTAATGGGACAACTTGCGGGACACACCATCCTGGTGTTTCAGGAAATACTGTTTGGCGTGGTCTTCGTCGTACTTTTCGGAAAACTTGAGTTTTACAGGGTTGCTCATGGGGGATCTCCAATAGCTAGACCCACAGGCTAAGCATTACGGTGTCAGGGAGAGGTGAATGAGTTGTCAAAATGATGTAGAGGCCGTTGCTCACCTTTTTACGGCGAGCGGCCTGATATCCAGAACATGGGCCTGGCCTGACCCGGAAGCACCGACAATAGACAGCCGGCTAACTATTTGATACACGGAGTCGATGCGCTGGATTGTGAGCGTTTTAACAACGATTTCACCTCAAATTGAACTTTGTTCAGGTAACGTCATAATCTCGGCCAGCTTGGTCGGAATCTTTTGGCGATGACTGTTAGGGAGGTGTCGAGTGGAATCGGGAAAAACGAGATTTTTTGCCTGGAACCTGGGTTTGCCACTGGTAATCGGTCTGGCAATTTTTATGATTTTTGATCTCACCCCACTGGACGAAGTGATCAGCAACTGGCTGTACTATCCCGAATCCACGTTTCCATTTGCCCATGATCGCTTCTTCGAAAACCTCACTCACCGCTGGCCACGTGTTATCCCAGACTGGACCGGCGAAGCCGCGCTCATCGGCTCTGTACTCTCGTTCGTCTGGCCACTGATCAAGCCTGAGCGTGATGGGGGGTTGATACGCAGGCTGGAAGTGTTGCGTATCGCCCCGCTACTACGTTTCACTTCCCTACATCGGCGTGATTTTCTGTTCGTCGTTGTTGCCTTTGCAATCACGACCGGCATGATTCACTTTTTCAAGAGCCACACCAGTATCTACTGTCCAGTAGAAACCACGCTTTACGGCGGCATCCAGGAAAAGAAGGAATGGTTTGAGAACTTCAACCTGTTCCATGAAGCAGGTGCCGGCCGTTGCTGGCCCGGAGGGCATGCCTCTGGCGGCTTTACCATGCTCGCCCTGTACTTTGTGGCACGCCGTTATCGATGGCGGTATGCGAAAGCGACCCTGTATGCAGCGCTGGTACTGGGAGTGATTTACGGCACCACACGGATTTTTCAGGGCTGGCACTTCATGTCGCACACATTTTGGGCGGGGGTCATTGTCTGGCTCAGCACCCTGCTTACCGCGCTGGCCTTTTATGGGTGGCGACAATTGGCGCAACCTGTGTTCTGGAAGATCGCGAAGACCAAGCTATTGGGCGACAATGCGAGCGAGAATGTTTAGTCTCCATTGAAAGATGTGTCATGAGAATGGATCACTTGAGCAGACCCCGCGCGCATCCATTTCAAGTCGCCCTTGAGTCTCTAGGCTACCTAGGTTTTGTACGAAAAGTCGTTGTGGCTAAAATTGCCGCCATGACCGGTTGGAGGCCCGTATGGCAAGGCGTTACGAACTTTCTGATGCGTCATGGGAGCTGATCAAGGATTTGGTTTCTCC
>Ga0180008_1001718_pt1 | contig 13050 bp, 13 predicted proteins | sample MM_PW_MetaG_FD_121121 | JGI IMG/M metagenome (GOLD analysis project Ga0180008, IMG submission 121121) | Groundwater microbial communities from the Aspo Hard Rock Laboratory (HRL) deep subsurface site, Sweden - MM_PW_MetaG | ecosystem: Environmental > Aquatic > Deep subsurface > Groundwater... | reverse complement strand
TGTTGCAGAAGAAAAATGTTTCAAGATCCCGGACTCATCACATGAGACTCCGGGAAATGCCGAAAAATCAAACTTGTGCATCTTTTCATAGTTTGTAACGTTGACCCCGTCCTTAATGTCAGCCTGTGTTTTGCACAGGTTTACTGTAGTCTTAAATTTCTCTCCCTCTGAAACCATCTGCTCTGCAACGGCAAGAGGAGCAAGAATCATGACAGGCCCTTGTTCATGTTTAGATACAACCTTTGCCCATTCGATTTGTTGGAGACCCTTTCCAAGACCACAATCCTCAAATAAGGCTGCTCTTCCCCTTATTAAAGACCATCGGACAAGAACCTTTTGCCAATCAAAAAGCATAGGGTTTAGGGTTTTGATCTCTACCTCAAAACCGGACGACTTATCCTTTATTTCTTTTTCTATCAAAAATTCTGTGTATGATTTCATTTTTTTCTTAACAGATAAAATCCTTTAGGTTCTCCATCGTTATGACCTTCTTCCCAGAAGCGTCGAAATACTCTTGACCATGTAGGACCGCCTTTTGAATTTCTCTTATCGGGATAAGGGTTAGAATCCAATTCTCTTCCGCAATTTGCAGATATAATGCCTTTCCGATAAGCGGCAATAAACGCCTTATTTTTTGTTGAGTGCATTATTCTTCCGATATTAAACAAACGCTATGCCGAAAGTCTTTCCCTTTGAAAAGTAGGGCATTTTCTCCAATTATTGTCTCTGTTGAGTAATTGAGGATTTGAATCAGATGTTCAGGGGAAGCGTCAAATTGGAGGTCCTTCCCTTTATAATCTGTGGCGGTGGGTTCTTCAAACCAAGTTCCCGTTCCTTCTGCCTTGACTTTGATTTTTCCTTCAGAAACAACAATTGTAACTTTATCTTCGTCCTTGGGAATAATGGTTTGTGCCCGAGATAATATCCCGGCCAACTCTTTCGGGAGGTTGAGTTCTTCCCCTTGAATTTCTAAGTATTCATTGATGGACGGATACTCTTCCGAGATAAATCTATGGGTAAAAACAACCTCTGTGTCATCTTTGTAATGAACACAATTTTCTGTTAAGGCGTATTTTGTCAGTTTGAATCCCGAAAGAAAAGAAGCGACTTTGCGGGGAATCAAAAGAGGCCCCTTTAATCCAAACATTTTTTTGGATAAGGATCTCTCGGTAATTCGATAATTATCCCCGCTCACAATCCTCTCGGTCCCAATATTCAAATTGCACAAAACTCCATAGGCATCGTTTGTGCTTGCACTGAATATACAAAACTTGAGAACTTCGATAAATCCTTCCGGGAATGAAAACCATCTCTTGACTTGGGCCAACCCAAGATCAGGAATAGATTCGGAGTTATATTCGATGAGGGAAAACCCCGCCTTCATCTCCCCAGATTCCATAGACTCAACGAGAAATTGTTTTCCATCTGATGATATTTTGATTTCCGGATTTGTGGTTTTTTGAATGAGTTTTTTGAATTCATCTTCTTTGACAGCCCCGATGAAATCTGTTTTCAGGGGAACGCTAACTGAAATCTCGTCCCCATAACTGACCAATTTCTCCCCGTCAAAAAGAAGAAGCCCTTTGAACTCTATCAATTTGCCGTCTGCCAGGGCTGGTTTGACCTTGTTGATCGCGTCTAAAAGATCTTTTCTTTTCATTTTACACTCCTTCTTTAAATGAGATTTTTTCGGTATCCTTATGGTTTTCTCCCTTATAAAAAACTAAAATATTTTGATGTGTCTTTCCAACTTTTCTAAATTTTTTAAATTGTTTCCCAACTCGGATTGGAAGGGTTCCAATTGAATTTACTAAAATTATTTCATTGTAAAAATTTAACCCAGCTTGTTTAAATGAATAAACCGTATCTCCAACAAAATCATGATAAAAACCAGTTGTTTTATCTCGAAAGTTTGCAACTACAAAACAGGCAAACCGATTGGTTTTTAATTTCTGGCAAGCTTTTGATATAATCAGATCGTATTGAGTTAGAAATTTTTCGTAACTTTTGTTACTAATATCTCGGGGGTCATCGCTGTATACTTCGAGATTTCCATAAGGTGGGCAACTAAAAACGAAATCAAACTCCCGATCTTCAATATAATTAAACATATTTGATGAATCATCACAAATCCATTTAGGCAAAGGATTGATACATCCCCCCAAGTTTATCTGATGGTTAAGTTGAAAATCATTTGATAAGACTTGCTCTTTACTTAAATCAAACCCAGTATACTCATGCCCCAAAAACCCTGCAACAACTCCCCGGACGCTTCCCCCACAAAATGGGTCAAGAACATCACCGGCTTCGGGGCAAAACCAGTTATACATTAATTCACACAACACAGGATCGAATATAGAGGTTCCAGTTGTTAGTTTTCGGTTAAACTTTTCACCTATATTTGTTTGAAGGCTCATGCCTTTACCTGTTTTTTTTGCTTCTTTGTTTCGATAATAATCAATGTCTCTTGCAATTTCACCTACGATTGCAACCCCATAGTTTTTCTTTTTTAACTTAGTTGTTTCAGAAAAGTTAAGTAAATTATCCCCTCTGCCTATTTCAGATTGAATACCTAAGGCAAGCCACTTCCTTTTTCTTGCCTGCCAAGGACCCTGTCTGGCATCTAAAACGCTGAAAGGGGGTTGCCCATAAGTATCTCGAAGGCCTTGCGGAACCTTTTTATACTTAATTCCAAATCCACCTTCTAAAATTATATCTTTCTCTGTCATTTTTTTGTTAGATATTCCCGACTTTTAAAATCGAGATCTTTTCGGCGTTGAAAGGGAAATGGTGCTTTGCTTTCATTTTTCCTGTATCGCTATCTCTTTCCCCAGTGGCATATCCAAACCCAGGCAAAAGTCCTTTCCCTTCTGCCGCTAAAATGGTATTATATATTGCCGCGATCATTTGATCCTTGTCTGTGATTTTGGAGATGTTTTTAAGAGTTTTCAAAGCTCTGTTGGGAGCAGAAGAGCCTCGATCAAAGAGCTCTACGCAAAGTTCACCAATCATGGAAAGTTTTTCTTTCAGGTTTTCGATTGATGCCCATTTGATATGATCCCCCATAGCAGAAAAGATATGTCCTGGAATTCCTGATGGAGATTCACATCGACAAAAATAATTCTTGTTTGATAAAACAATACATGGTTCAGTTGTTTTCATAAGTAAACCCTCCCTATTGTAAGTTGTAATCCGATCCGATGTTCCAAAATAAAACAGGTTTTTTTAAACTGTCGTAATTTCTTAATAGCCATGCCCATGCCTTGCGGTCGTAATATGGATTACAAGGGAAGGGGCATTTGATCTCTTCTTTTTGAGTATATTCATACCCTTCATTATATAAATTTAATGAAGAAATATTTGATTTTTTTAGGATATTAAATCCTTTTCTTGATGAATTATCTAAATTAGCCGATGCAAGAATTTTTTTGTGCATATTTTCAATATTTTTAGGAGCACAAAAAATTCCATATACAGTACTGGTCATCTTTTTGTCATTAAGGCCGCGTAATACCCCGGCGGCCATTGTTCCACTACCAATGCAAATTACAATCGATTCATATTTTTGATCAAACAAGGCGATTTGTTTGGCAATTTCTTGAACGGTTTCAGGAAAAGGAAGTCCAAGAGGAAGCATATAACAATTTGGATTCGATTCTTTTAACCTTTTTTGGGCTCGATAAAAGTTAATTTTCATTCGATTTGGGTTTTCAAGGGGAACTATCTTTGCTCCAAATTCTTTCCATTTTTCAATTTGAAATTCCTGATTCTCGCGAATGTTTTTGTCTTTATAACAAGGGTAAAATATAACAGCGTTCAAATCAAGTTCTCGACAAAAATACGAAATTCCCCAACCGGCCATTGAAATTGTCGTTTCCATATAACCGATTGTATCGATGCCTTCTTGTTTTAACCGAATTAGATTTGGCAAAAGCCCTCTGACTTTGGCAAAAGGAGGCCCAGGATAGGAACAGGCAAGGTCTTCTCGTTTTACGAAGACCCTGCCTTGGTCGATCTCGTATTCCTCTATTGGGGTATCTCGAAGAAGATTCAAAATATAAAACCCCTACTTTTTGAAATTAATACATCAGGAATTGAAGGTTTGTCTCTGTTTGTTTTTTCTCTCCAGAGGTAAAATGGATGATTTCTTCTAATAAGGGGTTGTTTGAGAAAATCTCTCTTCCCTTTATAGTAATATTTTGTTACATTTTCCGATCGTTTAAGCGCCTCTAAAAACTTTTCCTCAAGAACTTTTGAAGAAATTCCTTGTGTTGAAAAACGTAAAGCCATAACGACAAAACCTTTTTCGGCAACATAATCCATTAGATCAAAAAGTAGAGGAACATATTTTGGAGCAGTTGTGCTAAATAAACCCCCACAAGATATAAGAAATTCATATTTTTCAATTTTATTTAATTCAATCCAATAATTGCCGACATAAAATTCTGCATTTTTAATATTTCTTGTTTTGGCATCCTCAATATTTTTTGGAACAATATCAAACCCTTTATATTTAATATCAGGTCTTTTTCTTAAAAGAATTTCCGCAAGTTGTCCGCTACCGCAGCCAACTTCAAGAATACTTTTTGTATTGGGGTTTACAAGATCTGTAAGAGCATCATAGTGAAGAATCATCTCTTCTTCTGTATATCCGTACCATTTGAAACGAGCAGGAATATTTTTATCGTATTTTTCTGCGCCTCTTCCATACGCCTTCATTTCTTTTTCTGTATTAATATCCAAGATTAAAACCTTTCCTTTTTTTCCAAGAAATACAAGTATCGTCCCAGTCTGATTTTTGAATTCCCTTCTCTGTTTTTAGATCATACATTTGTAAAGTAGCGATTGGTTTTAAACGATATTTATGTTCAATTAAATCAGGAAAAACTCCTGACCCAAAATTACAAAGCGTTTCTTCTCCAAAAATATCAGCCCAATAAATACATTCCAAATAATGAATTATAGTAGTTGGATCAACTAAGGTATTATCGTCGTAATTTCGAAATCGAGTTGTTTGAATTATTTTTCCATCCGAAATACATTCAGATGCTCCCCAAGCAATAAGAGCATTTGTCTCTTTGTTGTAAATAAGAGAAATAAGGTTTCTCATTGATTTTGGACAATTTAATAGGACTTTATGAGCGCTATGAATGCTCTTTTTCTCCTTTTGTTTAAGCCATATTTCATAAATTCTTTTACATTTTTCATGGGTCAGAAAATCCATAGTTTGTAGTAGTTTCGTCTCTAATTTTTCGTCTTTAATGAGAGAATGAAATTTGTTGACCTTATATCTAATATTTTGCCATTTTTTTCCGGGCATAGTTTTCAATTCATTTGCTGAATAAATAAATTCAGAATTATACTTATTTTTATTAACATCAGTTTCTGATATTCCCAATACCTTCATTTCCTCTTCGCTAAGTCTGGTATGGCAACCATACTTTTGAAACAATTCAATAATATTTCCTTCTTTTGTATGGTCTGAATTTTTGCTTATTGGGGGGATTGGTAAATAAAAAACTGGCAAATGAATATGTCGTTTATGTACAATAACTAAACATTCATCGATTATCCCAGAAAAATATAAAGGGACATTTACATATTGAGAGATTTCAAGCACAGATTGATAAAAACGGGGATATTTATGTGATTTAAAGAAGATCTTGTAATAATCATTAAAGAGACTTGCATTTTTTGTGGTGACTGGTTGAAAACTTGCTGTGATATCACTTAATGACATAGTTTCACCTTTTACCTCTCCTGCTCTCTTTTTCAAAAAAGCAGGAGAGGTAAACAGTTTATCCGGTATTGATTAGTCTTTCAGTTTTCCAAGCTTCTGAAGCTCATCCATGATCCGCCCAAAATCCCGAATCCATGCATCGATCATGCCGTCAGACATCTTGAGGTTCTTTTCTGCGAGTGCCGTGTTGATGCTTTCTTTTGTTGCATTGGGATTGGCACAGAGGAACCGGGGCACAAAATCAGCCGCGGATTGTTTCTTTTCTTTTGGGACCGGAGGGGAAGTTTTAGGCGTTTCGATTGCAGGGGCATCGATGATAGCAGCAAGTCTCTCTGCCGTTGCCGGCGATAGGGTTTTAATGATCTCTACTGTCTCGGGTTGAAGCAGGGGGATGTCCCCGATCTGGAGGTCGAACTTTTCTGTTTCCGAGTCCTGACCCTCAGAGACGGAAATGATCTCCGCTTTCAGTTCATTCATAAACTTTCCTTCAGCGGAGTTCTTGGCAGCCCCTCTGGCATTCGTCTCAAAGGCCGTAACAATGGGGGGTTCCAATTTGAGGATCTTGTTTAGGTCCTCTGCGGCGGCGATAAGTTGTTCTTTTGTGATTTCTTCCATGTTTTTTCTCCTTTTTAATTTAACGATGTAAAATCATCTGTTACTATATTATATAAGAAATTCAGTTTTTTATTAGAAAAAGTTGGTTATTTTTTTATTACATAGAAAGATTCTCCCTCTCCCTTTTTCCCTAATCCTGATATTCCCGCTAAAAGTTTTTTTTCTTTACAGATTTCATATTTGGAATTGAAATTATCCATAAGAATGGAATTCAAAGGATAAACCCGGCTACCGATATTTAAAATGAAAACTTTCTCTGGTTTTAATGCTATCATGGTTTTTTCGATTAAAGGAAGATAAAATCCATCTACCCATGAATCGAAGTTTGGATAACGATTACAGGAATTGGTTTCTTCATCGCAATAAATTTCGGTATTATAATATGGAGGGCTGGTTAGGGCAAAATCATAACTTTCCGGTTTTAATTCTGAGTCTTCAAAACATTCGTTACTAATTATTGCTTGAAAATCTTTGTTCATTAAAACAATAAAATCAGATAATTTTTTTAGTCCTTCGAAGGTTTCCGTCGATGGCTCGAAACATTCATAATAGTTAGTTACAATTGAAATTCCAATCATCCTTCCCCCCCAACCAGCGCAAGGGTCTAAAACACAACTTTGTGAATTACATCCATATTTGATAGCCAAATCTCTGGCAACATGAGGTGGAAATTCATGGGCATAAAACATTCCTCCTGTGCTCCATTGAAATATCCTAAACAGTAAATCATTAATCGGTGTATTTTCTGTATAACGACGATATAAAATTGCTCTGGCAAGATTCCTTGCAAAAGTTTCTGTTTTTAAATCATAATAAACACCTCTTTTTTTGTTATAAGATGATATTTTTAAACGATGAGGATTAAAAAGAAGGCTCATTTTTTGACAAGATCTTTTTCCTTTGGAAAGTTCTGCGTATTGAATAATTTCCTCGAATTGGTTGGTGAGAAGAAGGACTAAATCCTGTAAAGAAATATCTTTTAAAACTTCGTAAATTTGTTTTGAAAGAATTTCTTTTTCAATTGGAGGTTTTGGTTCCCCAAACTCTTTAAAGAAACCCGTTCTTTTTGAGATCATTTCTTCCCTCTCCTCACAAAACATGAATCAAGATATGGGCGTCCAATGACTAATTGTTGAAGGACAGCTATTTCTGCAAATATGCTTTCCTCGTGTCTCATTTTGTCTATTCCTAAATAAATTAAGCCCGATTCTCTATCTTCCGGTTTTTGGTTCAAAGAAATCCCTAAATCAATTCCTCTTTGTTTTTCAATGCTCTCTGCCCAAGATCCTTTACCTACCTTTTTGCCTGTGCGCTCTGTGTTGCTTTGACTGGCCGTTGCAACCAAACAATGTTTCTCTTGACCAAAACCTTTATGAGCAGACCAAATTCTGTCAATGGCATGTCTTGTTTCAGTTCCCTTATCAAGTCTGAACTTGTCTGCGTAATCAGTTAATAAAAAATCGAGAATAAAATCATCATAATATTCAAGGTTATTAAGATAGGAAATCATTCCATCAACAGTTAAACTATCTGTTGGAAATTCAACAAGATGGAACTTTCCCGCTCGTTTCAATGTACTGGATCGGGTTAGAATTTCTTGTTTTTTGATGGCAATGGCTGGCGAGAGAATATCTCTTTGTTCTGATTTCCACCAAGTAGTTAACTTAGTATCATCCCAATTGTCTCGACAAGCGGAACATGGAAAATAGTTTTTTGATTCCGTTCCGGGTTTTGGAAGTTTCTTTTTTTCTTCTACCAGGCCAATATTACAAGTTCGTGAGGGAAGGTCACAAGAATTGTCTTGGTTATGAAAGCAATCAAAAACAGGGATCAAAACATTTCCATTTCCCATAGTGGGACTTCCTGTTAAATCCTGCCATATCCTCCTTGTCATTTTCTTCTCTTTCATTTCCAGGGACATTAAAACTCCATTCAATCCCTCAAAGACTGCCAACCTTGCCAGGAACCATAGCCACCATGTTTTGCCTACTGAGCTTTCTGCTTGAAAAGCCATTAGAAATCCTCTCTCTAATGGTCCGCAAGCCTTTCCTAAAGCCCCGGGGAATGTCAATAAAACATCTGGATTTTCTTCTGGAGGTTTTACAGATTCAATGATGAAATCGATATCCCGAAGAGGATCAACTCCTTTATTTTTTAATCTTTCGGGTCTTTGATACTTTTTAACCAGGTTCTCGCCTTCTTCGTGTCTTCCCCCGACAATAGCCTTTGACAACGAAGTATTCAGTTCTTTTAAGGCTATCAGACGGAAATGACTTTCTGCAATGTCCAGAATATAATCCGTATTAAAAACTTCACTCCTTTCATATTCATCGTTAATGCTTGCCAGAAAATCTTCTGTTAACAATCCTTGTTCTTCCGACAGAACATTTTTATGTCTCAAAAACAACTCTTCAATATTCTTGCCAGGGGCCTTATTATATTTCTGCCAATAGTCAAGGCACCATTCAGAAACTTGATTGGCAAATGAGGTTTGAAATTTTCCACTAAGCAACAAAGGTTGAATTTCCCGTAGAAATCGGTCGGAAGTTATCATCCCTATGATGATCTGTCTCTCGATTCTGGAATCAACAGGTTGCTTTCTCTGTCTGATTAATCCATCTAAAGATTCTTCATTCATTCAAAAATTCTCCATACATCAATTGGGATACGATGAAAATCAAATTCTCGAAATACCTCGGCAAGGATTTTCATTTTAAAATTTGGCCTTGATGGATAAAAAGCAGAGCACCCCTCAAACGGAAGATAAACTAATTTTCGGTTAAGGTTGATGTTTTCTGAATTTAAAAAACTATGGATTTTCTGCCATGCTTGAGATTCCCCTTTTAACTCATTTCGAAGAAATTTTATGGCTGTTTTTTCAGCAACCCCTTTAACGCCTTTTACGTTGTCTGACGAACATCCGGCTATTGCCTTTACCTCTGCCCACCGGCTACATGAAATCCCGTATTGTTTTTCAAACTTTTCAGAAGACCAGATTTCATCATTTCTTGGAAAATATAATCGGCAGTGGTTTAGCAATTGAAATAAATCCTCATCCCCGCTGACCACTAATGGGAGTCTTTGGGTTGTTTCTTTTTTATGATTTTGAACAATCGATGCGATTACATCGTCTGCTTCATACCCTTTTTCTTCTAAGATTTGAAAACCTAATTTTGGCAGTACATAAGTTTTCATCAGATCAATTTGGTCAAAAGTTATTTTCCGGTCTTCTGATTCTGGTTCTTCCCCCCTCTTTTTGTATTCTGGGTAAATCTTCTTTCTCAGATAAAATTTACTATCCCCTGTTATAACAACAAATGGGTCCCGGAACTTTTGGGTTAAATTTGATATTTGATTTAGAACCCCAAATAAAATCCCGTTGTCCAAAAATCCCGTAGTGAAATGAGATCTCCACGCGAGGTAATGTAAATCAATTATCATCATTTTTTTTCTTTCCCTTAAATCCTTTCGTTTTAGGGGCGAGAATCAATTGTTATTGCTTTTCTTGATCCTTACCTTAAATCTCCTACAACTAATGCCTAAATTAAGATTTGCGATCCCCCCCTCTTGATCATATATTAACTTCAAAACTACTGTAATGTTGTTTAAGGCTTTCCAAAAAGTCTTGAAAATATCCCTTATATTGAACAAACATCTTTTCGGGTTCAAGTCGATTATAGTTATTCAGATATTGAGCATAATTGTCAAACATAGGTTCAAGTTTTCCTGGGCCTTCTCCTATTACCTCTTTCAGTTTTGGGGTTCCCCCGCCGTTGAAATTGAAAACCTGATCTCGAAATATTCTGGTCTCTATTCCCGCTATCCCTCGATAAACAGTTGGCAGATCTCCTTCGGCAAAAAATCGGAGCAAATTCCTTTGGATGAAATACTTTGTATATTGAGGATTGAAATCTTCTAATCTTTTTTGTTCTTCGAACGATTTAACTTCCGGGTTTGCTATAAGGCTTAAAAGATAAGAAGTGGTAGTTTTTGTTTCGAAGTTTTCATTATAAATGAAGGTCAATAACGATTTGGGTAAGTATTTTTTGTTGACAGGCCAATAGCCATCCTGGCAATAAAGGGAGAAACCTTTTATGGCATTCAATATCTCTCTTTGTGTAAACTTTTTATTGTTTGTTATCCAGGAATTAGGGATGTGATTCTTTTTGATGAAATCGGGGTCTAAATTACATTGATTAAAAAAAACTCCTTGGGCAAGGTATTCAAGATATTTTGCCACTTGGCAGATTAAACCTGTTGTCATATTTTTGTGGTGAGAATGAAAGAAGGATTGAGGAATTTTATTCCATTCTTGAACGACTAAATATTTCCAATTTAGTTGTTCAATCCATATTTTCTTTTGAGGAGGAGATTGATCAGGAATAAAGAGTTGAGGAGTTTCTTTTCTTTCAACTTCTTTTCTTCTTGTTTTTCTTGGAACAATAACTTGATAAAAGGAAACTTCAGTTTCCTTACTATTATCTTTAGATAATACTTCTTTATTCTTATTACTTATTCTTATTAATATAGTTCTTAAATTTTTAATATCAAGTTCTAAAAAATTTGAGAACTTGTCCTCAAATTTTTTATAACTGATTTTGAAGTGTTGTTTTGCGGGAGTTCCTCTCCTTATCACAGGAAAAAGTATCCCGAGATTCTCAAGAAGCGTTATTGCTTGGGTTTGTTGATAAGGGGTAAGGCCACAATCGTCTTGTCTATCGTTTTCAGTATTCCAAAAATATCCATCATTAGTGAGCATATTTTTTTCAGAGAAGTATTTTTCTTTTGATATGAGAGATTCAAGAAAGGCAGCGGCATTAAGACCGATATTACGAATCAATATTTTTGGAATATTGAGAGTTGAATTTCCGCATTGGGCATAGATAAAAGATTTGGCTTTTAGCTCTTTTTCTTCTTCATTGGAAAGTAAATCTGACATCCTAAACCTCCCGTAATAAGGTTTAGAGGAAGGGGTGAATACGGCACCCCTTCCTCAAGGAGAAAGGAAAGTCTTGACCGGGCCAAGGTCAAGGTAGGAAAAGGGAATTTTGTTCCCTTAAAAGGGAATATTATAAAAGGGATTATATAAGAAAGTCAAGGATTTTTTATATTTATTTTCCTTATTTTCTTTATTTCCTTACGAAGACCCTTGACTGGCTTGATTATCACAGGTTTTTAAAAACCCCGAAGACCCTTTAACGATAGGTCTCTTCAAGTTTTTGAACTTTTAAAAAAATAATTTTTCCTTGCTTCCTATTTCAACCTATTTAGCCTTATTCTTCCTTAATACTTTATATAAAAATCTTTATTTTTTTTAAGAAATCTTTATTTTTTCCTTGACTTTATATAAAAAAGGCATTATAATATAGGAAAGATTAAATAATAAAGGATAAGAAAGGAGGGATTACAGAGGGAACGAAAAAAGGGACCAGGGAAGCCCTCGAAGACGCAATAACCTGGACCCAACCGGAACTGAAGCGGCCACCGTTTAAGGATTTTTCGGAACTGAGGGTAAGGAGAAAACCCGGGAGCCTGGGAAGCTCGACAATAAAAACCCCCACCCGTTTTAGAGCTTAGACGATATTTGAAGCTTAGGGAATATGATGAATTTCCTCCTTCTGAGAAATAGGGAAAACAAAAAATCAGAAAATTTAACCAAATGGCTTTTTCGGTTGACCGATTGACGAACCGAGCGACAATTTCCTTTAACTAAATTATTTTTGATCATTTACATTCAAGGTGGGCAGCGACCCGAGATGAGAAACACTGGATGAGGACATCCAATGATCATTAGATGGAAACAAGGAATGAGATCGGACATAGCAAAGGGGAGAACAAAAAAATTAACATTTTGTTTCTTCATCATGCCAGTTGTCAAGATCCAATTGCATGAGCGGATTTTGAGAGCGGGCATTTTTGAAGGAATGAATTTTTGGAATTGAACTTTTTAATTATAAAGGAGAAGGGCTATGATCAGAAAATTAGAGAATGGTAGTGGCGTTGGTTTTTCCGTGATTGTTGACGGAAACGTGGTGAATTTTAAATTGGCCGTCTTTGCAAGAAAATGGTTCCGAGACACCGAGGAAATGGAATATGGTTTTATTTCGGATGATCAAAGCAGATATTTCAAAGGTACTTACTCAGGTGGAAATACCGGCATGGGAATTAGTGATCATGAATTAAGAACAAAATCACCGATTCCTGAAGGGTATCGTCTTGTAACAACCGACCTGAATGAAATTGCCAGGTTGGCAGAAGAGTTCGAAGAAGAAGCCAGATTGCAAAAAGAAGAACATGAAAATGAAATGAGAGCAAAGGTTGAAGAAATTAATCGTCTTCCGGAAGCGTTTGAAGTTGGAATTCCCGCCCTTGAATCAGTAATTTATTTTGAAAGGTCAGAGGCTTATTACGCGCCAAGACAAAGTAGCAGAATTCAGGGTGGTTGTTTTAGTATAGAGTTTAAAGATGAAAAAAAGAGATTTAATTTTTGGCTTTCGAATTATAAAACCGAGGCAGAAAGGCTGAGAATTAAAGGTTTTGCAAAAGACATGAAACATCTTTTCGGTGATGTTTCCTTTCTTCTTGATCCGAAGGAAACATTACAAACTCTGATTTCCCGTCAAAATGAACTAACGAATATGGTTAGAAAAATTTAACTTCTGAAGGATAGGCATCTGCTAATATGGAGGTGCCTT
>Ga0180008_1001717_pt1 | contig 13052 bp, 13 predicted proteins | sample MM_PW_MetaG_FD_121121 | JGI IMG/M metagenome (GOLD analysis project Ga0180008, IMG submission 121121) | Groundwater microbial communities from the Aspo Hard Rock Laboratory (HRL) deep subsurface site, Sweden - MM_PW_MetaG | ecosystem: Environmental > Aquatic > Deep subsurface > Groundwater... | reverse complement strand
TTGGTATAAGAATTATATCCGCAAATTGAAGGACTCTAGGTTAATTTTCGATTTCACCGCTATAAACTACTTTATCTTTTTTGTTATGTTCCACAAGATTATTTCTTATTTTTTGTGCCTTTAAATTTTTGTAATTCCAATAATAAAAATTATTTGATATTTGCTTGCGAATAAATGCAGGGAGAGCAGGAACGCCATTCGGAGGCATCCAAGTTTTACGAACTGCACGTGAAGATAAAACATAAGGATCAGATGGATCAGCAAACCAACTCATATTAACTTGAGAAGCATCTCCTGTTTTTAATTCATCACCTGAATCAATTGAACGCTTTTTCCAAATATTAGGAAGAGATCGGATAATCAATCTTCCATCAAATAATTTATTTTTACTATTTAGCCAGTATTCTTGCGAATAGTCTTTTAAAGCTCCAAACTCAATTTCGCCGCTATCCAATATCCACATAAAGCCAATTTTCTCTGACGTAGTTCCTAATGATCCTGCTTTGAATGTTTCATTATCTACATTCAGCCAAGGATAAGGAATCGGATGTTTCTCTATTGTTACAAACTTTGTATTCGGATCTTCAAAATCTTTCTTAAGGGCATCTAATTTTTTATTGATCAATAGTTTTGCTTCTTTTAAATCTTTTGGTTCAAACGGTATTGCCTTTATTCCAGCAAGTGTCCATCCAAGTAGTAATTTCTCCTTTTCAACCTCATATCTAAAATCAAGATGAACTGATTTCCCTCTAACATGCACCTGTAATACAAATTTGTAATGTTTTTTGTAATCTGGATACTCTGTATACATTTTATCCATTATGCACCTCACCAACATTTTGTAATTTTAGAGGTAGCCGATCTCGAATATTCATATAGAGTGATTTTGATAACGGCTTCATTTTTACTAGATTAAAATTGTAATTCATTTTGTTATTTCTAACTCTTTTTTTAATTTCAGTAATAATCTTAAATGCCACATCCAATACTTGGTTTAGACTAAACTTAAAATTGTTCTCTCCAATATGCATTATGGTTGAAAAATGAGCGCATACAAGCCTCCAATCATCACCAAGTACCTTATCATCTAAATCTTTTGGATCATATCCTTCCATCTCGTAAAAACTCTCGAACTCAACTTCATCAATCAGAATATCATTGTCACTGAAATTTCTATAAATGTATATTGTTTCAACATTTGCATTTTTACTTATACCCTCGAGTTTTAAATTTTTATTTTCTTCTTTATTTAAAAAAGCTTTCAATGCAGGAATATCAATTAACGGATTATCTATTAAAAACCGTTCCAGTCCAGCTTTTTTCAATGAATTAATTGCTAGTCTTTCGGAGGTAATATTATAAAAAGTTGGAATTTTTCTTATAGATATTGTTATATTTCCAACTGTGTAACTACTCAATTCTTTCTTTTTTAAATATTCCAACAATTGTTCCTCTAATTCAGATAATTTCTGTTTTAAAATCTTGTAATTTTCTTTTTCTTTGTCATCACGTGAGTATTCTGATGCTTCGGTTTTTAGTTTAGAAATCTCTTCTACAATCATTTTGAATTTTGGATCTGGTTTATCTTTATCATCTTCTGCGAATTTATAGACGTCAAAATTTTCCCCTTTATGGTAGGAAATTTTGCTATTGGAAATAGTTTTTGCCTGGAATACTCTATCTTTAATTGCTCTGCCTACTACGGAATCAACAGTATCAACTTTGTCTTTGGTGACCGCAAGAAAGCGTGGCGACCAGGCTGAAAATTCAAAATAATTTTTGTCAGAATTATTAATTAGGTTGAAATTTTCAAATTCTAGCAATATATTTTTGCCAGTTGGATTAAATTTAGTTGAAAATGTTGTCCCGCCATTAATAAAAGTTTCTTTACCTTGCTTAATGATATTATCTTTATTGAATCGATTATACTTTTCCCCTGCTAAAATACCCCAATGCAAATTAAAAATTCCTTTTGTTTTAGTTTCTTTTGATGAAATACATTTAGCCGTAAGGGTTGATGAATTATGAAATTTTAGGCTACTATATTTTCTAGCTCCTGATGTGAGTACATATGTGGAATCTGCGCTGGAAACGACATTACCCTCGCTACCAATAAGCTTAGACAGTTGCTCTGTACGTTTTTTTAATCCTGCTACATCTAAGTCTTTAAAATGTTCAACAATATTTACTCCAAACTTTGGAATTCCAGTAGTTTTTTGTTTTATTCCCAACAAATCAAGAAACTTAAACCTTATACTTGCTGGATATTTATGAATATCTAAGTCTATCTGTTTCATCCCCTAATTCTCCACGTCAGTAGCAGGAGATTTTGGTATTTCCAGCGACGGCGATATATCTTTATTTTTATTATTATTAAACATTTCTAATTCACAGCTATTCCATGCATTTTCACATAAGAGACGCACAAAAGACAGTCCATATTTTCTTGAATTTTTTATTACCTCGTAGTCTGATTGTTTGGTCCACCATTCAGAAAATCCCATATCCACACCCTCCTATCTTTTTTTCTAATTTAATAGCTCAATATATTTTTAAATGTTATAAATATTTCTCCCGCCATTTAATAGCGCCTTCTTTGTCAAAATATTCTATTTCATCGTATAGTTCATCGGGTATCTCACCCTTGAAATATAGCACGTCATAGACATTGGCTACGAACTTATCATCATCTATATTTGGGTTTACCGACTCTCTTGGAAGATGTTGTCCTTGCTCAAAATCCCATGATTCCAATTCTGCCATTAACACGCATTTGGATGGTTTGAGTTTCTTAATCTCATTCTTTAAATTCTCAAGCTTTATTAAGCTACTTCCATCCTCTGAAAAAATTATAACTTCATCACCTATCTTGGAAATTGAAGTATTCATTCCGTCTAATTTTTTACTAGATAAACTAGGGAATGAATAATATCTGTCATAAATATTAAGAAAATTCTCTAATGTCTGCGCCTCACCTACTTTGTACCCTCTGACCGGTTTAGCATGTAGATGATACTTGCCAGGAGTAATCTTATCCATCTTGATAGCATCATTGGCTTCATCTGTGCGTTTAGCAACTTCATCAGATTTAATCCTAAGCTTCACTCCAGCAGCTTCAGACATTTTTGCAATTTCAGCATCTTGTATTCGTTCTACAGTCAATCTAAATAGTGGAAGATTATTTGTGAAAGGCCCAACGTAGGAATGTTCGCTTTCAGGCAAGAATGAAATACGTTTTCTGATTTCAGGTGATACCATCCTCGCTATTCTAAACATAATTATTTTTTCTAATTCATCTCTTGTTGGGATAGAGATTAAAATATCGATATCATTTTTAGATCCATCATCCTCATTATTAACTACACCCCCAACAATCCAGCTTATAGGATTAACAGCAACGAACGATTTTATATTATCGATAAAATCTTTAATTCTTATAGAGATTTCAGATAATTGTTCACCAGATGAGTATATCTTTGCCAAATCTTTATCCTCAACAAAAGTCTTTGGTGTCATTGGATACCGAGTAGGTTTTATTTTTTCTTTTTTATATCGTTGTTCAAAGTTATACGCTTCTCGATCCAACGCATGATCTGCTAGTTCATAAGACTCATCTTTTTTTATGAGAATCAAGAATTTATTTAATATTGTTTCGCTACAACCATTTGGATGATTTTTTAAATAACCATCGTATAAATTTCGTAATTTTTGAATTTCCTCTTTAACATTCATAACATTTTTGTCTTTTTTATTAGTTATTGATCAAAATTAACTGTCATAATAAAAAATTCTCTTCCATACATTCCCTCTTTAGAAATAAATACGTTTAATAGTTGTGGGATTGGTGGATATTTATAAACTACAACATAAGCTGGATACCCACACATATATTCAGTACAGCAGAATATCTGCAAGGAATAGCTTATTCCAGATTCAAAATCACTAAGCTCGTAATTTAGAGAGCCATCAGGCTCTACCGCAATTACAATATTTGCATCGAGAAAGGTATCGATATTAGGATCGTACCATGGAGAAAAATTTGGATCTATATGTGAGATAATCTTATATTCAATAACTCCTGTACGAGGAGCGGATGTTAAATGAGTACCAGTAAATATAATTTCTGGAGTTGGTGGGAGAGGCCTTCGATGGATTACAACATGCAAAGGGTTACTGCATAAATCTTTATGACAACTTTGTATTCTAAGATAATAAATTATATTTTCTTCCATTCCGCTAAGATCGAATTTTAATGATCCATCTAATTCTGCCATTACCGTAAAATTTGGATCTATAAATAATGGTGTGTTAGGATCATATCCTGATGACTGCGACTCATCTATATAAGATGTAATCTTATATTCAGTAATTTTTTCTTGAGGTTCAGATTGTAAATATGGTTGGGAATAAATATTTGTACTAATTACCATTATTAGTATTAATATACTTATTGTTGTCGTGATTTTCCATGTCATATGCTTTTCTCCTTTTTTTACTTCAATTCGTTTTTAGATAATATTAAAAATAGCCTCATAAGCTTTATCAAAAGATCCTAAAATATTATTATTCATAATTTCTTTTTCAAAAATATCCTTAATTTTAGACGAAATCTTATAGCTAGTATCTTCGTCGTATTTTTCTAATAAAGCTTTCTTTAAGCATCCAACATTAACCGGATGATGCTGTGATGTATTTTTATAAGTGTTTAAAATCATTCCATAGGTTTTCAATAATCCATTTTCTATTCCTATTGCAAAAGGATCTAATTTTTCGGCAAATAGTTCAGGACGGCCACCTTTGGAAGTATCTTTTTCACTTACTTTTTGTGGCGACCAAGGATATTTCATCACAAACTTTGGATAAATATCTGTTTTAAAATTAAAATCAACAATTCTATTTATTAATTGTTGCTGTATAACATCTGAGATTGAAACAATATCTGCTTCTACCCTTTCTTTTCTAACGTCTGAATGTGCTCTTGATAAAGCATAAGATCCTCTACTGCCTTCTTCAACCGTTTGTGTAGCCCCAAGGAGACACTTTGAGATTTCGCTATTGCATGCCTGGATTAACTCTATAAATGACACAGGGCCAGATCTACTTGCCTCTAAAAATTTAACTTTCATTGTTTCTGGTATTACCAGACAAGTTTCTTTTTGAATACTCTCAAGTATCTCCAGTAATAAATCTTGCTCACCTTTGCTTGCGCCTTCTTGGAATGTTCCAACAGTTACAGGAAAGCTGTACTTATCGAGAAATACCATCCAACTTTTCCAGCCCTCTTTTTTAAACCATGTCTGCCAGTAACATGACTTAAAGGATGATTCCCCATACATTGAACCCTGAGAATTATATGTATATAAAATAAGTTTTTCCCAAGGTATGTTAGTACCTTCTACTCTACTATCATCGTCTACAAAATATACTATCGGAGTCCTATACTTTCTGGCGTTCTTCTCTGTAAATCTCCAAAATTTTTGCTTATGAAATATAAATTCATCAATGCCAAATTTGCCTTTCCATTGCCCTTTATCTATTAATTTCCAAACAATTTCAAGAATTGAAAAGCCCTTGCCAATAGCATCTGCTAATTGCCTAATATTTTCTGAAAATGGGCCTCTTGACTCGTTAATAACATTTAATACAAAATCTCTAATCATTATTGACCCAGCTTCATCATTCGCTGGGTTTAACTCCCAAGGACACAATGAAATAGCTAATTTCCTGGTTTGATAAACAGCGAATAAATGTGAATCACTAGATTCCATGTTATCGTATACCTCAGCACCAAATTTTTTAAGAATTTTGTCCGGATTTTGCATATCGATAAAATCTATCATCGATTGTCTTTCAGATTTATCGTGTTTTGACTGCGAACCGCTTATTAGCCGAGTTGGCGGATTTTTGTTTGCGTTGGTGTCGGCAATCGCTAAGTTTGTATCCACATTATCATCCTCAGTTAGTTTAGTCTGCTTCGTTTTGATATCTGAGAATGAAGACTTATTTTTATTTATCCGTTTTTTAATAAATGATATGAATGACATAAATGGGCTTCCTTTTTTTTCAATTCATTCGATGCATCGACTATGAGTGAATCTAGCTTCTAAAAACTCCGCTTCACTACTAAATAATTTATATAAGACGTCAGTATATGTTTTACCAGAATCCATCGTTTTTAACCTCAATAATCATACTACTTACATAAAATATATATTATTTCAACAATATTCTTTTAAAACATCAAGAACGGATCTGCTTTTGCCAGATGATCTATAAGTATACGTCTGTTTAATAAATTTGTCAGATAAAGCTCCTTCAAGAGCAAGTGCAGTAGAAAATAAAAAATCGTCTTTACTGCCAGCCTCATCAGGTTTATGAACAGATAAAAACGGCCCCCTCATTTCCTGTTCAGCATCTAAAAATTGTTGAGCAAAATATCTTGATTCTTTTGAATTGTCATCATACCATGCAAACTTGGGTGGAGTAGAAGTAATAAACATAGACAAATTTGTGAAAATTTTATCCTGTAGTGGAACACTCATAAACTGAGGATGGACAATTTTCCCGAACTCGGCTTCTATTTGCTCACTTAATGGATCGCCAATATTATTTTTTTCAGGAATAATTCCAGAGAGATTATATCTATGTAAGAATGGCATAATAACCTCAAATTGCTCGGAATATTTTCCACTTAAATTTAAAAGATCGATAATTTTTACATCATTTTGATTATATGCAAGAATAGTTATACATGTATCAGAATTAATCTTACCCCAATCAATGCCGGCGTATAATTTATCTTCATTTTCATATAATCCCCTAATAGAAGTAGATAATTTTTGGAACTCTTCAGGATCTACAAAATTATTTTCAGTGATAAGCCATTCCAAAAGAAAATTCATCCTAAAAAATATATTATCTAAGCCGCCAGGCATAGACAGTAATTGATTTTCAATATAATTTGCGTAACTTGGCGAATATTTCATTACTTCAGTATAAGGTATTTCGATATGTCTATCTGGATAATATCGTTTATTAAAATCAATATCTGTTAAAAATGCGCATTTTTTCCTCCATGGAGTTCCTGTTTCTGAAATTGTGCCGTTGGTCTCTGCTGTAAAAGGTTTTAGTATTTTATATACAGAAAAAGCGCTAAGCATACTTGCCTCATCTATACAAAGTAAATCTGCTCCAGCTCCTTCATTGCTAGCGCTCTCAGATCCGGAAAACGCCATTGCTTTAGATCCATTAGATAATTCAAAATGTTTGGAATTTGATATTGATATTTCTAAACCAAGTTCATCAAGACAATCTCTGAAATGCTTTGTTTTTGCTTGCTGTCTAATTTCATTGAAAGGAATGGAGCTTGTGTCCATTTTCGGACCACAGATAATTGCAACAAAACCATCTTTAAATCTATTTATAGTCGGGAAATCTAAAGCTAAATTAGAGTGAGCCATTTGCGGCAGCAATGCCATCATTCCGGAAAATATGCATTTCAAGAGTTTACTTTTCCCACTTTTCTTTGCCCACAATGATGTCATGCAAATTCCTTCATTAAGAATCAATGACTTAATTATTTTCTGCGCTGCCAGGGTTTGATAAGGTCTAAATGATATAAGATTAAACTTTTCAGTATATTTTATCAATTTTGATATTAATTCATCCAGTTTAATTCCCACTATTAATATTAGCTCCTTTTTTTTCAGAGTTTATATCTAAAATTTTGCATATCGAACTATTTTTTAGCAACTCCTCTTTATTAACAGTTTCATCGCTCAATCTAACAGCTAAATCCAAAAATTGTCTAATTTTGTCTAATACATCAATCGCCTCGGTCATATTTCTAAATGTTCCATCTTTAAGTAAAAACTCAATTGCTTTTCTTCCAGCTTCCTCCAAATTTTTTATGTCCTGCTCATTACAGAAAATAAACTTTGCGTTTATATCAGTGCAAATATTTTTCCTATGCCATACGAACTTTACAGCCCAATCACGTACTGTCATTATGCGCTTAATGTTTAAAGTTTTAGCAATTTTTTCATATGCCATTCCACTTTCAAATAATTTTTTTGCTTCCTCTATAATCTCTTTTGAATATGCCTTATTGTAACGTGCCATAATATTAAATATTATCTTTTAAAGAACTTAGCAAAACCCAAGAGTAATTTTGAGTATTAGTTTCTCCGATTGGTTTTATCTTCGCAAGAATATTGCCAAATTTTCTTTTAACAGCGGTGATTTCGACTTTAAAATATAGTTTACTTGGTCTAAGTCCAACTAACTTTATTTGACCTATTAACTTATCATCTTCGTTCATAATATATTTTATATATAACCCTTTCTAATCTGCTTTTTTTTTATTGTTTCTAAAAATAAAGGATGATAAATAATGACCTCGTAACATATCTATCATCCTTTATTAATTCACAGCTTTTTTTTATTTGATATATAGTAGTCCAGCATGGTAATTATTGCATTAACGAGGATTTATTATTTACATAATCGCATCACAACCTTTCAAAAAGTTATTCACCTCACTACTTAAAAATAAGTGAAAACAGTAATATGATATGATCGATATCGATCATTAAACTATATAAATTTATGCAATATATGTCAACATTAGGGTACAGGTTAGATTATAATAAATTTGACAATTATATATGTCTCTGATATCTCTATACATATAGAGAATTAACTAGAGGATTTTAAGATGAAGAATAAAAAACAGAAGTTTCCTTTGCCAACATTAGATTTAAATCTAAAAAATAAAAATTGTGATATGCCTTATCCTTATTCAATTCCACCTGTAATTTCCCCACAATTTCCGTATCCAAAATCATTATGTGAGTTCGCCGAATCTTGCCAAATCGAAGACTCATTCTCGAATTTTGATGATGATAATGTCATGCAGTGTCAACATGCAACAGAAGTTGGATGTCCTTTATACATTTTAAATTTTAATGAATTTGAGACCTATAGTGAGGTGAAAGATGTCCAATTATTTGAAATTGGTCAACCATATTCTGAACACATTACTTTAGAAATGCTTAAGGAAATAGTAAAGAATTTTTACATTCTTAAAAATTTTCATGAAGTTCCAATGGCTGTACTAGGACATAGCGAGGATCAAAGGTTGCTCAAGAATAGTGGGCTTCCAGCGGCAGGATGGTTAAATAATTTAAGGCAGGTTGGGAAAAGATTAGTAGGGGATTTCAAGGAAGTACCAAAATTAATAGCGCCTTTACTGAAAAATGGCGCTTATAAGAAAAAATCAATCGAACTGTATCCGAATTTCGATTATAATGGCACAGCTCTTAAGACAGTTTTACGAAGGATTGCTTTTTTGGGTTTTGATATTCCAAAGATAAAGGGTCTTGGTGATATACTGGCACGTTATTCGGAAACATCCAAGATTTTCCCAACTGATAATTTAATAACTTTTTATGTGGAGGATTTAAAAATGAAGTTTATTCAAAGATTTAAGTATGCTGGTATCGAATTCAGCGAATCAGATCATTTCAATTTAAATGATACTATTACATTCGGTGAAAAGGTTGGAAAAATAATAGAGCTATCTAACGATACAATAAGTGTTGAATTAGATTCGGAAAATTATTTTCAAGAAGGTGACAGATTTGTTAATGGTGAAGGAGTTACTGGTATCTTTGAGGAAAGTTCACTCCAAAGTCCATATGAAAAAGATTTTGATAGCATCAGTAAAAAAATTATTGAAAGTATTAAGTGCACGAAGGCAAATATTATGGCTGCCGTATTGGCGGCTATAAATAAACGTGAGCTTAGTGACAAAGACAAGGAAATTTTACAGATGGGCTGGCCGGGCATACATGGTAAAGGCTTAAATAAATTCAAGGCAAGCTCGGCTTATCCGTATCCAGCCCCGCAAAAAATGTCAGAGGATGATATGCTTAAACTCAAAAAATTCCAGGAATTTGAAAACGAAAATAAAGTCTTAAAAGCAGAACTTGAAAAACAACAATCTCTCATTGAATTACAGACTACGAGAATTAAGTCAATCGAGGATGATAGATCAAAAGAGCTATCAATTTTGCATCTCGAAGACGTTCAACGTTTTTCAGAGTCTTTAAAAAAGCAGGGTGTTTCTGCTGCTGTATTTGATGAAAGCTCCTTTAGACCTTTCATACTGTCACTTGATTGGAAAAAAGTATTAAAATTTTCAGAAAATAAAGAGCCGACATCTTTCTTTGCTCAATTTAAAGAATTATTTTCTGAAATTATAGGAATGGCAAAAGAGAATAAATTAATAGTTCCATTAACCGCTGTTCCGGCTAGCGATCCAGAAAAAGTTGAGGTTATTGGCTATGATCCTGATGGGGTCGAGTTAGATATCAAAATTAGGAAATATGCAGAAGAAAATAAGACATCTTATGATGAAGCATATTCGATAATTTTAACAGAGGAAGCAAAAAAAAATAGAAAATAAATAAAAGATTATGTCTAGTTATTTATTTTATTCACTTTTAAAATTATAAATAGGAGAAAAATATGAGGCCTTCAATTTCAACTAAACAAAGATTTACTGGTAGCTTTTACTGTGCAGATGATGACACCACATTTGCATCAGGAGCTACAGTTATTCGTCAGTATAGGCCAGTTAAAGACTCATCTTCTGGCGATAATTATGTCACTCCACTTGTAGCAGGTGATACGGCTGGCGTCGTAGCTGTAGGTATAGCCCAGGACGATGCAATATTAGGCGGATCGGTATTAGTAACATTTTTCGGTGTCTCACTTGTTAAGGCTTATGGAGCTGTAACCAGAAACGCTGCTTTAGAAAGTGTTGGAACTGGTACAGGTGATAGTTATGGCTTTGCGGCAGCCGTAGTTGGCGGGGCAACTGGTGAAAATCACCAAACATTGGGAATAGCTCTCGAAGATGCAGTTGATGGGGCTCTGTTTCTTGCTTTAATATGTCCACAGATAACGATGACTGCTGGTTAATTATTGTCATCATTATTAGTTGTGCAGATTATTTGAAAATATAAAACTATAATAAAGGAGTTATCATATGTTTATAACTAAAGCCAATGAGTTTGTAATACATCCTGTCCTACAAAATTTGGCAATCCATTATCCATTAGGTGGATTAGTCGCTCATGAACTTTGTCCGAAGGTTGAGGTAGAAGAGGGTGCTCTTGAGGGCTACTTTTTTACTTTCGATAAATCTAATATTCAATCAGGGCTAGATGATTTAAGAGCATTTGGAGATAGAGCATCTTCCTTTGACTGGAAGTTAAGTAAAGAATCGTATTCTTGCGAAGAGCACTCCAAAGAAAAAGCCATTGATTGGCGTGAATTTAGGAAATGGGCTAAATATCTCGATGTAGCAAAAACTACGCAGGAGGTTGGTCTTGAAATATTATTAACAAATTATGAGACACGAGTTGCTACGCTTTTTACTACAACAGGGAATTATGCTTCGGCATCATATTACACTACATTAACTGGCACTGACCAATGGAGTGATCACGTCAACTCAGACCCTGAAGGAGTAATAGAAACGGCTAGAGAACAGGTTGCTCTTAATTCAGGAGAACCAAATACAATCTGTATTCCTGTCGCTGTGTGGAGAAATATAAGACGACATCCAGCAATTAGAGCAATGCTATTAGAGAGCACTAACGCTCAATTAACAGAAGATGGTTTCCCTGCGAAATTATGGGGAATGAAAGCGGTTTATCCAGGAGCAAGGCACGTATCTTCAATGCCAGGACTCACAGAAGTCCTAGCTCGTATCTGGAGCGACAATGTTTGGGTAGGCGTTGTAAATCCAAGACCTAATCGAAGAACGATGTCTTTCGCTTATACATTAGTTGAGGAAGGGCTAAAGTCTGAAGTATATGAGGATAAACCAGCAAAATCAGACGTTGTAAGAATACAACATCAGGTATCAGATGAAAAAATAGTATGCAGTACAGCAGGATATCTTATTCAGGATGTACTAGCTTAAAATTAAGGGGGTAATTTATATATGCTAATTGCGTTAACGCCTTTTAGATATGGGAAAGGATCTGAACATTGGAATTTTGCGCCAAATGATCCCATAAAAGATGGAATTATTGCAGATGGTGATATTAGCGGACTGATAGCCAAAAAACTAATTATGAATGATGCAACAGAAATGGCTGCTGAAGGACTAAATACGTCAGAGATAGATAATAATAAAGTTAGTAACTCTGGATATGACCATTATTTACAAAGTTCAATTGCCATAGCAAAGGAATTAATATCAGAGGAAAATTCTATTCCAAAATTATTATTTGCTAAATCTGTAGAGGAAAAGCAATCTAATCCGAAAAGAAGAAAAGCGATTTGTGATGCTATTAAGCGCAGGGTTTATGAAATAACAGGAAAGAGAATTCCTTAAAAAACATACAAGGAGGTTCTAAATATATATGAATAAACTAAGAAATTTTTTAATTATTTTTTTAATATTAATCGTTGGTCTATTTTTTGTTCATAATCCTGCTCACTCTAAAGTATATCAACTTTTAAAGAATGGCGGGAATCCTTTATTACAGGGAACAATGAAATCGACAGGCCTCGATTTTCAGTCAACAGAAGGCCAATACGCTGCAACTTTTACCACTGATGTAGATACAGCGGCTTTTTTAAAACTGGCCTTTACTGCTTTAGATGACGATGCCGCAGATACTTTGTATGGTTATTATAATGTATTTACTATACAAAATGATACTACTGCTACTGATACATTTTATGGCAACTATATAAGCTTAATAAATAGTGATACTGACGCAGCAGGTTATGGTATTTATATAGAAGCAAGTGATTCCGGCGCTGGAGATGTGTCAGGTGGATTGAAAATAACTAATTTACAAAGTTCTGCCATTAATATTACAGATGCGATATTAATAGATGCTTCGACTGATGGCACAATAACAGATGCAATAGATGTTTCTGATGCAGAAATCACGAATGCAATTAATATTGGAGCTAATGTTTTGCTTGGCACTACTCCAACATTAAACTTTACCAATTTTGATATT
>Ga0180008_1001716_pt1 | contig 13066 bp, 8 predicted proteins | sample MM_PW_MetaG_FD_121121 | JGI IMG/M metagenome (GOLD analysis project Ga0180008, IMG submission 121121) | Groundwater microbial communities from the Aspo Hard Rock Laboratory (HRL) deep subsurface site, Sweden - MM_PW_MetaG | ecosystem: Environmental > Aquatic > Deep subsurface > Groundwater... | reverse complement strand
CGGGATATAACAGAGCACTGTCTCCCCCTTTTGCAGGCGGCCTGAATTAAAGAGCTCTTCGAGGATGATATATATCGAGGCCGAACCGGTATTGCCCTTTGAACTGAGATTGGTATACCACTTCTCCTGAGGGATATCACACCCTGCCGCCTGTATGCCCTTGTAAACCTTATCGCGGAAGAAGCCTGAAGAGTAGTGCGGCAGAAACCAATCTACCTTACTGGCATCGACCTTCCCCTGTACCACAAGCTCCTGCAGTGGTCTGGTCACCGTATACTCGATGATCTTCTCGTTGAGGAGCTTGACGTCCTGCTTGATGGCAAAAATCGACTGCTGCAGCCACTCCTGCGGCAGATACTGACGCCACCCCCGCAAAGAGCCGTCTCCCATCTTTGCCGAGCCGGCATACATACAGGTCTCGAGTTCACCCGCGTAAGACTTCTGGAATATCCAGTCAATCTGCAGAGAGTTACCTGTACTCTTCGGCGTATCACTCATCCACACCGCGCCTGCCCCGTCACTCAGCATCCAGCGCAGGAAATCCTTTTCAAAGGCGATCTCCGTCGGCTTGGCAAGGAGATCAACACGCGAATCAATCTCCTCTGAAAAGTGATGCCCACGCATGATTGAAGAGACATTCTCCGAACCGGTGGCCACACAATTCTGACTCTGTCCCGAACATATCGACAAATAGCCGTACTTCAGGGACATCACACCTGAAAGACAGATACCTGCCGTGGCAATCGCCTCACAGGGCGGGAGACCAAGCTCACCGTGCACCATCAGGGCATGATTCGGCATCAACTGATCGGGCAGGGTCGTTCCGCAGGCCAGGACTTCGATAGCATTGACATCACACCCCTGTTCCTTCAGATTACGTACGGCCTCGGCAACCAGTTGCGCATTGTTATGGGTCGCCTCACCTGTTGCCGGGTCGATGGCATAATGCCTGGATTTGATCTGATTACTGCGAAGAATGAGCTTACGGGCACGAGAGGGTCGCCCGCCGGCCTGGCCAAGAACACTCTCCATTGCCTCGTTTGACACGGGAGCATTGGGCAAGAATGCTGCGATATGAGTAATATAAACCTGCTGAGACATCTGTTTTCCTGTTATCTCCCCGACGGCTGTTCATAATACTCCACGGCTTTATCGAGAGCTTTTTTTCTAAACGGATACATAAGCTTACGGATCAGCATATTCAAGGGGACAATGGTCAGCACCAGGGCCAGCAGAAAGACCGCATAGATGGTGATGACAACATTGCGGGCCCGCGAATTCGGTCCCCCGGCTTTTTTGATCAGTTTACTCCAGATCAAAAAGCTGCGATGGGCAATACGCTCGGTGGCGATCAGTTTGCCGTTGACGTTCACAGCCCCCATATCGCGCAGCATCGGAGCATCACCCTGCTCCTCATCTTTGCCCAAAGCGGAACAAAGACGCTCGCCAAAACGTGACGAGGCACCGATGTCTTCCTCGGCAACCCCGGCTTTGGGGAAGAACCAGAAGGCATCTTTTTTCCCGGTCAACATCCAGCGCGGCGTAGTGACAAAGGTATAGAGTGACTTGCCCTGATCGGTCAGGGCCACGTTGTCCAGCAAACGGGCGCCAAGATCAGCCAGCAGTGACTTCATCTTCTCCTGGGCAATCAGCCACATGTCGCGGCAGGCAATCACCGTCACCACCGGCTTATTGTGAAAAAGACGCCTGGCTTGTTCACTTTGCAAGAACCCGGTCACCGGAATGGAGGGCGAAAGAAACCATGAGGTGTAGCCCAATATGATCAAGTCGTACTCTCCTTCCACCTCAACCGGCTCCACATCACAGCCATCGAGATATACTGCTTCGGGAAAGACATTGAAAAATGCATAAAAAGACCATGGGTACGGATAGGGATGCAGCGGTTTGATTTCGCGATAATCACACTGCACCTCATCGCACTGTTGCAGCGGCTCGACAATCCTGTCCAGGACCCTTTTCAGTTGCCCGCTTTGCGAATAATAGAGAACCAGCACCTTCTTCATAATCTTCAATCCACCCTTCATAGAGAAAGGTGTTATTTAACCAACCTTCACATAAAATAGTATAAAATTCTGAAATAATCTTTAAGATCGGCTTGCTTTATAAAATCTGGCTTTCTGGGCTATCACCCTGGTTTTTCAGGGCCAGGATTGTGATATCGTCAAAACGATTTTCTCCCTGGAACCTGTCCAGATCACCCACCAATAGGGCACATAGTGCATCGAGCTCCTGGCCTGCGCTGTCACGCAGGTATTGTTCCAACCTTTTCCTGCCGAAAAATGTATTATTTTCGCCCACGGCTTCGGTTACACCATCGGTATAACAAAAAAGCATTTCCTCAGGGGCCAGAAGGTCATGGCTGGTGGTGTACTGCTGGCTTCCGTCAACACCCAGTACCACATTCCCGGGGTTGGCAAGCAGGCGGAGATCACCGTCAGGTTTGACAACAATGGGGTCATCGTGACCGGCATTGGCATAGCTGAAGTCACCTGTCCGGATATCATAATAGACAAGAACGGCAGTAACGAACATGCACTGATCATTGTTCTCACACAGAGCTTTGTTTACCTGAGCCAAAGCTGTTCCTGGATCTCTTTTATTATGTTTGCAGATTGCCCGGAACAAGGTCCTGGTCACAGCCATGAATAACGATGCCGGAACCCCCTTCCCTGAGACATCAGCTATGACCAGGGCCAGGGTTGCAGGGGTGAGAAAAAAGAAATCGTAAAAATCGCCGGCAACCTCTTTGGCCGACTCATTGACTGCATAGAGAGCAAACTCCCTATGGTCGGGAAAAGGTGGGAAGCGATTGGGCAGCAGGGAAGTCTGAATTTCCCTGGCAACCTGCATCTCTGAGGCCATGGCCTGCCGGCTTACAGCTTCTTCTTTGACCTGATCGATATAGCCCACCAGTTCCCCTTTCATCATATTAAAGGAGTGGGCCAGGTCAACAATTTCGTTGGGACCGGATTCCGGTATCTGCTCGGCAAAATTTCCACGGCCTACACGACGGGCTGCCCTGCTCAGCCTTCTCACAGGATCACTTATTGCGGCAGACAGAAAAAAACCGGCTATGAAACTGATAACGAGCAGGACCAGCCCCCAAATTCCGACCCGGATCTTTATTTTTTGAGAGAGCTTATCTGCTGATTCCTTGATGGTCTGCCTGGATCGATCAGCAATTTCTTGCCCCTCCAGGCGCAGGGCCTGGTGCACGGGGAGAAAATATTTATCAATCACCACTGTGGCGCTAACGATGAAGGGGGTTCCTGCCACCCTGTACGACACAAGAAACTTCTGACGTTTTCTGTTTTCTGCATCAAGAAATGTGTAGTAGCCACTTACCTCATTTTCCTCAAAAGAACGGAGCACCAGCTCCCACATATCAGGATACTGATCCTTCCATTCGCTGAAATTCCTGCCCTCGATGTCTTTGTTTGGATGCAGCACCGAGACACCGTTAGTGTCGTACATGTCCAGATACCCTACCGGTCCCTCAGAGGAATAGATTTTCTGGTTAGCCAGTTCACGCAATGGGACAGATCCGCGCAGGAAATTGTAATTCGTCTGGTCATAGCCTTGCAGCATCAGGGAAAGTTGGGTTGCAGCATTTTCTGCGGTCATGGCAACCCGTTCTTCACCATATCTGGTGAGAATACGCCTGGACTGTTCGAAATTCTCTTGCAGCAGCTGTTGCAAAGCATCCTCGGCAACACCTATATCATTGGCGGTGAGTTGTTTGATGTTGTTGTCGGCAATCATCGCCATGGCAGCCAGGAGCAGGAGAATAATGAAGAGCAGGATGCTGAGCATGAGCTGGCGAATGGATAAATGATACGTCATACAGAAGACTCCAACAAGATGGAAGGATGAGGTAATTCCCCTCTGTTGAAAAACAAACCTGGATGCGTTGCATTCAGGTTTGTTTTCAGATACAACGAGTTATAGGAAATATTCACAGGGAAAGCAAAAAATACTTCAGTTACAGAGGGATTGGATGGAAATCAACGGGTTACAGGAACAGGATATTTTCATCATCCGCCTTTCCGGAAGAATGGATACAGCTACCGTGCAAAAATTCACAGACTTCATCCAGGAGCATGAAACACGGAACGGCGACAAGATCATACTGGACATGGGTAAACTGAATATGTCAGCAGTGCAGGACTGCGCGGCCTGTTAACCTATGCCAAGACAATTGAGGCAAAAAAGGGTTCCCTTCTTCTCTGCAGCCTGGAAGGTTTGGTGAAAGAGGTGTTTGAGTTGTCCGGATTCAATAAAATTTTTACGATTACAGCAGATATTGATGAGGCCCGGTCCCGATTGCACTGACCGGTTACAGATGAACAACCCGCAACATCGATTTCGACAGAATTAACCTTCAGGAACTCTCTGCCGACAGGACGAGCATGCCATCTGGCCTGCAAACAGGTCGGCAATCAAATCCCATCAGAATGGTTTCACCCGATATGTAACAGCCTGACAGCCTGTTTTTTAGCTTTAGAACATAAAGGTGCAGCCTCCTCGGTGGCACTGATGAGGACAATTTGTGGCAACAGATCTCATTGACAAAATAATCCCGGCAATCGAGCACTTCAGTGTTGGAGGTTATTGGATTGCTTTTTTTGCCGCACTCCTGGAGACAACTATCGGCATAGGCCTGATTTTACCCGGATCGACAATTATTCTCTTTCTTGGAGCACTTTCTGCACGTGGCTATCTTGATCCAGGCGATCTGATATGGTTTTCCGTGTTAGGTGCAATTCTTGGAGATAATGTAAATTATTACCTTGGTAGAAAATACGGCAGCAAATGGCTGAAAGGCGGTTTCTGGTTACTGAAGGGCGACCATATTGAAAAAGCAGAATATTTCATGGACACCCATGGAGCAAAGAGCATTTTCCTTGGCCGCTTCATCCCCAGCGTCAAAGAGATTGTTCCATTTATTGCCGGTAGCCTGAGGATGAACCCAAAAATATTCATGTTCTGGAATATTCTTGGTGCAGCCGGCTGGGGATTTGTGTGGGTTTTGGCTGGCTATATCTTTGCCCAATCCTTGAATCTCGCGGAATTGTGGTTGTCTCGGGCTGGTCTGCTTTTTGCCTTTTTCCTGATATTTGGCGGCTTCCTCTATTTCTTAAAATGGCTGATTCTCAGCAAAGGGAAGCTGTTCTGGAACATTTTTATCTCCATCTGCCAATCTCTCAAAGAGGGGCTGACAAAAAATGAACATGTGCTGTTATGGATGCAACGACATCCGCGCGGCATCTCATTTTTGCAGGCACGATTTGACAGAACACTCTTTTCAGGCCTTACCCTGTCCATAATGACACTGGCCTTTATTTATGTGCTTATTTTGTTTGCCGGGATTATGGAAGACTTGATAACGTCTGACCCGATCATTGCCGCAGACACCCGCATAGCTAGTCTTTTTGTTGTGTTGCGCACTGATTTCCTAACGACTGTTTTTTCCTGGATAACCCTGCTGGGCAAAAGCCAGGTTATCCTGGTTTTTATTTTCATCTCGATCGCACTACTTTGGTTATGGCAGAAGAAGAATTATATTTTCCCTCTTTTTCTCGCTGTTAGCGGCAGTGAGGCATTTACATATTTAGGAAAAGTTGCCTTTCATCGTCCTCGTCCGGAGCTGTCAGTATATGCAGAACATTCCTTCTCTTTTCCAAGCGGGCATGCAACTATAGCAGTCGCTTTCTACGGGTTTGTGTGCTACCTCCTCATGCGCTTTTCCCAAAGCTGGCAGAGAAAGGTAAATCTGTTTTTCGCAACAATTCTCCTCATCTTATCGATTGGCTTTAGTCGGATATATCTTGGGGTACATTACATAAGCGACGTATGGAGCGGTTTTCTTGTCGGAGCAATGTGGCTGCTTATTGCTGTCTCTTTTTCCGAATGGTTTAGGATGAAAAGAAGGAGTGACCAGTCCATTCCCCCTGTTGATGGAGCCCGTCCAATCTCTATCCTTCTCCTCTTCACAGCAGTCCTGTTCTATACCGGATTTTCGATGTATTACCATCCTCCCCTGGCATCAGTCCCAGCAAAGAACACGATTGCTGTTTCAAAAAGCACAGATATTTTCACAACTAATCAGATGAAATATACTGAGACAGTGAGCGGACGTAGACAAGAGCCAATAAATTTTATTTTCCTGGCCAAAGATGACAGCCATGTGCTTTCAGCATTCCGGCTGGCAGGATGGACACTGAGCGATCAGGCTGATATGTCGTCATTTTACAACGCAGTCAAGGCCTTGATATTCAATACACCGCACCCTTCTGCGCCGATTTCACCTTCTTTCTGGAATGCAAAGATACAGGATATAGGTTTTGCAAAAGTACCTGGAGCAAATTGGCTCAGGAATGCACGTCATATCAAAATATGGCGAACAGACTTTTTATTGAAAAATGGAAAGAGTATCTATGTTGCTATGGTTAATGCCAATGATGGTTTCAAATGGGGCATTATCCCGAAAATTGCTCCTGATTTAGATACAGAACGAGAACTGTTGTATCTAGACCTCAACGAGACTGGAAAGATAGAAAGCCACCAAAGGGAACAACTTGTAATACCTCTCATTGGTAAAAATTTTATAGGGGATCAATTTTTCAGCGACGGAAAGGTTTATATAATTTCGCTACAATAAAGGGAGTAGTGTCCGACAATAGCCTGAAGACGGATTGCAATTCCGCTGCTCCCCATGCCAACTGCTTAGTTTTGAGGACAGCGTTACTGTTACTAACCATCACGACAGGAGAAGAGTATGACAAAAGAAAAAAAATCCATCGAAGAAAAATCGATCTGGGATGACGCACGGCAGATGCTGCGCAAGGCCGAACGAGATGGGGTGGAAACCGCGTGGGATCGCCTGGAGCACCAGACTCCTCACTGCACATTCTGTGAAAGCGGCCTTTCCTGCCGAAACTGTACCATGGGACCCTGCCGCATCAGCAAAAAAGCCCCTCTCGGTGTTTGCGGTGCAGATGCCGACGTAATCGTGGCCCGTAATTTTGGCCGCTTTGTGGCCGGTGGCTCTGCCGGCCATTCCGACCATGGCCGTGACTGTATTGAGGCACTGCATGACGTGGCGCATGAACTGACCAAGGATTATAGCATCAAGGATGAAGCCAAGTTGCTCCGTATTGCTGGTGAGTTGGGGATTGCTGTCGAAGGACGACCAATCCTTGAGGTAGCCAAGGACTTAGCCGGTGAGTTTTATTCTAATTATGGCAGCCTGCTAAAAGAGCTTTCTTTTTCATGTCGGGTTCCGGAAAAACGAAAGCAAATCTGGCAGAACCTTGGCATTACGCCCCGCGGCGTTGATCGCGAGATTGCCGAAATGATGCACCGCACCCATATGGGTTGTGATAATGATGCCGTCAATACCATGCTGCACAGCGCCCGCACCTGTCTGGCAGACGGCTGGGCCGGCTCGATGATCGCCACGGAGATTTCTGACATTCTCTTCGGAACGCCAAGCCCCAGAAAGTCCACTGTGAACCTCGGTGTTATCAAAGAAGATCAGGTCAATATTCTTGTGCATGGCCATAACCCCATTGTCTCCGAAAAAATTGTCGAAGCGGTCAACGACCCGGAACTCATCGCTCTGGCCAAGGAAAAAGGGGCCGTCGGTATCAACCTGGCAGGCCTTTGTTGTACCGGCAATGAGCTGATGATGCGCCAAGGCATTCCCCTTGCCGGAAACCACCTGATGACCGAGCTGGCCATTGTCACCGGCGCTGTAGAGCTCATTGTCGTTGATTATCAGTGCATCATGCCCAGCATGGTCACTATTGGCAATTGTTACCACACCAAAATGGTCACCACCGCAGACAAGGCGAAATTTACCGGAGCCGAGCATGTAAAATTTGAAATGCATAACGGTATGGTGCAGGCACGCAAGGTCGTGCGGATGGCCATTGAGCGTTTTCCCTTACGCAATAAAGCTCGGGTTGAAATTCCCCAAGGACCCATTGATATGGTTACCGGATTTTCTAACGAAACGCTTCTGGCCGCACTGGGCGGCACCCTGACACCGCTCATTGAGGCGATCAAGACAGGGAAAGTAAGAGGTGCGGTTGCCATCGTCGGCTGTAACAACCCCAAGTACAAACAGGATTACTGCAATGTCAACCTGGCCAAGGAACTCATCAAAAAAGACATCCTGGTACTGGTAACCGGCTGCGTGACCAGTGCGACGGGCAAAGCCGGACTTCTAGTGCCGGAAGCCATTGAGATGGCTGGACCCGGCCTTAAGGAAATCTGTGGTTCTTTAGGCATCCCGCCGGTTCTGCATATGGGTAGTTGTATTGATAATGCACGAATCCTGCAGCTTGCCGCCCTCCTTGCCAATGAAATTGGGGTGGATATTTCCGACCTGCCGCTGGCCGGATCATCTCCGGAATGGTATTCGGAGAAAGCAGCCGCCATTGGCATGTACTGTGTTGCTTCCGGAATTTACACCCACCTTGGCCATCCGCCCAACATTACCGGCTCTGCCCTGGTAACCAACCTGGCCCTTGCGGGGCTCGACAATCTCCTCGGGGCCTGCTTCGGCATCGAACCCGATCCCTTCAAAGCAGCCGAGCTCATTGACAAACGGATCAGACAAAAACGCAAGGCCTTGGGACTTGGCGAATAAGTCCAAGATCTCATCGGTAACTGCATTGGCTGCCGGGCAAGCAAAATAGCCCGGCAGCCAATGCCAGTACCTGCGAATCGTAAGATTGACAGTACAATGTCTTAAAACCAGCGACAGCAATCAATCTGTTCAGGATTACCCAAACAGGCGAGTGAGGCGAAGAAATACTCAACAGTTCCATGCTGGGGCGAACTCAGCAGTATGAGAGTTAGTCCTCAAACCAGTCCATCACCCTACGTGCTGCAAGTTGGCCGGATGAGGCCGCAGCCTCAAAGGTCGGGTATACCAGATAGTCACCGGCAAGATAGAGGCCACCACCGGTAATCGCCTGCAGCCGGGTCATCCGTTGGTAACTCCCGGGAGTCATGACAGGATAGCCGTATCGAAATCGAGTGATCTCCCATTTCTTAATGAGCCCTGATGAACCTGGAAGGATGCGGTCAAGCTGGGTTAAGGCCGTGCTCATAAGCTCCTGGTCCTGCATGCTCAGCAACGCCGTATTGCGATAGGACACCGGTGCGACATAGAGCAGGGTGACCCAGCTCTGCTGGGTATTGGCCTTGGCATTGAAGTGTCTTGCAATCCAGGTGGCATCATAAATATCGGTGAAGAGAAGTCCGTCCGGTACTGCCAGGTCGAAAGCCTGGTTGAAAATTGGTGCCTCGCTGAACAAGGCAATCGTTACATAAGGGGCATAACTCACACTGCCCAGGATTTGCCGCTGCTCCTCACCGAGTACCCCGCCGGCAATATTTAAAGTAATGGCGGAAGGAGTGGCCAGAATGACGGCCTTTGCTCGATAAGTAATTCTCGTATTGCCTGCCTGAGCGCAGGTCACTGCAAAGAGATCTCCTGTCCGCTCTACCGCTGTCACCGTCGTTCCGGTCCGCAGCCGGTCTCCGAGATGACTGGCTATTGCAAGTGGGATTTCCGCAATGCCGCGCTCAAAAGAATACATTCCGGTGGAATTCCTGTCGTCTGTATATTCCTCAGCCAGATCATCATCCTCATCAAGACGTTCAAATCCCTCAAAATCAAAAGCCAGTTCGGGTAAGGCGCCCAGCGCCGAGATTTCATCAATGTTCGCACCAAACAGTCCTCTGAAGGTTACATTATATATGTCACTGTAGATCGGGGCAAAACTGTTCTCTGCAAACCATTGGCGGGCGGTGATAGTATCCAGTCTCTGGAGTTCGCCACGCAGAACAGTGTCTGGAATGTCGTCGTAGTCTTCATAGGCCGTCAGAATTTTTTCGGCAAACCGGTTGAATTCTCCCAGGCTGCTGTTATCTGTCAGGAGACGTGCCTTGCCATAATCCCCGAAAAACATTCTCCCCCTGTGGGAGACAACATCAGCAGGAGCTGGAATCTCTCGCAAGGTCAAACCAAGGGTTGAAATGATCTCTGCGAGCGGGGCTTCCGGTTTGCCGAGGTACTCGGTTCCTCTGGCATAGGATATTCCCTGATACTGTCCTGAAGTGGCCCGCCCGCCAACCTGATTTTCTTTTTCCAGAAGGAGCAGATCGTAGTCAGTAAGAGAGAAGGCGGCAGTCAGACCGGCAATACCACCGCCGACAATGATGACATCATAGGTCCTGTCGCCTCTGTCGACAGCCACGGCAGCAGACGCTACGGAAATAAAAAAAAGAATTGGCAGGAGCAGAATAACCATTTTGGTTCGCATGAAACCACCTCGCCGAAAGGGGGAACAATAAGAGCGCACAATAATCACAGTGGTTAAATTTTTTCAGTTGAGGCTGACCACGGAGGCTCAGAACTTTTCCGTGAGTATCACTGGTTGATGAAGGAAGGCGACGGATTATTCTTCAGCTGCAGCGGAGCTGTCACTGATACTTCGCGGATTGACATCATCTGCAAATATTGCTCGGTTCCGCCCCAGCTCCTTAGCCATATAAAGCGCACCGTCTGCCGCTGCCATGATGCTTTCGCTGGTGCTGCCATTGTCCGGGGCAAATGCAATACCCAGACTGATACCGACTTCAGCAAATTCACCGTTTTCTGTTTCCACCGGCAAGGAGATAGCAGCAATAATCTTATCAGCGAGTTCTGTCACGCGAGAACGCTCAACACAATCGGGCAAAAAGATCACAAATTCGTCACCACCCACACGGCTGACCAAGCCAGCTGAGCCGACAGCCTCGGTGAGGCGATGGGCAACAGTTTTTATTACAGTGTCACCGGCAGCATGACCGAGGGTGTCATTTACTTTCTTAAAACGATCAAGGTCGCCTTGGATCAGGGTAAATGGCGTGGTGGGGATATCCTCCTTCAGGGCAGTCGTAAGCACCCGTTTGAATTGCAGGCGATTGGCTAGACCGGATAACGTATCATGCATTGCAAGATGAAAATTGTGCTGTTCGCTGGTCGCCAGCGAGCGGGTGAGTTGTCCGATTTTCCAGGCTATGGCAATGGCGACAAGAGCAAGAAAAGTGGCAAGCACGACAATAACCGGAATAACCGTACGCCAGATCTGCTGCCCAGGCATTGCGCTGTGCCATGAAATGGCCCCAAGCACTTCGCCGCTTGGGGAGATGATCTTATGCAGTGGCTGATCAGAGGACGATGACTGAAGCTGAATAAACGTCAGGTCGGAAAAGGAGAGTTGATCATTGAGATCAGCAAGGAAATCCTTGCCAAGATGTATTGCTGACACCAGAATAACCGGATTACCTTCCGCCAAGGCATAGACCCCGTCATCCGGGACAATCGCCATTGCATTGGCCATGACGACCTGATCATCAAGGAGGAAAAAACCTTGCGCTGCCTGGGTTCCGGGTGCAACAGATGAAATGAGTTGCTGGCCAAAGCCACCAGGGATGGTAATCCTGTGTATAAAAAAGGTAGCCCGTGCCCGTTCTACAATCTGATACAGCGGATCATTGCTTGTCAGTTGCCTGGTGTTAAAGCGAACATCGTCTTCGAAACTCTCAGCCAGAACCTTGTTGTCAGGGCCAACGAGCAAACTGCGGTCAAGGCCAAAATCGAACCAGAGCGAATCCATGAACTCATCAATGACAAAGTCCCGGTCGAAGTTTTGACTGATCTTGAGTACCGAAGTATCCCAACGGGCAAGACTGAGCTGGTCTCTAGCCATCAAGGCGAATTGGTAGTTAAGTGCACTGTCCAGCAGCAGTTGTTGATTGGAAGAAGCCTGCCTGTCGGCCTCTCTCGATGCGACCAGACCGATAAAAGTCAAGGATACAGAAGCCAGGACAATCAGGACACAGGCAAGCGACAAGGCAAGTTTTGCAATATGCCCCTTTGACGTGAAGTCTGATCTATCACTATAGCGGCTATGCATTGTGCTGATAGTCACCATTTTTTTACCGGCCATCTGAACCTCATCAGGTCATCGGTTATAACTTATCGTTTTATAAAGCAGTTCCAATGGTTCCACAATATCCTTTGCAAACTTCGCTAATCTCAATACACTAACAGGGATTAAATTATACACATGATGCAGAGATTGGACGAAAAGATAATTTTCCAAGGAAATCTGCTGTTCATTAACTAACCACGATGCTTACAGATGAAAAACCCCGATAGAGATAAAGCAGCACGACTTGTTGAGCTCCCCAATATTGGTAAAGCAATGGCGGCAGATCTCCAATTGCTCGGTATTGACCATCCGCAGCAGCTAATTGGAAAAGAGGCTTTTGCACTCTACAAAGAGCTTTGCAAAAAATCAGGAAAAAGACATGATCCCTGTGTCATCTATGTATTTATGTCGGTTATTCATTTTATGGAAGGTGGCGAGCCTCTTCCATGGTGGTCATTTACCGATGAACGGAAAAAGAGATCCGCCGGTTTGTAGACCGTACAAACTCCACACAGTACCAATCACCCCTTCTCACCTGCCATTCCACAGATAACCCCCGAATCGTTCGGCCCATGAAAGGGATGACGACTGATGTTACGGACACCCGCCTCTTTGAGCATTGCACAGATTTCTTCTTCTGAGTAACAACGCCCCTCAGGGTTGTTGACCAGCATGTTCAAAGAGAAAAGGGCAGGAAAGAGGGGAGCGTCTTTGGAGTTTTCCAAAATGAAATCGTGGATCAGGATAAGGCCGCCAGGTGCCATGGCAGCCACTGTCTTGTGAATCAGCTGTTGGCACTCTTCAGGGCCATTACTGTGGAGAATGTGAGAAAGCCAGGCAACATCGTAGGGGCCGCCACTGATGGAGTCCCTGGTGAAATCACCGGGGATAAAAGCAATACGATCCCCCAGATGGAACTGATCCACAATTCTGCGGGCAAAAGGCTCGGTGGTACTTCGATCAAAAATGCTTGCCGTCAGGGAAGAGTTAGCCTGGCAGAAGTGAATGGCATAGGTCCCTGGACCGCCCCCCAGATCCAGGAGATGGCT
>Ga0180008_1001715_pt1 | contig 13072 bp, 16 predicted proteins | sample MM_PW_MetaG_FD_121121 | JGI IMG/M metagenome (GOLD analysis project Ga0180008, IMG submission 121121) | Groundwater microbial communities from the Aspo Hard Rock Laboratory (HRL) deep subsurface site, Sweden - MM_PW_MetaG | ecosystem: Environmental > Aquatic > Deep subsurface > Groundwater... | reverse complement strand
CTCTAATGCCTTTCACGTTCACCGACGGCAACCGTAACGATTAACCCGTAGCCCCAATGCCATGAACCACATCGTCTGGCTTGCACATCGCGTCAATGTCTATGAGGACTTCGGGCACGAGCTCGACGAAGTGATTGCGTCCGGTGCTGGTGGCCTTATCATGGGTCAGTGGACTAAGAAGTGGCCGTATTGGCATGATTCATACGTGGGGAACGAGGAGACGCTCAGGGCGCAGGTAGACGCGGCACTCTCGACGTGCGATCAAGCGGGCTTGCGGGTGTGGATGGCGACACAGGAACTCAGCAAGGTCAACAACCGGCAAGCACCGAACTACTTGCCGACAATCAAGCCCAACCCGCAGAGTCTTGTCTTTCAGGATTTCAAGACACTCTCCCGCGAGCGTGGTGAACCCGTGCAGCGCAACCTTGCTCCGGGCGGGCGGCTGTTCTTTGACTTCGAGTGTGAGCCGTGGCGGTACTACGATTTCAACGCGCTGGTCAAGGCGCGTGATCCGAAAGCTCGGATCGGCACGATAGATTTCTTCCGCTATGGTGACGGCGAATATCACAAGGTCAGCTACAAGGTTCTGGAGCACGGATTCAATCACATACAGTTTCACTCGCTCGACTGCGAGAAATGGCGGGCTATCTTCTTCGCGGGAGATACCGACCTGTCGGTGGTTCCGATGTTTCTGCGCGAGCAAGTGCCGGAACCGGAAGAGATACTCCGCGAGGCGGTGGACAATGTATATAGACTCCGGCCTGCTGGTGACGCTCGCCATTTCGCCTGTACTGCGCCCGATCTGACCGACAAGGCAAGCCTGTGGCGCGGCTACGGAGTTGCGGTGGATCAGTGGAAGTGGCTCGAATCCCTCGGCCATCCGTGTCTTGAGGGGTGGTTTGGGATCGGTGATGAACCGACCAGTGTGGGCTATCAGCAGGCATTTGATGGCCGCAACGCGGGGGAACTATTCACCGATCACGTAGACGAGTTCTGTCGGCTCGGCAAGACCTTGACCGGCAAGGACGTTTTGATCTTTGCCGATCCATTCGACCCACACCACAACGGCCAGCAATACAGGCGGGCGAACAATCCGGCAGGCGGAGGTTTTGCCAATTGCCCGAGCTTGCTCCGACCCGACATTCCCGCGATCTTTGCCGTATGGAACGAGGACAACGCGCAGAGCTTGCAGAAGTCCGTCACCTACTGGTCTGAATCCGGGCGGCGGTGGTGGCTTGCGGTCTATATAGAGAACAACGACGCACAAGCGGCAGCGGCCATGATTGCCGAATTGCCGGACGACAAGAAGCCGGAGGCGGTGATGTGGTTCACGTGGAAGATGGATGAGATCACGGCGGCGAATCTCACGCCTAAGTTTGCGTTGTTCAACTAAGCCATGCTTCAGTTAACGGATAAAATTGGAAGAACAGGATGAGCATTTATTTCTTCAAGGAGCACACAAGGCTGATGCTCAGGATTTTATGGGCATGGATTATTTTCACAATTTCCGATGCCTGGTTTTGCTTTCCACGTAGCTTTCGCCAAGAGGTCAACCGAGAGATGTGGGAACAAATTTGTGCTTATTATCGTCGCTGGATTGCAAGACCGCATAGCTTGCGGGCGCGATGAATTGTTAGGAAGCGAGATGACGAAGATTCCGATACTGAAGAATGGAAACCGGGCGCTGATCCTGAAGATTGTCTTGGCGATTCTCAGCCCTGCAATCATAGTAGGAATTCTGGTGGCGTCATTTCGCCAGTTCCCGTGGGCGGCGGAGGCGGCGGACTTGGCCTCGAAGAAGGAATTGGACACGCTGAAGGCGGAAGTGGTGCGCGTGAGCGTGCAACAGGTCAATGCCGCCGAGGAGCGAGCCGATCTCAAGGCGATGCTGTACAGCGTGGCCTCGGGAATCAAAACCATGCAGCGGATTCAGTTCGACGAGCAGTTGGAAAAGAAATTCAAGGCGGGGCGGATTACGAAGCAGGAACGGGACTGGTTCGAGGATCAACTGAAATTCGAGCGATTGACGGTGGATTCGGCCTCGATTATTTTGTTGTCGAAATAGCGGGCGGAGCAGGAAGAAGCCAAGAAGCCAAGATGCCAAGATGGCGGGCACGACATGTCGTGCCCCTATGGGAGGATAGAGAATGAACGGGCTATATGAATTAACGAACGGCAAGAAGCTGATTCTCGGATTGCTGGTGATCCTGGGATCGGGATTGCTGATGTGGCTATTGCCGGAGCAGATGGTGGTCTGGCTGGCCCTATTCTCGGTGGGGACGGGATTGGCCGGGATGGGCGGGGCGGACAAGATTCGGAAGAGCCAAAATGGGAGCGCTGGGAAGTCCGAGGAGATGAAGACGTTATTGAGATCGGCTGGGGATCGGTTGCCGCCGCCGGACCCGCAGGGGAGCGGGGAAGGGGGAATTTAGGAAATGATTGTTCAGGGTAGAGACTTGTGGGCGGGGGACGTGCTGCTGACGCGGTTCCCTTCTCGGTATTGGCCGCCGTCATTTGATTTGGCGAAGTGGTGGGCGTTCAAGCGGGTGCTGCACGGCGCGCACCGCCATTTGTATCGGAAGCCGCTGGATGCGAAAGCGCTATGGAACACGCACGGTCGGTTATGGCTGCCGAACGGGAAGTGGCTGTCGGGAACGCATCCGCGAGTCATCCAGGAATCCCTGCATCCCGAGGAATTGGATCATCCGTGGACGATTGTTCGGTATCGGTTTCAGGACAATTGGGGGCCGGAGCAGCTTGAGCTCATGCAGAAATTGGCGGACGAGAACGTGGGAGTGGGCTACGACGTTCGCGAGCTGTTGACGATCTGGCTGCACATTCTGTTTCCGAATCTGCCGGATGATTGGCGGCTATTAGATGAGTCGGTTGAGCAGCGGGTATGCACGACACTCATCGGATATATTCTCATGATGGTTTACAAGAGCACGGACCGGAGCCGGGTGCGGCCGTTAGACGGGCGGTACGTGGAAGATTGGACGCCGGCGTGTTTGCAGAATTTTTTGTCGGCCCTACCGGCGGGTGAAATGGGGTTGACGTTTGAAGAGGTTTGCGGGGGAGACGGAAGAGCCGGATGAACAGGTTTTGATGAGGGATGAGCAGGCCGTCTCCTCCGCTTTGATCGCAGGGAGAAAGGATTCGTGAGATGCCGAAAATGCAGAGATATGAGATCGAGCTGGACCGGAAATGGCCGGAGGGCGGATTCGTCTTGCAGGGGAAAGAGCGGACGGCGGAACAGGAAGCCTTGTTGGACAAGTTCTTCGGTTCACGGAAGGCGAAGATATTGGAGATGGATCCGGCCCCGATGTTCTTGTTCGATACGAATCTGCTCGAGAAGGGGCCGATCAAGAACGGGGAGCAGGTGTGGATTTTCGGCTGGTACGGAATCTGGGTGCCGACGAATCGGTTCATCACGGAGATGGCACCGCGGTTGGTGGGAGCGACGGTAGATCGCGGGCATCGGTCAATGGGGGATTGGGATTTACTGGTCGGCAACGTGGTGTGGGCGGGAATGGGTTCTTTGGACGGAGGCCGCTGGAATCTGGATTCGCCGAACGGGACTCCCTCGGAAGTGACCTATATCAAGCCGAATTTCCCGGCGATCCGGGAAGCGGTGCGGATCGCGGAAGTGCAAGGGACGATGGACCGGGAGTTCCGCAAGAGCCTGCGGGTGTTTTTAGAGGCCGATGAAACCATGGAAGTGAAGAAGTGGGTGGACGAGAAAGACTGGGGAGTGGACTTCGTGCGAGTGGGGGGAGTGAAAGGGGCGGGCGCGAAACGAGCGATGCAATTAAGCCATAGAGAAGGAGACGGAGCGATGAAGGTGGAATTTGACAGTATCGAAGCCATGCTGGCCGACGGGGAAGTGAAGAAGCTGATCGGACAGCGGGCGGAAGCTCTGGCGGCGGATCCGGAGCGAGTGGAGAAGATCGTACTCTCGGCACCGATCGAGACGGTGAAGAAGCGGAAAGACCTCGAGCCTTTTTTGGCGCGGCAGACGCGGGAAGAAGTGCTGAAGGGTCTGACGGGGGCGGAGATCGAAGTGGCGCTGGCGGGGAACGGGGAATTGCGGAAGGCAGCGGCGAAGAAGATCGAGACGCTGCGGACGGAGACGGAAGCCTTCATGGGGAAGGCGCGGGAAATTCTGCTGGAGGAAATCGAGGACGAGAAGACGGTGGACATCACGCTGGCGGGACATGATTTCTCGCATCGGGACGCGGAAAAAGTGCGGGCGTTGGGGCGGACGATCCATGCCAATCTGACGGGAACGGCGAATCCGGGGAAGACGACGACGGGACAGGAAGCGACGCCGGAGCCGGAGAAGCCGGAGATCAAGCTGGGCTATAACGCTTAGCTTCGATCGTTGAAAGCAGGAATGAACAGGCAAAGAAATACGATAAGTCAGGGAGAGAGAGATGAGAAAGGCATTGGTGTGGAGCGGGAAAGGTCAGCGCCGGTTGGATGCCGCGCGGGCCCGGGGACCGCGGCCGGCGACGGGGTTGCCGGAATCGCTGAAGGTGTCGCTGGATCGGGTGCAGCAGGAGCGGATCGTGCGGCACATCGAACTCGGTCAGGAGATGTTCCATCGGGAAGCGAAGCGGGACATGGGGCCGAGCGAGAGATTGCAGCTTCTGCAAGACGTGCTGTATGCCGAGCGGTACGGGGCCAGTCCGAATGACCTGAGGCGCGGGGTGATCGCGTTCGGGCCACATGCGGGAAAGCGAATATCGGAATCGCGGATCGCCCTGGGGGCAAACGAAGGTTCGCTGATGGGGATGGAGATCAAGCTGGCTTCGGCAGCGGCGAGCACGGGAGTGAGCACGTTCCAGAGCAATGCGGCGGGCGACAAAGCCTTGGTGCAATCGTTCTGGGACTACGGCCTGCACGGCGGAAGCGCGAGCGTGATTCCGGCCTTGTTCGTGGCGAACCTGCTGAAGAAGCGGAGCCGGAGCACGGTGTTCCTGCCGATGTGCATGCAGGGAATCGCACCGGATTTGACGTGGACGCATCCGATCCAGACGAACACGGTCTACGACGAGCTGTTCGAGGGCACGGATCTGCGCGACCTGAAGGCGACGGTTTTGCCGCGGGAAGAGGGCGAGGCAGGGACGGCGCATCTGCGGCCGAAGTTCGACGACGCCAATCACTCGTGCCGTTCGTACATGTGGCATTCGACGGAGACGGCGGAAGCGGTGGCGGCGCGGGGCTACGGTCTGTTAGGCGTGCGGAGCAAGATCGAGGAGATGCTGGCGGCGGCCCCGGGAGCGGTGGGAGACTGGGACATCATCCAAGGTTTGTGGAACGGGCTGGAGCTCGGTTATCAGCGCCGCTACAAGGCCTCGACGAACGCATGGGACGTGGCGACGTTCGAGGTGCCGTTAGGGAAAGCGACGTTCATCAACGGCGAATCGCGGAAGCACGTGGTGTGGTGGGACTACCTGAACGGGAAGTTCTACAAGCCGCACAACGGCGCGAACTACCGGAAATACGCGAACGGCGAAGCGTGGCCGGCGGGAGTATTCCCGGCCTCGGCGAACAAGCTGTTCGAAGTATTGCACATGATGCGGCTGATGATGGCGAAGAAGTACCGGCGGTTGGAAGCGGCGTGGATTTCGACGGACTTTCTGACTTCGCTGGCATTGGACGAGCGGAGCATGAACCGGCTGTACGAGACGGACAACCTGGTGCTATCGGGCGAGCCGGGCTACAAGGGCACGATGCGGCTGCCGGGAACGGGCGACCGGGTGGCGATCTTCGAATATCAGGACGGAGCCATGCCGCAGTATTCGACGGCGGATACGGTTCCGCTGGCGATTCAATCGCTGTTGATCGGCTGCGAGCTGGGTCAGGTGATGCTGTTCGCGCCATTCTGGCCGCTGACGCTGATGGTGGACAAGGAATACACCGTGGAAACGGTGGACAGCCAGTCGGTGATGCGGCGGACACTGCGGAACGTGCTGACGTCGTACCACATGGAAGCGGTGGAACCGCATGATCTGAACTCGGTGGTGGTGGTGAAGTGCATGAATGTGGCGCCGCCGGCGTGAGCGGGAAGCCTTGAAGAAAAAGCAGAAATGGGTCGGGGTGGGGTCTCGCCTCATAAGCGAGCGCCGCCCCGGCCACCCGGGGACCGCGAAAGCGGCAGCGAGTGCTAAACGCGGGGATAAAAGAGACACGATGAATCGTGTCGCTACAGCGGGCACGACATGTCGTGCCCCTACGGGAAAGAATAGGGAGAGTGGAGTCCCCCGCAGGTGGGAGGCCATCGGTTTGACGCAACGGCCTTAGATCGTTTGGCCTCCCGCCGTCCCCCCTTTAGGGAAAGCAGAAATCGGAAATCAGAAAGACCGAGGATTATCATGAAACGGAATTTGGGCGGATGGATGATAGTCGCGCTGATGTTTTGCGCGCTCCTGATGATGGTTATGCCGGTATTCGGTCAATCCATCTTCAGCGGTCATTCGATGGTGGTGAAGTCGGGCCACGACATTTCGACGTGGAGCGCGACGCGGGGGGATACGCTGGTGGTGGTAGGCGGAGCGGCGGATTCCTCGGCGGTGAACGGGCAGTTCGACACGGAATATCTGCTGATAAACGGAGCGTGTTTCGTGACGGAGGTGGATTCAATTCCCGATTCGACGATGGCAACGCTGTTCTATGTTTTGACTCGATACCGATGTGCGGAAAACGAAGGCTGGACGGGCTGGGTGCGAGCGGATTCGGTGGCGCCGAGCAGTTACGATCAAACCACCTTGGTGTCGCGGAAACGAACGGTGTGGACATGGCCAACGAACTGCAAGCCGACACAGATTCAGACGAAGTACCTGGCCACGGGAACGGGAAGCCGAGTCGGGAAGGCGAGGTCACGATTGGAAACGTGGTGAGCTATGGCACTTGAGTCGTATATCACGCGGATGAAATCGGCGATGGACCACTATTTGGGAGAGTGGTCATCGCAGGTTTCGGATGCAGCGCGGATGGTGCTGTTGCGCGGGGTATTGGAATTCGAGCTGCCGACCTTGTTAGGTTCGCAGTTCGCGGCCTTGGACCGGACATGGAGCTTTCGAGCGGCGGATGCGGGAGATTTCCGGGTGCAGACGAATGTGACGTTGGATGACGGGCTGTCGGTGGCGGATGCGGAGGAAGGAGATGGGATTGTCGAGACGAAGGCGATTGATTTGGAGGGAAATCAAGCGGCTTTGGCAATGGTGACGGCGGATTCGGATGCTGAGTTGCCAGTGGGAAGCCTGTTCGATCTGTGTTTGGATGCGAATGCGGTTGACGCGGATGCGGGAAGTTTTCTGCATGAGGATGAAGGCAAGACGCTGGCTTGGGCAACGGAAGTCCTGTTAGACGTGTATCCGACGGATCAGTTGGTATTGCGGGTGACGGTGACGGGGGAAGCGCGGTTTCGGGCGGTACGGCTGCGGCTGGCCTACGCGGGGAAGGGATCGCTCTCGAAGCACGTGCAGGCGATCTCGCTATTGGCGTCGGCGGCCTTTTTCCATGAGCGATTGACGAAGGCCGCCTATCACAACAACGACCCGGAGACGCAGAAGACCTTGCGGGATCTGCGAGACAGCTTGCGGAAGCAGGCGAAGGGATTTCTGTTGGGGCCGGACACCTCGGCGGCGGGCCAGGGAGAAGCCAGCGCAATCGGAATCAGCGGGGGATCGAACAACAAGTGGTGGGATCAATTCAAGCGGCAGACGGGGAATTGAAGAAAAGCTGAAAGCTGAAAGCTGAAACGATGAACGATGAAGGATGAGGGAAAGAATAAGGGATAGGGAATGGCTTATGTGACGCGGGAATATGCGGAGATCAGCCGACGGTGGAGCCTGCTGCGGTATTTGAAGGAGAAGCTGTTCGGGAGTTGGACGCTATCGCATACGGCTATAGTCAGTTCGCAGTTTCGGGTGTATTGGCCGATGGGGGAATTTTCGCGGCCGTGTTTGGTATTGCGGCGGGGGCCGGCGAATCGGGTAGGAGCGGTGGGAGCCTTGCAGCGGAAGATCGGCTGGCAATTGACGATCATCACGCCGACGGCGGCCTCGGGGGAAATTGCCGGGAAAGAACAGTTGGAAGTGATGATGGAACGGATCATCGGGGAAGTCCACAATCAGAAAATTCCGTTTTGGGATTATTCGGTGGCCGTGCCGACGCGGGTGGCGGATTTCGATTTCACGTGCGTGTACGAGTCGGACAACCGGGAAGCGGGGGATAAGGACAATCTGAAGGACCGGACTTTGGGGGAGATTCGGTTTTCGGTGACGGTGTGAGAAGAAAAGCTGAAAACTGAAAGCTGAAAGAAGACGGCAAACTACCGTTTGCATCTACAGAGAATATGATGTGCAATGAGCGATAAACGATGAATTGAGGAGGGTGGTACGATGTTTCGGAATACGCCGTTTTCGGATGAGAGTTTCCGGCCGGAAGACACGCTGCTGGTGCTGGCCTTGTACACGGGCAGCGACGATGAGGTGGCGGATCGGGCGGCCGCCGACGCGGAAATCTTGAAGCGGTTGAAGCTGCTGGATTCGACGTGGGCGCAGCGGAACGGAGGGCTGTTCGAGTACTACGAAACGGGCGGGGCGGCACCAGGCGGGATTACCTCGGTGGCGCAGGGCGACGACGGCACAACACTGCATCCGGTGACAACGGGAGTACCGGAAGCGCTGACGGATGTGGTGATTACGATGAACACGGCGTGGGAAGCGAGCAGCACGCGGTACGTGAAACCGGTGGTATGCTACAACGGCTTGGAAGTGCCGCTGGCACATATCCGGTACATCGGGGACGGTCAGACGGCCGGGGAAAAGGTGATTATCGTGGACAACACGGGTCTGCGGTACGGAGCGGCGGCGCCGACGGCCTCGGAATGGACAGTGACCTTCCATGGCTTCGTGCGGGGAGCGACGGACATTGATCTGGGCGGAGTGAAGTTGCCGGTGACGGAAGAGAAGCACAAGTTCCTGGGAGTCTCGCAGGTGGCGATCAAGCGGACGACGCAGGACGGGGAAGAATGCGACGGATCGTTCACGGCGATTCGGAACAAGGCCAGCTTGCGAGTCGCGCACGGAGCGGGAGCGACGGCGCCGGCGGAGATTCTGAATTCCCCGGGCGAGGACATCGAGAAGCTGCTGTTCGGCTCGGCGTGGTTGGCGGGACAGTCGAACAAGAAGACCTATCTGCCGGCGGGCAAGAAGATCGCGGCGGTGGTGGTGATGGTGAATCCGGCGGTGTCGGTGACGGGAACGGGCAAGCTGAAGCTCATCACGGACGTGGCGGCGGACGTGGGCAAGGTGTTCGCGCAACTCAGCACGGCCTACGGCTGCGAATTGACGGAGATGGGGAATCCGCAGAACGTGTCGAAGGGCGGCACGGACCTGATCTCGGTGCAATATTCGCTGAAGCCGCGGGAGGTTTACGATCGGGTGATTTTGACGACGGAGGCAGCGTAGGAAGAAAAGCAGAAATGAGAAATGAGAAACGAGAAAGCGGGCACGACATGTCGTGCCCCTACCGGGAAGAGCGCACTGCCGTGCGGCACTACCAGTCGGTCACAGACCGACCCTACCGGGCGGGATGAATCGGCTCTTACGAGGGAAATGCGGGAGACATACAATGCACACGATCATCGGAATCGCTTGCGCAATTCTTTGCGTAGCAGGTCTCATTGCGACGGGCAGTGAGGGTCAACGCGGGAATTATTGGGATGCGGTGGTGAATTTTATTCGCGCAGCGATCCATTGTCTGGCGGCACTTTGTTTGTTCGGCATTCTATAAGACAGACTGGAAAGGAGAATGGGATATGGGACGGAATCGGTTGGAGATTGACCTGCGGGACATTTTGGAATGCTATGAAGAGCCGTTCGTACCGGAGGCTCTGAAGACGCTGACGAAGACGAATCCGAAGGATTGCACGTTCACGCTGCTGCCGTTTTCGGATGCGGACTACTTGGCCCGCTTGCAGAAAGTAGACGCGCTGCGGCCACAGGTAGAGGAAGAGACGGAATATTTAACTTCGAACACCTCCAGTTCCCGAACAGTGGCAGAAAACCCCGTGGCCGCGAAGCCGAAAGTCAGCGTGCAGAAGGTGTGGGGACAGGTGGCCTTGATCGTGGCGGGCGGGAATCAGTTGATGTGCTGGGTGGTGCGGAAATTCGTGCGGCCGCCGGAACGGTATCGGGCGATCTGGAATTGGAAACCGGAAGAAGACGAAAAGGAAGGCGGAGTGGAAGATCCGCTGATGGGATTGCCGTTCGTGGGCGAATTGATGCAGGCGGTGAACCGGAAATACGACAGTTCGACGAAGCTGTTGAAGGACGCGAAGACGGATGAACCGGCGATGGAGTCGGCGGCGGGAAAATAGTCGCCCGCTCAGGGATCGTGTACCGGGCGTTTCAGCGGTCGCAGGCTTGTGGAACGCATTGGACGGAAGAACTGTGCGGGCAAAAGGTGCCATTCATGACGGCGGCCATTGGGCGGCTGACGTATGAGCTGATGCTGGAGCAGGAGCGGCAGGAACGGATCGCCTACGCGGAAGCGCAGGGGAAATCGGTGGCGGCGGACGTGTGGCTGCAACAGTCGCAGCCGGACGTGTATCGGTGGCTGAAGTCGGGCTGGTTTGAGGTGAAATACTGAAAGGCGGGGGCGCTCGTAAGAAAATCAGAAACGAGAAATGAGAAACGAGAAAGCGGGCACGACATGTCGTGCCCCCACCGTCGGTCATAGACCGACCCTACCATGGGGGCGATGAATCGGCCGTTACCGTCGGTCATAGACCGACCCTACCCATGGGGGCGATGAATCGGCCGTTACCGTCGGTCATAGACCGACCCTACCATGAGGGATTGTGATGCGGGCAATGTTGAGCATGGACGCGGGAAGTCTGGAACGGGTTCGGCAGCGAGTGCAGTCGAAACTCATGGTGGCGGCGGAAGCGGCGGCCGCGAAAGCGGAATCGTTGTCGGGCGAGGTGGCCATGGAGGCGAGACGGAATTGGCCGGTGGCGACGGGCGAATCGCGGGATCAGGTTCATGCGATTCGGGGACGATGGGAAGGGGATCGGTTTGAAACGGGGGTAGCGGTAGGCGCGACGCGGAACGGACAGGAGATTCGGATCGAGCGGGGAAACATGAACGTGCATAGCACGATGGCGGAGCACGATCCGGGGGGCCGGAAGTGCTCGGCGGGAGACGCGGGCGGCTGGGGAGCAGGCGATGAGCCGGTGAACGTCAGGGAGGAAATGGGAAATCGGCTGGAGGCGAATCCGTCGGCACGGAGGCGGCCATTGCTGGCGGCGATCGTGAATCGGTGTGGAGACGTGGTGAACGGCGGGGCGGGTTTGGGATTTCGGAAAGGAATACGGAACGTGTATCCGGCGGCATGGGGGTTGTTCGCGAAAGTGAAAGACGAGTTGGCGGCGGCGGTGCGGGCGGGTTTGACGAAAGGATGAGGGATGAAGGATGAAGAGAAAATCAGAAATCAGAAATGAGAAATCAGAAATTGGCCGGGCCGCGGGATGGCCGATCTTGGTGTTGATTTTTCTCATGGCGGGGATGGCGTGGGGGCAGCCGGGATCGTGGAGCAAGTACGACGTCTCGGAGTGGAAGCCGGTGTTTGCGGTTGCGGATTCGGTGATCGCGGCGGGGGACAGTTTGATTGGGACGGCGATCCGGATAGATCATATCGGAGGGGCGCCACCGCAGTATTTGACGATGGAGATTCGGCTGGGATCGTCGGGAACGCCGGGTCTTTGGGGCTACCTGGAACTGTCGCGGGACTCATTGAATTGGGGTCCGATGCTGTCGGTGGCGGGAGACACGTTGTGGATTTTGCCGGAGCCGGCGGCACGAGCGGTAGCGGGAACATTTTGGGTGGCAGCGGATGCCCTGGGCGGGAAGTTCGTGCGGGCGCGGTTTTACAACAGCGGGGGGGATAAGTTGACGGTGACGGCCTGGCTGGAGATGAAGCCAAGATAGGCGGCGGAAAATGAGAAATGAGAAATCAGAAAACGGATGTTTGGCAGGGGATGTCGGGCCGGAGGCCCGACCCAGGTACTACCAGTCGGTCACAGACCGACCCTACCAGTAGGGATAGAGCATGAATTTGTTGGGCGATGATGCGATAGTCGTGAGGCTGGTGCTGGCCGACGAGACGCAGAAGGCGGCGGATGCCGCCTTTTTGCGGATGCAGCAGCAATTCGGGGCGGTGCCGGTGGGAACCGGGCAGCCGGGGACGGCGGCCTCGACGAAGGCCAAAACGGACTTAGCGGAATCGCGTCGGCTATCGGAGGAGATGGTCTACTGGCAGAAGCTGCGGACGGATTTGACGCGGGCGGAGGGAGCCACGCTGCGGGAGATCGCGGTGGCGCGGAAATATAGCTTGGACGTGGAGTCAGCGCAATTGGTGTTGTCGCAGCAGATGCAGTTGACGGAAGGGATGACGGTTACGGAAGCGCGAGCGCGGGTGGCGGCACGGGTGACGGAGCTGCGCTTGCAGAAGGAACTCTTAGCGCGGGAAATCGCGTTGAGCAAGGCCTATGCGTTGAGCGGGTTGACGGATCCGATGGGGAAGAAATTAGGCGGGCTGCGGGGGGGGAAGTTCCAAATAGATACGTTCGGGGGGATGACAAAATCGTTCTTGACGTATGAGGGATTCAAGACGCGGTTTTTGTCGCTGTTCGCGGGACAGATCGGGACGCTGATGGCGTTCGGGGGAACGATGGCGGCGGCGACGTTTTTGATGTCGCAGCTCGTCGGCGGGCAAGGGAAATTGATGGAAGAGACGGCGCGGCTTTCTGTCGTTTTGGACGGTACGGCGGGCGGTTTCAAGAAGGACTTGGTGGATTTGCAGGGGGCGGCCCGGGATTGGTCGCGCGCGCACGGGCAGGCAGCGCATGAGATCGTGAACAGCATGTACGAGCTGGGGGCGGCGGGTTTGACGGCATTGAAGATCATGAAGGCATTTCCGGCGGTATCACTGTTGTCACAGGGGGGATTCATCGGGTTGCCGCAATCGGCGGAATTCATCACGACGGCGACGGAGGTGT
>Ga0180008_1001714_pt1 | contig 13073 bp, 20 predicted proteins | sample MM_PW_MetaG_FD_121121 | JGI IMG/M metagenome (GOLD analysis project Ga0180008, IMG submission 121121) | Groundwater microbial communities from the Aspo Hard Rock Laboratory (HRL) deep subsurface site, Sweden - MM_PW_MetaG | ecosystem: Environmental > Aquatic > Deep subsurface > Groundwater... | reverse complement strand
GGTAGCCCTTGGCGTGCAACTCCCGGCAGAGTTGGCGCCAGTTCTCGGCGTCGCGGGCCATCTCCTCGATGCGCTCCAGATAATCATCTCGTTGAAACATCCTGTACTCCTTTCGTGAGTCATCCGCGCCGCGCAGCCATTGCGCACGGCGGTTATTATGCGTCTTTCGGATTGTCCAGGATGCCCTTTTTGGCTGCGGCGATCTTGGCAATCTGATACACAAGGCGCTTAGCGGCCTTGTCGCTGGTCTCCAGGACCTCAACGCGTGCTGTGAGTTCCGCGACTCGCTCACTCACTTCGTGAATCATTTCGGCAATCGCCTGCATCTCTTCAACCTGTAACATGGTTCCCTCCTTACACTTGACGCCAACTTGCGCCTACTCATCCGCGCCGCGCAGCCATTGCGGACGTAACCGCAACAACTCACTCCCCTCGATCCGCCGCCAGCCGCCCGGCGTTCGATAACACTTTAGCTTTCCGGCTTGTTCAGCCCGCCGAATAGTCTGCTGCGACCAGCCGAGATACCGGCTGGCATCCGTCATCGAATACAACCTGCTTGGATCAATCTGTTCAATCATGGTCATACTATATCACCACTTCTGAACCGTGTCAAATCTGTCGGATCACATGTCCAGATTGCTCATTTAGGCGCACGTTACAGTAGCCGGGTCGCGCGTGGCGCGCCAACTTGAGTTCGATTTTCAAATCGGTTGGGTCGTTTTGGGAAATCAACGTCCGAAACAAATAATCAGCAGCCGCCGCGGGATCGCCGCCGCCCTTGATACCTGGCGAGTATGAATCCTCCTGATCGGCCCGCATCTGCCAGATCGTACTTTCGTTGAGTTGGGCTATCAGGATACCACAAATTTCCTGCTCGACAATCAATCTCTGCATGGCGTGCGTGGAAGCCTCCAAGCGATCAAACAATCGGCCGGTTCCTATCAGCTGAAGATAGTCAACCACCATCACGCTAACGCCTTGCAACATCTGATCCCGGCGTAACTTGACCGCAATCCGTTCAGTCGTGCCAATTCCATCTCGCCCGTCATACAGGAAGAGGCGGAAGCCTTCCAATTCCCGCCGGGCCTCTGCCAGTGCGGAGGCTTGCATTTCAGAACGCATCCCGCGCATAACAAACGTGTCTGACAGATGCGCCTCATCTGGCAACTGCCATTTTAGCAGGCGGTCAGTTGCCAGCATGGCCCACAAGCCAGCATAAGTGGACACGCGATTACCCTCTAGCGCAAAGAAATCCACCGCCGCGCCAGCGCGGCAGGCGTCAATCACTAGATTTCTCGCCAAACTGGTCTTCCGCCCAAATTTATATGGTCCCGCAATGACCCATACAGTGGCTGGTGTCATCCCACCAGTTTTGTCATTCAACCACGGCAAACGGGTCGCCGCACCCAGTAATCCACCACTGCGGGCGGCTTCTGCTACTTGCTGATCAAGCTGTTTACCAACCTCCGCAACGGCTGGATCCCGGCGATTACTAAGTTCAGCGGACGTCCCGGCCACCATCTGCATGGCAGTGAACGCCAGACCAGCCACATCATCGGTTGGCATGGCTGCTAGCTCCGTTGCCTCGCGCAATGCCTCTTGCAGTAGCCTCCGTTGTCCTTCACGCCCGACCAACTCGGCCAGATACACGACCTCGCGTGCATCCTTGGCGCTATACCCGATCGCCAACTCTTGAATTCGGACTAACTCTACTCCCAACACATCGGCAACCGTGGCTGGGTTCGGCGGTACGGTTTGCTGCGCCAAATCCTGCATTGCGCGGTAGACTGCCGCACAGCGGGCATCCGCGAAATACCGCGCTTCGGGCAACGCATCAGTTACCATCACCAGCGCGTCCGGGTCGTTCAACAACACCCGAATGACCAACCGTTCAACGTCTTGGATGTCAATTCCCATTAGATTCACATCTGGCGCGTTGTAGCGCCTGCATCTGCGGATCGGTTTCGTTGTCACCCTGCTTGACTACACTGACGGCCGCCCGGCGGGTTTCTCGGCTGGCAATCGCGGTCAGGTAATCCAACGGGTTGCCGCGCACACTCTCCGGGTTGGCGGACCAAATCAATTGACACAACCGGGTGGGGCCGCCGCTAATCGTTTTGGCGACGCGCCCCATTCGCCCGAAATCAAACGGATAAATATTTGTATCGAAACGCATGGCATATAGGCGAGCCACCACCGCCAACTTATTAGTAGCCGTCTGCAATTCGGCAATAGCCGCCGCCAGCGGCCGCAAGGCCCAGGGGTCTACCGGGGCTGGGATTGGCGATTCAACTGGCGCGGCGTCTACCAATTCCAAAAGAACGTATAGCGGATCTAACGCTGACCCATCTTCGGTCTGGCGGGGTTCGAGTACCAATAGGCATTGAGCACTCAATTGCTCCAACGCCTTTTGCACAGTTACTGCACTTAGGCCGGTCAACTGGCTCAAGCGATCATCCACAATTCCATGATTACCATCCGCGCAGCGACACGCCGCGCAATACACCGACCATGCCGAAGTTCCAACCTCCTTCATTTTCTGATCTACCGCTATCTGACTCATCCAAAACCAGTTCTGTTGCCGGCGTTTCATAAACCCGCTCCTCTCTAAGTTCACCATTTTTGCGTAGGCGTCCTAACGTGCCAGCGACCGTGTGGTAATTGATCCCTGTTTTCTCTGCGACGATGACGGCTGTCGCCGGGCCATGCTTCTCCCACCAGGCCAGAATCTTCTTAGTATGGCCGCGATGGCCAGTCTGTTGCCCCCTATACTGAGCAAAGCCCATCGTGGAGTTGCATAACGCATCCTTATCAGCCCGGATAGCTGCGTTGCAAGCCTCGTAGCGGCTGCACCGGTTGCACTTGCCACCGCGTGCTTGGCGCAGGTCCTTAGCAGTCGCCCCGTTTAGCGGGGCAAGTCTCTCAGTTTCCGCCATTGGTTCCTCCCGGTGCGGCTAGTCCAGATATCAGCGTCAACGCATGGGCGCGCCTGCGCCAGATAAGTACGGAATTGCTTCTCGGCTTGCGCCTCACCAGCTTCGGTAACCACCCGCAACAGGAAATCGTCTGGCTTTTCAGGCAGATCAACCAGGAACGCGCGGTTACCTATGCGCTGCGCTAGCCGCTGGGCCGCCTCACCCTCGCCGGGATCAAAAGCGATATAGACTTTCCGGCAGAATTGCAGGCGGGTAGTCCATTCATCATTCCAGTGGCCGCAGCCGGCTGTACTGCTGACGGCCGGCAGGCCAAATCGCGTTAGCACGATGGCCTTCTTTTCGCCGGCCACGATGATCACGCCGGCCAGGCCAGAAGTGAGAATATCTGAATTGAAAAGCTCCGTGGGTAAACCCAACCGTTCCGGGCGGTACTTATCACCGGTAGCAGGTGGCTGCGCCAGGCGATGTCGGATATTGACCAGCTTGCCATCAACGATCACCGGAATAGTGTAGGTCGGCTGCATCCAGACTTGGTGATAATCACAAACGCCAAGAAAGAACCTACTAACCATCTCTTCGTCTGCCCCCTGCTCTAGCCACCACTTCCGCGCTGCGGGATCCAATGCCCGGTGATAACGCAGGTGTAAATCCGGCGGCAAATCCGGCGGCACAAAGAACGGTTGGTCAGGGGTGGGCAGTGGAATAGAGACTCCGTAATCCCCTCGGGCAGCGCGTTCCAATGCGGTCTGGAAATCGCAATGCGTGTTACGCATGATCCAGTCGAACACGTCTCCCCCGTATCCCTGACTCCACCAGTAAAATGAGTTTGTGTGCGTGTTTACCAGCAAGCTATCGTGCTCTTTGCATCTGCGCCACTTGGCCTGCTGCCGCCCGGAAAAGTGGAAACCAGATGCCTCGATGGCATGTACAATACTGATGCGTTGTTTGAGGGTTTGTGGATCGTGGTCATAAGACACAAGAAAGCCTACTTTCGGCAGAAGGTGTAGCCAGGCGAGGATGGGCAATGCGTTTGGCTGACGCAAAGCCCGCGCCACACCCGCTGCGGAAAGCAGGCTTCTTGCACGTTGCCCATCCTCTTGGCGTCCTCTCGGACGGTGGAAAACTGGCTTGCCAAGCCCCACCGTCGGTATTGTAGCACGTTCGGCACCGTTTGTCAATCGGACATATCGAGCAGCATTACTTGACGACTCGCAGCGAAGCGGATGGCGCGCCTTCCTTGCGGAACTCCAGTAGAACGGGATAGGCTTTCGCCAGCCCTTCGATGCCTTTGGTGTCCCAGGATGGTCGCCCTTTGCTCCACACCATTTGCAGGCGGGTGCCCTTCTCTGACTTGCATTGCTGCAGCACGGCGTCCTTGATCTCGGCCTCCAGGGGATCGGCTTCCGAGAGCAGCGTCGCAATGGGGTCGGCATAGGCGACGTCCAGGTCGTCAAGTTCGGTCTGGACTTGGGCCAAAATAACCCTTCGGGCAATGTCCTTAGCGGCGTGCATAGCCGCAAGCTCGTCCTTCAGGTCGGCCAGACGGTCTAGTTCTTTGACGATATTCACGGTATTACTCCTTGTGGCAAGACCGAAGTCGCCCGGTCCGGAAATACACGATCCACGTAGTTGACGCGCTCCCATGCTGCATCCATCGGCCAGTGGTTTTTGGTCGAGATGAAAGCCTCGTATATCTGACCATCCGGCCCTTCTGCTTGCAGCCGGCCAGCGGCTCCGTTCCATACGATGTCATTCAGGGTAAGCCGGATTACCTGGCCCAGATAGCGGATTTTGTGCTGCGAACCCCAGTAAAGCCCGCCGGTGGCGACATCCAGTTCGGCAACGCGCGATTCAAGCGATTCGATGCGCTTCAGCAGGTGGCCTACGCACGCCACCAAGTCGTTTTCCACCCAGGACACCTCCGGGGTAGCCACGTCATTGTTGGCATTGTAGTGTGCGTCGATTTGTTCCAGCAACGCGTTTACGTCCATCATGTCTCCTTTACCTTAGGCGTCTTCATCCTCCTCTGGTTCATCATCAAACGGCAGTTCTCCGTCCTCATCTGTCATGGTTGCGCTTGTCAGGACCGCAAGCGCTTCTGCCGTGGCCGCCTCACACTTCCGGTACCGTTTGCCAGTGGCATCTGCCGGGTCTGGTTCCCGCAGCCAGAAGTACAGCGCGGCCGCTTGGCCGTGCGTTTCGATCCCGCCAGGGAAGATGATGTTGGTGATGGCTTTTGCCTCGCCCTGGCCGAAACCATGTTCTGCGTAAGCCTCCCATACTGCTTCCAGGCCATTGGCCTTCGGGGTTTGCGGGTCTGTCCCATCACGTTCCGCGGCCTCTCGCATCAGGCTGTTGACGATGTCGCTGACGGAACGGATCGCAGCGAGTTCCGCCGCTGGAGCAGAGCCATACGCGCCAGCGCGCATCGTTTCCAGGAGAGCATCCTTATCTGGCGCGTTCTCGATAACAGATGCTTGCGCTGATCGCGCTGCTTCTTTCTCTATGGCCGTCAATAGTTGCTCGCGGCCCACCGAGGCCGCGTCCGGCAAGTCTAGGCTGATGCCCTCGCCCACCGGCATGGCTTGTTCGTGTTCCGCAAGCGCTCCCGGCACCCGCCGGAAACCGGCCCGCAAAGCACGGGTCTCGGCCTTCTCGTGATAGGTGTAGTTCACGAAGTCGAAAGCTTTCAATACACCCCACTTCTCGCGGGGGTGCTTGCCAACCTTCTTGTCATACGTGCCCCACTTCCCTTGGGCTTTCTCGTAAATATACACCCCATCGTACATTTCTTCGCCCAGTACGATGCCAATGCCGGTGACCGGCGCGTACTGGATGGTTGGGGTTACTGGCAAGTTCGCCTCAGCCACCAGATGGCCCAGGATATCGGCCCGCAGCTTGGCCACTTCCAATGCCAGCTTATACGCGACTAGATCAGAGCGATAAGCATTGACTGCTGCGGTACGGTCGCGTTGAACGGTGATCTCGACAGCGACCGCCAGGTCTGGCTTATCACCAGTCAGTTGCAGGTCGTTGAGTTTCGCTTCCGCCTCGGTCAGTGGTCGAAAACGATACTCGACCGCACCAATGTTCTTGGTAACGCGATCCCGGATACCGATCACGCTATCAATTGGGCCAAGGCCCGGATCCCAGAAGAAGTGGAGTCCGAAACGCTCTCCGGTTCGCCACTCTCTGTCCGCGATATACAATGCACCCCGAAACTCCAGACCCTTCTTGTCGCCCCCGCGACCTGCCCCCGCACCCGCTACCAAGGCCAGGGTGCGCATGGCGATCTCCGGCGACTGGCGAGCGATCAACGCCAACGCTTGCCTAGCTGCCTCGTCCGGCACTGACTTCAATGCCAGCCAGGCTTCCGCCTCCCCTTGTTCAGCGCCTACCAGCGCCAGGCTCTTTACGCTTCCCATGTACATCCTCCTTCAGGATTCTTGATCTACGTCTTGCATCAACTTGGTGCCAACTTCTAGTAGCACCGCTTTACGCTCATCGGACAACCCGACTTGCAGATTGAAGAATCGCTCCAACGATTCGGCAGAGGTCAAACTTGCAATTTCGGGCGCATCTATCCCCAAGCGCATCCGCACCGGGCGTTCGATGAGCTTCTCCAGCGGCGCGACTTGCCAGGCCGCACTCAGTGCCGAAGTCAACTGATTGATATTCAGCAAAACCTCCTGTTCCGGATTCAATCTGACCCGCATCCGCACCACGCAGCCAGTCAAATCGCCTTGTGCGGCTATCGCTGCCAGGGTGCCAGCGGTCGGGTCCGCTAGCTCTCGACAATCCACTTCGACGGTTACGAAACGCCGCGCCGCGGTTTTCCGACCAGCCACGTGCGCCACTGTCCGACCGGTTTCCGTGATTTCAACCAGTAGCCAACCCTTTGGCTCGTCGGCCTCGCCAAAATCCACCCGATCCAATGACCCGGCATATGTAATCCAGGGTGCGCCGACCAGCCCGCGATTCGCCGGCCACGTCTGATGGGCATGATAGTGGCCGAGGGCTACATAGTCAAAGACAGCCGCATGGCGGCGAAAAACGCTCAGGGGCAGTTGCACTTCCCGCCCCAGCATCATCCCAGCCTCGCCAGATGCCTGGGCTTCGGTTACGCCAATGTGCGCCAGAAGCACTGCACGCCCACCGGTCGACTTTCCCCAAGCTGCTCTCTCGGCCAGTGACTTGATTTCCGTTTCCAGGTATGCCCCTAGCAGGGCATCACGGTCAGCCAGTGACGCGCCCTTAAGATAGTCGGCAGTCCAACCTTTCGTAGGCCACGGCAAGCAGGCCACAGCCAGTTGCCCACCGGGACAATTCAACCAGATCACTTGCGGCTCAGCGGCCACGTGGACATTGGGTACATTGAGCGTTTCAAATATACTCAGCGCATGCGCTCGTCCAGCCACAGCTGCTGATTCATGGTTGCCGATCAGCAAGACCATCGGAATCCCGGCATCCGCCACCAACTTAACGCCACGGGCAAACACTTCCAAGCAACCAGCATCGGGCGTCCGTGTATTAAACGCATCGCCAGCGAACAAGAACGTATCGACCTGTTCGTCTACAGCCGCTTGGCAGCAATCGAGCCAGCGCGCCGCGAAGTCGGCCACGCGCACATTCAGGCCAGTTGCTGGGTCGATCCGTCCGCCGCCGTGAGTTGTGACGCCCAGGTGAAGATCACTGCAGTGGATGATTTTCATGATTTCTCCTGTCGGAAGTGGCGGAAGCGGGTTTGTGAGACCTTTCCGCCACGCGGTCTGAAGCTACAATCTGACACGTGAATGCCTCGCTTTCCGTGGTCGGACTAGGCGCTATTCACCGACCGGCAGGGCCATCCGCCAGCAACCCCTTCGGGCAAGCTCGCCGCTCTCACCACTTCGTGGCAGGTGACGCCAGTGTATTGAATTCCTATCAGTTGACTGGGAGCAGCACTACGCAGCGTGGGTGCTGTTTGACGGCCTCCCATTCATCGTCTTCCATACCTGCATCCTCGGCAGACCATTTTGTGTCAAGCACGTCTCCGCTCCAGCTATTGCAAGGCACATATACCGCGTCACCGTCAACCTTGCTCAATGGGCTGTAGCCGTTGCCCTCAGAGTCCTTCTTCAAGATCACATCGGACCCCAGATCCTGGTCCATCAACTGCTCGATAAGCTCCTTGACATTCATAATCGTCTCCTCGTGATGGTGTCTACGCCAAGATGCGCTGTGCTTAGGCTCGACGGTAGGCAATCCTATCGATGATCGTTAATCAGGCAACCACTCACGTAGTGTTTTCTCGCCGACTTGGTAGTCTGGCAAACAGTCGATGCACTGAATTCTGGACAGCAATCTGGCAGCCATCTCCGTGACCTCCAGTCGCTTTTCCTCGTTGGCCATGGGATCCCATACGGACACACTCAGGTTGGCAATTCCGTCATAGAAACACCCACCCACGGAGCCAACTTGCACCGATAACGCCAGCACAGGATACTCCCACTCTTCGGACCACTGGACCGCCTGCAACAGCGGGTGATAGTTGCGCAGGCATGCCAATATTTCCTCTGCCTGCTCAGACCACGGACGTTCAGCCATTATTCCCTCCCAGGTACAGACTCGCCGATAAACATAGCGAGCAGGTTGATCAAGCGTTTCAGTTCTTCATGCCGACCCGCGGCGCGAATCTCATGCCAGACCGCAGCCGCGACCAATAACGCCAGCGTCAAAGCAATCCCATCGCTCATGCTGGCACCTTGCGCGTCTTGCGCGTCACGGTCCAGACGCCCTGTGCTGCGCCTTGGATGGACCGTTTCTGGCGCTTGGCGGCATCCTCAGAGGCATATGCCCGCAGGCTACGCCCGGCCTCACTGGCACACCATTGCTGACAAGCCAGGACATGCGCACAAACGACCAAACTGGCCGCCTTCTCGTCACGCTTGGCAAACTGCGACCAAGCGCACGTGCAACGTCCGCCGGTCAAGTCGCCGTTCAGGGTAACTCGGTATGATCGCCCGGATGGGGAGCCCACCCGGAAGGTGTAGCCGCCCCCAAACTCCACACTACACTGGGCGGCCTTCTGGTTAAGAAAATCGGCATTTCGATTGGTAAACTTTGCCATTGGGCACCTCCTATCTAAGGTCATTATAGCGCGGATCGAAATATTTGTCAATACCCAATTTGACCAATTTACCGATCAGCTTCCTCGAACAGCCCGCACGCGGCATTCCGCGCTCGCCAATCAGTGGCACGACTGGCTGTGGTGCGAGTCTTGGAGCACTTTGCCCACCGGGTGCTCTGGTGATAACGGACAAAGTGCTGACAGTTCCCGCAAATCGCATCATCTGTGACGCCAAACATCCGATGCATGTCGGCAATCCGCTCATTCTGCCGAGGCGCAGCTACTGGCAATTCGTCATCTGAAAATAGGCCGTTTTGCACGATGTCACTCCTATAGCGCATCCAGCACGACGTGCAGTAAATCCTGGAGCCACCACCCCAATAGTAAACCAGGATGGGCGCTACGCACCAGCCAAACCGCGGCCGGGGTTACCAGGTCCTGCGCGACGCCTGCCCGCAAAGCCGCAATCCCCACTACGAAGACCGCCATAACCATGACTGCCGCGGCTGTGTAGGTCATGCGCGAGGCGGTCCCTATGAGCCAATGGTGGCTCAAACCCCGATGCCGGAACAGCAATCCATATCCGTAGAAGACTACCTGAAACAGCCAGCCGGCCAGCGGTACACGACTCAGCAACCATTCCGTGTAGGTCGCGGCATCGATGTCCATGTCTGGCGTGATCACCAGACCAAGCAGACTACCGACAGCCACCGCGCCGGGCCACGGCGGAGGCAAACTAAACGCTAGTCCGACCGCCGTGGCCGCACCCATCACTCCAACCGCGAAATGCGTTTTGCCGTCAGGCATCCGCGGTTTGTTTCGCGTACTTTCGCCGGCGCTGAGTTCTCAACACGCCAGCGTGCTGCCGGTAGTAGCGCCGCGATGCCAGGATCTGATTGGCGTACGCGCACTGCACGCACAGCTTCTGATTCCCGTGCGCGTCAGGCGGTAACGGTTTGAAACACCGGGCGCACTGTCGAATCTCATTCATCTAGTTGTTCCTCTGCTAAACGGGCCGGTAACACACCAGACCCCTGCAACTCATCCGGCAAGTCCTCTTCACCTACCGGCAACACATAGACTGCCCGCGTAAATTGACTTAGGGCGAATGGCATCTCAACCCATTGCGCGGGCGGCATCTCCACCCCCGGTACGCACGCAATCGGAAATTCTGGCCGGTCAGCCTTGGTCTGCTGCGCCCAGAGATCAGCCTTCTTGAGCACATCTACCTCGAAGTGATCCGCGCCATAGTAAGCGTCTCTTTTCAATGGTCCACCGTCGTAGTCCCGCCGCAGGAACGTCCACTTTTCATTTTCCCAGGTCGGACTGACCGTGGCTTTGCCGTCTTCGTCCCGGCCTTTCAAGCCCAGACTTCGCCGCGTAATCCAGGCATCCACGTCGTGGATGCCGCCCAGAAGCGGCACTGGCATGAAGAAGAGTACCACGCATGGCAGATGCTCGGCTATCTCGCTTGCTACGGCCGGAGGTACGCGTCGCGACGGGCCATGCGCTTGCAACTCCTGGAAAAAGCTCCAGGGAGTGTAAAACGACTCGCCTACATGGTCGGCCAAACCGAAGCGCCCTAGAATGTTCAAGTGCTCCTGGTTATCTGCCAGCGGTAACGACCCAGCCATATTACCCGCCGGTATTAGCGAGCGCACCAGCAATGACGCCAATGGGTCAATGCTCATCATGGCCCGCGGTGGGACCTTGACCGTGAATTGCGTCGTGGGTGGATCCGTTCGACACCAGTCCAGCAGCCAGATTGCCCCTTCAAGAGCGCCGCCCGCCCGCCGGTCGGCCTGGAGATAACACCCCCCAGGCTTTAGGCGGCCGCATCCACGTTCCGGATCAGGAATCATTGCAATCGGTTTCATCAATTCCTCCCCAGGATGCGCGCCGCTTCCCGACCACGATTCTGTTGCAGATATTGACCGTCGGCTAAACTAAGTTGCTGTCGAGCAGCCAGGACTCTATTCTCTGTCGTGGGCAGACCACCGATGTACTTGATCTTGCAGATCGAACAGACTGGTTCTTGCGTGACGGCAGAAAACAAGTCGGCAGCCAGGTTTGTACCACAGATTTTACACTGTTCCACGAGATACCTCCAGTAACGCAGTGATGCGATCCCGCGCATCCATAAGTTGGCCGTTCACTCGCCAGGCCAAGTTGTCTGGGAGCCCACCGGCATATTGCGTGACAATCTCAGCGATGGTCACCAGCGCGCCGTTTAGCTTTTCGATCATCGCTTCATCGTCCAGCAACCGCGGATTCTCTTCTGCCGCGATAGCCTGGACCTCTCGACGGACTGCCGCCACGGTAAGCGGGCCAGCCGGCCGACCGCGTTTGCCTTTACCGTCAGGCTCTGCTTGAGCCGTGACGCGCTCCACGACTTTTGCTTGCACGGCCTTTGGCTGGGCATACATCTGCCCATAGGCCGATAACGTCATCCGGTTATGCGCTACGGCTGCCTGGACACTGGCCGGGGCTTCCGCCAGGCTCAGTAGTACATCGACCCTTTGTGGCGAGATTGCCATGATACGCGCTACCCGTAGCTTGTCGTAGCCATCGGATAGCATTGCTCGAATGGCACCCGCGACTTTCAGCGGGTCATGCACTTCGTGGGCGTGCGCGGCCAGCATGGCCGCTCGCAATGTGTTGTCACTCCGGTCAGGCAGATCCTTGGGTTCGGCCCAAATCGTAGACCAACCCAACGCTCGTGCCGCGACCACCCGCCGATGGCCGGCCAGTAGCAACCAGCGCCCATTCTCTGTCTGTGTAACGATAACCGGCTCCAACTGACCGATCAACGGATCGCTGAGCGTGCCTTGCAGGTCCGTGGTATCTATGCCAGTTCGAGGATTCAACGGCACCCCGGTTTCGTCTTTGGCAACGTCGATATCAGTCAGTTTGATCTTCACTAGCCGTATCCTTTACCGGTTTGCGCCAGAAGTTATCGGCAGCGACAGTCCACTGGTGTTCGTCCTCTGCCCACCGCTGTGCAACATACGCCACAACGCGGGCCCAGGTGCCTTGTGGCAGGTGGGTTGCCAGGACCTCCACCAGGTCGGCAGCTTGCACGTCCATCACCCACGCATAATCAGCGGCTGTTATGAATGATCCGATAGCACGCCCAATGCTGTGCAAGCCGAGGATCTCGAACTTTTGCGGCAGGTGCTCTCCGATTGTGTCGGCCAGGCATACGATCACGCGGGTCGGTTCAGTCTCCATTGGTTTGCCCCTTTATGATTGACACCAGCCGGGTGCGCACGCCAGTCGCCGGCAGGAAACTTCCATCTGGCAATGTTTCGGATTCACCACCGACTTCCTCCAGCCAACTGCGGAACTTCGTGTCTGCATGGAAGGACCGAAAGAACAGACCTTCACTCATCACACTTACCAATTGGCCGCCGGGAGCCAGGCACTCATACATATGCCTGACGTGCTCGATTTCTCGCGAGAACAGCGGATTTGCTACAATCAGGCCGTAGAACGGACCTGGCCTGTACTCCAGGAAATCGGAGTTGAGACCGTCCGGCACGATCTTGAATCCAGCACGCGCCAGACCCTCAGCGAGAGCGTAGTTCAGCTCACAGCATTCGATTTGTGCTTGTGGATAGCCGTCCCGTAACCACTGAGCAATTACTCCCGTTCCCGCCGAGGGTTCCAAGACACGTGTCTCATCTGGCAAGTAAGCCGGCACCCATGCCGACATGCGGTCCAGTACAGCCCGCGGCGTTGGGAACAATTCTAGTGCGCTGACAGCATGGACGTTTTCGGCGGCTTCCTCCAACGCCTCCCACGGCTGCTCCTGGAGCGTCTGGACCGGAGTCGGGCTCACTGGCTCAGCGGCGGCATACACCGGCTTGCCAGCAGCAACATACTCGGCAGCGGTTACGAACTCCTTGATATCCGTAACCTGAAACACGCTGCGTTGCCAAGCGTACCGTGGATGCGGCTTGGTTGAAACGCTAACCACTTCACCACCGCTCTTGTTCAAGCGGGTGATCTCCAGCCAGCACCCCATG
>Ga0180008_1001713_pt1 | contig 13074 bp, 10 predicted proteins | sample MM_PW_MetaG_FD_121121 | JGI IMG/M metagenome (GOLD analysis project Ga0180008, IMG submission 121121) | Groundwater microbial communities from the Aspo Hard Rock Laboratory (HRL) deep subsurface site, Sweden - MM_PW_MetaG | ecosystem: Environmental > Aquatic > Deep subsurface > Groundwater... | reverse complement strand
GCCGGGGGCGGGGGGTGCCCCCGCCCCCGGGCCCCCCCCCGCCGCCCGCGGATTTGTTCGGGGGCAGGCACCTCCCCCCCACAAAGGGGGCGGGGGTCTTCAAGCGGGGCCTCCGGGGGGGGGGGGGGGCCCTCCACGCCTTGTGCACAAGGGCCCGAGGTGGCCAATGGCGTGCGCTACTACTCGTGGAGCGGGGTGGGGCAGATCCACAACCTGCTGGATCCGGCCGATTACGCGCTGGCGCTGTCGGGCCAGGCCTTCTTGGGCAAGCCGAATGACGGCCTGGTCGGGCAGTGCTCCAGCCACCTGGGCAAGGTCATCCGGGACGACTACCGCATGAACCACTTGCACACGGTCAACCAGCTCTTCGGGTTGGTGGGCCTGGGCGTTGACCCAGTCGGGACGTACCGCGTTCACGCCAACCGACTGAAGTTGGCGGGCCTGTGATGAAGCGACGCGGGTGGGAGGGGATCGCTGGCCTCGCGCTGGCGGCGTCCGGGGCGCTGTGGTGGGGCTGGCGCCCTGCGAGCGCTCCCGCTGTCGCTTCGCAAGACGGCGGGGATGCGCCGGGCGGATGGCACGCGCTGATCCAGGCGAGTGCCCCATCCGGCCCGGGGCTGCAGTCAGGGGTGGAAGGCTTGCCTGCGTCCCTTCAGGGCACCGAGCTCGATGGTCAGGTGCGTGCCGACGCGCAGGGGCGCTTGGTGGTCGATCGGGCGCTGCGCGACCGGTTTGACTACTTCCTCTCCTTGATCGGGGAGGAGCCCGAAGCCCGGGTTCTGGCGCGGCTGGATGCGCACCTCAAGTCCTTGCTGCCACCGCAGGCCCTGGCCACCGCCCGCGACCTGCTGGCCCGCTACATGGCTTTCCAGCAAGCGCGAGCCCGACTCGGGCAGCAAGACCCGCAGGCCGAGGTGAGCACGCTGGAGCCGGACATGCTGCGGGCGCGTTTCGAGCGCATTCAGTCGCTCAAGCAGGCGCATTTCGATGCGCAGGAGCTCGCGGCCTTTTTCGGGGATGACGATGCCGAGGACCGCTACACCCTCGCGCGCCTGAGCCTGTGGCGAGACGCCTCGTTGGACAGCACGGCCAAGGCGCTGCGGCTCAAGGCCTTGCAAGCGCAGTTGCCGCCAGCCTTGCGCGAGCGCCTGACGGTGGCCGACACCGTGGCCGATCTGCGTGCCCTGCGCGAGGACTGGCAGTCACGGGGCGGTGACGCCCAGGCCCTGCGGGCTGCGCGGGTGGCCCTGGTGGGGCAAGAGGTCACCGATCGGCTTGAGGCCCTTGACGCCAGGCGTGGTGAATGGCGCGAGAGGGTGGCGAGCTACCTGCATGACCGAGCGGCGCTGCAGGCAGACCCCAGCCTGAGCACGACCTTGCGTGAGCAAGCAGAGTTGGCACTCAGGCAGCGGCACTTACCCCCCAGGAGTGGCCAAGGCTGGAGGCCTGGACGCAGGCCCAGGCTCAAGGCGTCTCGCTCGGGTCACCTCGGTGACACTGCCCGCCCCCTGATGCGGGGGCGTTTTCGTTCGCCGGCAGAGGTAACATCCCGCGCCACTCAGAGGGTGGCGCGGTAACGCCCCTGGCGAAAGGAAACGCAGTGTCGAGCAAGCAAGCTGGGGGGCTCCCCCTGAAAAGAATGGGCGTGATCGGGGCCCTGGTGACCGCCATGGCGTGGCCGGTCAGCACGGTGGGGCAGCCAGCGCCAAGCGCCGAGGTGTCCGCTCCCGTCGTGGTGGTCGGTGGGGCCGCGACATCGCCCTCGGGGCCGCGCTACCCCATCGTGCTGGTGCACGGCATGATGGGCTTCAAGGAGCTGGACCTGGGCTGGCTTGGCAAGCTGCCTTACTGGCGCGGCATCGTCGATGCCTTGGTGGCCGAGGGCGCCACGGTGCGCGTGGTGCAGGTCTCGGCCTTCAACACGTCCGAGGTCCGTGGCGAACAATTGATCCCGCAAGTCGAGCAGATCCTGCGCGAAACCGGCGCGCAGAAGGTCCACCTGATCGGGCACAGCCACGGCAGCCAGACCAGTCGCTATGTGGCGGGCAAAAAGCCCGAGTGGGTCGCTTCCGTGACCGCCGTCGCAGGCCCGACCTTTGGCTCGGAGTTTGGCGACTGGATGCAAAAGCAGGTCAAGGACGACACCTGGGCGGCGGGCCTGATCATGGGCTTGGGGCACCAGATCGGGCGTTTCGTGAACTGGGCCAGCGGCACCGATTTGCCGCAGGACGTCGGGGCAGCTCTGGCTTCCTTGCACAGCGAGGGCGCAGCCGATTTCAACCGACGCTTTCCCGGTGGTGTGCCGGCAGAGCCGTGTGGCCAAGGGGCTGCACAGGCCGACGGCGTGCGTTATTACTCCTGGAGCGGTGTCGGCACATTCCACAACTGGCTCAACCCTGCTGACTACCAGATGGCCCTGACCGGCCTGGCGTTCAGCAAGGAGGAGGGCGATGGCCTGGTGGGGCGTTGCGCCAGCCACCTGGGCCAGGTCATCCGCGACGACCTGCCGCTCAACCACTTCCAGATCGTCAACCAGATTGGCGGCCTGGTGGGCGAAGGCGCCGACCCGATCGGCCCCTACGTCGAACACGCGCGCCGCCTGAAGGCGCTGGGGCTGTGAGCCCGCTCGCGGGATAATGCCGAGCTGACCTGAACGAAGACCGCTGCCATGACCCAAGCCCTGCACACTTCCCAACTGAGCTCCTTGCCGCTGCTGGCCCGCGGCAAGGTGCGCGACAACTACGCCGTCGGCGACGACCGCATCCTGATGGTCGCCTCCGACCGCATCAGCGCCTTCGACGTCATCATGGGCGAGCCGATCCCCGGCAAGGGCGCGTTGCTGACGCAGATGGCGCTGTTCTGGTTCGAGCTGCTCAAGGACGTGGCCCCCAACCACCTCACCGGTGACGACCCGGTCAGCGTGGTGAGCGCGGCCGAGCGCGCCCAGGTCGAAGGCCGCTCGATGCTGGTCAAGAAGCTCAAGCCCCTGCCCGTTGAGGCCGTCGTGCGCGGCTACCTGGCCGGCTCCGGCTGGAAGGAGTATCAGGACAACGGCATGGTTTGCGGCGTGAAGCTGCCCGCCGGCCTGAAGAACGCCAGCAAGCTGCCTGAGCCCATCTTCACGCCGGCCACCAAGGCCGAAGTAGGCGACCACGACGAGAACATCTCGTTCGAGAAGATGAGCGAGATCATCGGCGGCGAGATGGCCGCCAAGGTGCGCGAGCTGGCCGTGGCCCTCTACAAGAAGGCCGCCGATTTCGCGCTGACCAAGGGCATCATCATCGCCGACACGAAGTTCGAGTTCGGCTTGGACGAGCACGGCACGCTGACCGTGATGGACGAGGTGCTGACGCCCGATTCCTCGCGCTTCTGGCCCATCGAAGGCTACGAAGCGGCCTTTGCCGCCGGCCAGAACCCGCCCAGCTACGACAAGCAGTTCCTGCGCGATTGGCTGGAGCAGGCCACGGTCAATGGCCAGCCTTGGGACAAGACCGCGCCGTCGCCGGCCTTGCCACAAGACGTGATCGAGCACACCTCGGCCAAGTACCGCGAGGCGCTCACGCGCCTGACGGGCGCTTGAGCGCTGGGGCCATTCAGGCCTGATCGATGCCGTCGGTTTCGGTCGATGATGCGGCCGCTGCGGCCAGCGCCGCCGCCTCCGCGGCCATGGCCTGAGCCTCTTCCGGGCTCAGCGCCCAGCTTTGCAGAAGTTCGGCCGCGTCACCCACGCCCGTCTTGTTGAGCGACGAGAACAAAGCGATGCCGATGTCGGCCTCGTCCGTGGCCAGGTCGGCCAACACCGTCTGCACCTGGCGCAACGAGTCTGCTTGCTCCTTGCGGTTGAGCTTGTCGGCCTTGGTCAAAAGCACCAACAGCTTGACCTCGCCGTTGCGGATGCGCGGCGCCACGAACCCCAACAACTGCGTGTCGAGCTCGGTGAAGCCGTGTCGGCTGTCGACCATCTGCACGACGGCGCACAGGTTGCGGCGGCGAGCCAGGTAGTCGGCCATGACCTCTTGCCAGCGCAGCTTGGCCGTGCGGTCGACGGCGGCGTAGCCGTAGCCGGGCAGGTCGGCCCAGATCTGGTCGGGCGCGGCCTTGGGGCCCAGGTGGAACAGGTTGATGTGTTGCGTGCGACCCGGGGTTTTGGACGCGTAGGCCAGCTGGCGCTGCTGGGCCAGCGTGTTGATGGCGGTGGACTTGCCTGCGTTGGAGCGGCCCACGAAGGCCACTTCCGGCAATTCGTGCACGGGCAACTGGTGCAGCTGGGCGGCGGTGGTGAAAAAACGCGCCGAATGAGCCCAGGCCAGGGCCAGCTTGGCGGGGTGCTGGGCCAGGTCTTTGGTGGGGGCCGGGCCGGGGTTGGCGGCGGCCTGGCCGGCGGTCGGCGCGGGGCGCACGCGACGCCTCGGACCGGGGTTTGTGCTCGCCTTGGGGCGAGAGGGTGTCGAACGGGTCATGGGGCATTGTAAAATCCCTGGGTTTGTTTGCCCAAACTGCGTTGGCTCAGGTTTTCGCAGGTCCGGGTGATCCCCACCGCGCTCGTTGCCCCGAAAGCTGCGAGCGAGCCCAACAACAAGCCCAGACTCCCAACGTCATGAAGCGCTTTTCTCACCTGATCGCCCTGGCCTCGGTGGCCTTGTCCCTGTCTGGCCTGGCGCACGCCTCCGCTGCTGGCAAGGTCGCCAAGCCCGATCTCGCCGCAGGTGAAGCCAAGGCCGCGGCCTGCATGGCCTGCCACACCGCCGACGGCTCGCGCGGTGCGCCCGCCTACCCGATCCTGCAAGGCCAGCACCCCGAGTACCTGGTCAAGCAGCTGACCGAGTTCAAGGAAGGCAAGCGCAAGAACAGCATCATGTCCGGCATGGCCGCACCGCTGACGCCCGAAGACATGCGCAACATCGCGGCCTTCTACGCCTCCAAGAAGGCCAAGGACGGCTCCGCCAAGAACGCCGCCCTGGTGGCCCTGGGCGAGAAGATCTACCGCGGTGGCATCGCCAAGAAGAGCGTGCCCGCCTGCGCTGGTTGCCACAGCCCCAACGGTGCCGGCATCCCCGTGCAGTACCCCCGCCTGGCTGGCCAGCACGCCGACTACACCAAGGTGCAGCTGACCGCCTTCCGCCAGGGCGAGCGCACCAACAACGCCCAGATGGCGACCATCGCCGCCAACCTGAGCGACAAGGAAATCGAAGCGCTGTCCGACTACATCGCCGGCCTGCGCTGATGGGCTTGGCCGTGTGAGCTGCCGCTGTCCGCGCCATTCAGGCGGGTCAGGCGGCCCACGGCGTCAGATGCCTGCAGCCAGCGATGCTGCACACAACACACAGGCGGGAACCCTGAGCGGGGTGGCCCGCTTTTGTTTTGGGCGCTCGCCGCCCACATGACCGATCATTCCAGGCACCAACGCGCCTCACCGACGCACCCATGAACGCCACGGCCCTGCCACCTCACCGCACACCCGCCTCCGACTGGCGTCGCCAGGCGCTGGAGCTGTTGTCGTCGATGCGTTTTGCCATCGCGCTGCTGACCGTGATCTGCATCGCCTCGGCCATCGGCACGGTGGTCAAGCAGGGCGAGCCGCTGGTCAACTACGTCGACCAGTTCGGGCCCTTCTGGGCCGACGTGTTCGGCGCGCTGGGGCTCTACCGCATCTACAGCACGGGTTGGTTCCTGGTGATCCTGGCCTTCCTGGTCATCTCGACCAGCCTGTGCATCGCGCGCAATGCGCCCAAGATCCTCGCTGACCTGCGCACGCACAAGGAGCACATCCGCGAGCAGGCTTTGCAGGCCTTTCACCACCGCGCTGCAGGTGCGCGTGCTCAGCCGCTGGCTCAGACGCAGACCGAGGTGTTGCAGGTGCTGGCGCAGCAGGGCTGGTCGGTCAAGTCTCAGCAGCGCGAGGCTTCGGCCCGGGGCGAAGCGGGCGTGATGATCGGCGCGCGCCTGGGTGCGGTCAACAAGCTGGGCTACATCGCGGCGCACAGCGCCATCGTGCTGATCTGCCTGGGGGGGTTGTTCGACGGCGACCTCATCATCAAGGCGCAGGTGTGGGCGCAGGGGCTCAAGCCCTTCCAGGGCGGCACCGAAACCGAGCAAGGGCGCCTCAGCGTGACCAACCCGGCGTACCGGGCCCAGCTCTTTGTGCCCGAAGGCGCGCGCACCAACGCGGCGGTCATCAACCTCGAGGACGGCATGCTGCTGCAGCCGCTGCCCTTCGACATCGAACTCAAGAAGTTCTCGGTGGACTACTACGCCACCGGCATGCCCAAGCGCTTTGCCAGCGACATCGTCATCCACGACCCGCGCGCGCCCGAACCCAAGGCCTTCACGGTCGAGGTCAACCACCCGGTGGTCTACGACGGCGTGACGATCTTCCAGTCCAGCTTCGAAGACGGGGGCTCGTCGGTGCGGCTCAAGCCGCTGCGCCTGGATGCCGCGCCGGCGCAGGCTGCGGCCGAGTCGGTCGAGTCCACGGTGGGGCAAGCGCCACAGGGTCTGCCGGCGCAGTGGTTCGAGCGCTCGGCGCAAGGGCCCCTGCAGCTGGAGGTCAGCAACCTGCGCATGATCAACGTGGAGAACCTGGCCGAGGCGCGCAGCGCGCAGGCCGCGGGCGATGCAGCTGACGCCGCTTCGGGCAGCGCCACCGACACGCGTGGCGTCAACGTGGGCGAGCTCACCAAGCACCTGGGCTCTGGCGCCAAGTCGCCGGGCAACAAGGAGCTGGTCAACATCGGCCCGTCCATCACCTACAAGCTGCGCGATGGCGCGGGCCAGGCGCGTGAGTACCAGAACTTCATGGCGCCCGTGAAGCTCGACGGCCGCATGGTGTTCCTCTTCGGCGTGCGCGACACGCCGGCAGAGGGCTTCCGCTACCTGCGCGTGCCGGCCGACCCCAACACCTCGGTGGACACCTGGTTGCGCCTGCGCCAGGCCCTCAACGACGAGGCGATGCGGGCCGAGGCGGCGCGGCGTTTCGGGCGCATGGCCGCGCCGGCAGACCGCATCGAGCTGCAGGCTCAGCTGGCCGACTCGGCGCAGAAGGCGCTGGGCCTGTTCGCCGGTGCGGTGGCGGCCCGCCAGGGGGCCCAGCCCATCGGTGGCCTGCAGGGCCTGTCGGATTTCATCGAGGTGGCGGTGCCCGAGGCGCAGCGCGAGCAGGCCTCGGCCACGCTGGTGCGCATCCTCAATGGCGCCTTGTTCGAGCTGCTCAACGTCAGCCTGGAGCGGGCCGGGCAGCAGCCCTGGTCGGCCGAGGGCGAGGCCGGCGAGCCCGTGCGCGAATTCATGACGCAAGCCGTGCTGGCCCTGTCGGACGCCTACTTCTACCCCTCGCCAGTGCTGCTGACGCTGGAGGGCTTTGTGCCCAAGCAGGCCAGCGTCTTCCAGGTCACGCGCACCCCTGGGCGCAACGTGGTCTACCTGGGCTGCGTGCTGATGATCGTGGGCGTGTTTGCCATGCTTTACATCCGCGAGCGCCGCCTGTGGATCTGGCTGCAGGATGATGGCGCCTCTGGCACCCGCATCAAGCTCGCCCTGTCGTCTACCCGACAGACGCTGGACACCGATCGCGAGTTCAATCGCCTGCGCGACACCTTGTTGGGTGCGCAGGCCGATGTGCCCGCAGCGGCTGCCCAAGCCTGATGTTTTCCCATTTCGCCTTTGCCCGGATCCCTGGCCAGCGCATCACCGACCGAGGACGCCCCTGACATGAGCACGTCGACTTCACCCGCCGCCAACGCTGCGATCGCCTTGCCCACCCAACGACGCCCGCTGACCGACTGGTTGTTCGCCGTGCTGGTGGTGGCCGCGGCCGGCTGGGGCTGGCGCACCTGGGGCGGCTTCATGGACGTCTATGAAAAGGCGATCCTGGTGGGCATGGTGCCTTCGCTGATCGCGCTGGGCTGGTTCTGGCGCCCGGTGCAGGGCCTGTCGGTGGCCTCAGGAGCGGCCACCTTGCTGGCGGCCACGCTGTACCTGCGCGCGGTCGACGACCATGGCGCTGACCTGGCACAGGGTGAAAACGTCTTCCTGCTCAAGTACTTCCTGTCCAGCCAGAGCGCCATCTTGTGGATGAGCATGCTGTTCTTCATGAGCACGGTCTTTTACTGGATCGGGCTGGCGGGCAAGAGCGCCACCGGCACGCGACTGGGCTCGCGCATCGCCTGGGCCGGGGTCTTCATGGCCACCACGGGCACGCTGGTGCGCTGGTTCGAGAGCCACCAGATCGCGCCCGACATCGGCCACATCCCGGTGAGCAACCTGTACGAAGTCTTCGTGCTGTTCGCCTGGCTGACCACGGCCTACTGGCTGTACTACGAAGACCGCTTCGCGAAAATGGGCCAGGCCCTGGGCTCGCTGGGCGCTTTCGTGATGCTGGTGGTCAGCGCCTCGGTGGGCTTTTTGCTCTGGTACGCGCTGGTGCGGGGTGCCCACGAGATCCAGCCCCTGGTGCCCGCGCTGCAGAGTTGGTGGATGAAGCTGCACGTGCCGGCCAACTTCATCGGCTATGGCACCTTCGCGCTGGCGGCCATGGTGGCCTTTGCCTACCTGGTCAAGATGCAGGCCGGCGAGACGCGCTGGTGGAAGCTGGCCCCGCTGTGGCTGATCGGTGTGGTGCTGTGTTTCGAGCCGCTGGTGTTTCGCAGCAAGCCGGGCGCCGAAGGCTTCATGAGCGCCTACTGGGCGATCTACTTCGGCATCGCCGCGCTGATCGTCGCGGCCATCATCGCCGCGCGCAAGCCGATCGCCGAGCAGATGCCGTCGTTCGAGGTGCTCGACGACGTCATGTACAAGTCCATCGCAGTGGGTTTTGCCTTCTTCACCATCGCCACCATCCTGGGCGCCTTCTGGGCTGCCGAGGCCTGGGGCGGCTACTGGAGCTGGGACCCGAAAGAAACCTGGGCCCTGATCGTGTGGCTCAACTACGCGGCCTGGCTGCACATGCGGCTGATGAAGGGCCTGCGCGGGGCCTTCTCGGCCTGGTGGGCGCTGGTGGGCCTGGTGGTCACGTCCTTCGCGTTCCTGGGGGTGAACATGTTCCTCTCGGGCCTGCACTCCTACGGCGAACTCTGAGCCGCCGATGCCGCACTGGCTCAACGACACGCTGGCCGCGCAGCTCCAGCGCGACCCGTGGTTCGGTCAGGTCTCGCATGACTTTTCGCGAGCACTGCTCGAGATGGGCACGCTGCGCGCGATGCAGCCTGGCGAGCACCTGTTCTTTCGCGGCGATGCGGCCGATGGCCTGTATGCCGTGCTCACCGGTGCCATCCGCATTTCGGGCGTGACGGACGCCGGCAAGGAGGCCGTGCTGGCCCTGGTCGAGCCGACGACATGGTTCGGCGAAATCGCCGTCTTCGATCGCCTGCCCCGCACGCACGACGCCGTGGCCGATGGCCCCACGCGCGTGCTGCACGTGCCCCAGCAGCCCCTGCATGAGCGCCTGCTGCGCCACCCCGATGGCTGGCGCGAGCTGGGTGTGCTGATGGCGCTCAAGCTGCGCCTGAGCTTCATCAACCTCGAAGACATGGCCTTGCTGCCTGCTGAAGCGAGGCTGGTGAGGCGGCTGCTGTGGTTGGTGGCCGGCATGATGCGTGGCGCCAGCGATGGTGGTTGCGTGTTGCCCATCAGCCAGAGCGAGCTGGGCTCGATGCTGTCGCTGTCGCGGCAGACGACCAACCAGATCCTCATGGACCTGCAGCAACGCGGTGTGTTGCGCCTGGCTTATGGGCGCATCGAGGTGCTGGATCGCACCGGGCTGGAGGCCGCGGCGCGCCTGACACCGGCGGAATTGCGCATCCTGCAGCGCTGGGGCACGGACGAACCTCGGGCCTGATTCCCTGCGGGTTTGCCTGTGGTGACGTCCCAGGCTTGGACGCACGGCGCCAAGGTGGCGCCCAGCCGTCCCGGTGCTTTCCCGCGTTTGTCGGCTGGCTGACAGAGGCTTTGGTGTCGGGTGGGAATCATCGCGGCTCATCACCCACCACACGAGGAGCCGACCATGCATCACCAGGCTTGGCGAACACCCCCCACCGCAACGGCCCTGGCGGCCTTGGCGACCCTCATGGCCGCAACCCTGGCCCAGGCTGCACCCACCTATCCCAACCAGGAAGTCGTGTGCGCCTTCAACAGCGCTCGCGAGCAGCAGCGCCTGGCATCGGCGGCGAATTTCGCGCAGCCCGTTGTGCAGCAGATGAAGGTCAATGGCGCCGTTGTCTGGACGGCGGGCAGCAGCGCCCAGCCCACGCTCAAGCCTGGTGATGTCGTCACCTTGATCGGCTCGGGTTTTGGCGCCGGCACCGACATCGACTTCAGCAAGATCATGATCGGCAACAGCCGCGTGCTGGAGACCTCGCTGCAGATGTACGAGCAAAAGCTCGACATCCTCTCGACGCTGAACTACGAGACGGGCGTCTCGCGCAGCAACTGGCCCAAGGACGTGCTGAACTGGTCCGACACCGAGGTGCAGTTCACCGTGCCCTCGCACGCCAGCAAGGGGCCTTTGCGGCTGCAGGTGCAAAAGCGCGCCGGCTTCAACACCTCGCTGACCAAGCCGGGCCAGCCGCACAACGTGATCGACGCGCAGGTCTACCGCATCGAGTCGCCGGCCGATGTCAACTGCGACGTGGTCTCGACGGTGTCGGCCGAGGCCAAGGCCATTGCGCCCATCGACGTGTCGGTGGACAACCCGAGCTTTGCCGACATGGTCAAGCGCGGCCGCGAGGTCTTCTGGTCCTACGACTACAACCTGGGCCTGAGCCACAAGTTCAAGAACCTGGAGTGGGACGCGATCATGAAGGGGCAGGCCACCGACCCCTACACGCGGCAGAAGGCCAACCCCACCGTGTTGTTCGGTGCGGTCAAGAACGTGGCCGGCCAGGTGCCTGCCGAGTCGATCAACGACGTCTACTTCAAACCCTACCCGCAGTTCAACCCGACGCCCGGCTTCCTGGCCATCGGTCAGCAGCTCAAGGAGGGCAACACCAAGACCACGGGCTACGCCGGCTACCGCTACGCCGAGTCGCAGCACCCCTTCCTGGGCAAGGGCTCGTGGATCGGCTTCAACTGCGCCTCTTGCCACGGCTACCAGATCAGCTACAGCAAGGGTGGCAGCAACATCACCAAGGTCTTCCCCGGCCTGCCCAACCCCAACTGGACGATGAAGTGGGCGACGCTGGGCACGGGCACCGGCAAGACCACGTCGAAGTTCGCCTACGTCAACGAAACCGAGCACGGCCCGAAGTGGGCCCCGGGCGACGCCAAGGTCGACAAGACGCCGCTGATGTACCTGATGCCGGCCGGCACGGGTGAGGCCACGATCACGCGCACGGCGGGCGAGGGCGGGCTCTACGACAACGACTACATGTTCAACCCGACGGCGATCCCGAACGTGACCTTCCACCTGCCGGTGCGCCGCGCGCTCTCGCACACCGAGTCGTACGTGGGCTTCGAGGGTTCGTACATCCACGCCGAGGAGCCGGACGGCGCCATGGGCTCGATGGACGCGGGCTCGCTCAAGGCGCTGACGGCCTACATGTCGGTGCTCGACCAGGACGACGACGACCTGCGCAACGTGGGCTTGCACCGCTGGCTGAAGTCGACGGGGCGACTGGAAGCCCAGACGGGCTCGAGCGTGCTCAGCGAAGGCAGCTTCGTGCAGCGCGGCTGGCAGGTGTATGACGGCGTCAAGGCCGCCGTGGCGCGCGGCAAGGGCACGTTCGACCAGGCCTGCGCCAGCTGCCACAGCGACAAGATGGGCTTGAATTCGAGCGAGGTGATGGTGCCACTCAACCAGGTCGGCCGCTTCTTTGCGCCCACCGACTTCCAGCGCAAGCAGCAGTCCATCCGCGCCACCTACCTGCGCAACCTGTACTGGGTGACGTCGCGCGGCCTGCTGTCGGATGGCCACGTGCGCAACCTCGAAGACCTGGTCAGCCCCGATCGCTGCTCCGAAGGCTCGGCGCTGTACAAGCAGTACTACACGCTGCACGCGCCGGTGCGCCCCGCTCCTGGCACGGTCGATCAGCCCACCCCTGCGCCCGACCTGAACCGCAAGGGCGATGTCTTCCGCGTCTACAAGGACAAGAAAAAGGACATCTTCGACACGACCTACGAGGCCCGCAACCGCTTCGTCGAGCGCCACAAGTACTTCAGCTCCGTGGCCGGCGACAACGACTTCTACTACTGGGACTACCAGAAGATGCGCACGCAGTACGGCCCCGATGAGATGGGCACCCCGGGCCCGATCGGCATGCCGGCCGCACCGCACCCCTGGTGCGCGCCCAACGCCGCCAGCGTGAGCGACCTGGTGCAGTACCTGCTGACGCTGTGAGGCACAAGTGATGGCGCAGGCGCAGGCGCAGGTGCAGGCGTCATCCCAGGCCCGCGCGAGGGTCTGGGCCCCGCTGGGCCTGCTGCTGGTGCTGGCCTGCGGGGCGTGGTTCTGGCGGGGGGCGGCCTGGCCGGGTGCGGCGGGTTCGCCGGGCGGCGAGGCCCCCGCTGCGGGGCTGATCCAGCCGTTGCCCGAAGCGACCGGAACGTCGCCTGTGGCGATGGACCGGGTGCCCCAGGGTGTCGATCCCGGCGGGCCTGTGGCGGCGCAGGTGCTCGAAGAGGTGGCGCAACGCGGCCGCCAGGCCCCACAGGCCATGCCGCTGGCGTCGGCCCCACTGAGCGCCGAGGCGCTTCAGTCCCGGGTGCGCCGGGACGCTGCCGCCGTGCACCGCCAGACCGCCGGCCAGCGCTTGCGACTGCAAGGCGCGCTGGCCTCTGTGGAGCCCGGCGAGGCGGGCGTGCTCGTTTTGCACCTGGCCTTGGCGGGTGAGGAGGGCACGGTGCGGATGGTGGCCTCGCCCTCGCTGGCCCAGGCCGCAGCCAGTTGGGCGCCGCCTCGGGCCGTGTCGCTGGACTGCCTGTCGCAGGGCGTGATGATGGGCGAGTGGCTGCTGGTCGATTGGGGGTGCGGCAGAAAACTTGGACTGGTTAAACGGCGATTCCCAGGCTTTGGCGATGCCCGACAGGGCTGCGAGCACCAAGGGAAACTTTGATCCGCGCCTCGTTGTACCACCGGATGTATGT
>Ga0180008_1001711_pt1 | contig 13084 bp, 14 predicted proteins | sample MM_PW_MetaG_FD_121121 | JGI IMG/M metagenome (GOLD analysis project Ga0180008, IMG submission 121121) | Groundwater microbial communities from the Aspo Hard Rock Laboratory (HRL) deep subsurface site, Sweden - MM_PW_MetaG | ecosystem: Environmental > Aquatic > Deep subsurface > Groundwater... | reverse complement strand
CAGGTGAATGCAAAGAAAATTGTTGTGAAACTAATGAAGACTGCCCTTCTTCTTGTAAAAAAGGTTATGAAGCATTTGATGAATTAGCAGGAATATCAGAAGACCAAGATGAAGGTTCTAAAGTATTTTCTATATTAGTAAAGGGGGTCTGTACACCTGGAAAAGTTTGCGAAAAGAAATTAATTCGTGTTAAAGATTGGTTAGGAGAAGAATGTATTGATATTAAACCAGAATCTGAAAATAATTGTGGTGTTTTAATAAAAAAAGCAAAAATTATAATGAAAGGGGAAGAAACATCTTATTGCAAAAAAGGCAATATAAAAGTAAGAAGAATACCTGATGGAGAAGGAGGGTACACTGAAAAAGAAGAAGATTGTGATAAATATAAAAAGGTTTGTGTTACACATAAAAACAAAGGAGAATTTAGAAACCTAATAGGGCGTAAAACTGAAGCAAGATGTGAAGAATGTTCTGAGATTCATTCTATAAGTTTTTATACATCTGATTTTGAACCTTCTCCTGATGATGGACATAAATTTTTTGGAGAGGAAGAATTTACGTCTCAAAATAGTTTTTTAGAATTTAGAACACCAGAACAAGTCTTTCAAAAAGTTACTGAGATTTGTAATAGATGTCCTGGTTCAAAAATAACATTAATTATGAGAAATCATGGTCAGCCTGGAACTATGACTTTTGGGGATTATTCAGCTATAGATGTAAATAAAAAATGGTATGATTCTCATCAGAAAAATAATTATAATTTTAATTGCATTGATAAAGTTATTCCTTCAGGCTGTTCAGTTGGACAAGGTGATAAGGGTGATGCGTTTCTTGATAGAACTAAAGATTTTTTTGGTGCTAGTGTGGCATATGCAGCTACAGACATTGTAAGATGGGAGATGGGGTCTGACCCTTCTTATGAATTTATCCTCCGTGGTGGAGTAGTAAAAAGACGCTCAATTTTCTATGCAACAAGAGATGATTTAGTTTTTCCTGGAATAGATGAATTTGCTTATCAAACAGATGTTTATGAAGGAGAGCTTGGAGATATTACAGTGACGATTGATTCTTCTGATAGAGACAAGATTATTGTATTGCATGATGAAGAATTAATGTCTTGTGATTATGAAGTAATTAAATCAGAGGAGTTTGAGATTACAGATTCTACTGAAGTTATTAGACTTGATGGTTTTGAAATAGGTATTTTGCCAGATTCAATTAAAGAGGGGGAGATAGTTAAAATTAAAATTAATAAGCTTGCTACAGATTGTTCTGATTTTAAATTAAGATATGATTATTCTACTGAAGTTCCAACTAAAGAATATGTTGAAGAAATAAAGAGTTACTATGATGATGATTATCTTTCTAAAGAAGTATATGAGAGAACTAAAAGTAGATATGAAAATAATTGGGTGTGCATTGCTGATGAGGACTGTTATGGATTATGCCCAATAGGAATTTTAGATTGTGTATTTTCTTGTGAGGAGCATAAATGTGTTGCAGTTAAAGAAGAAGAACCAGGATTTTTTGATTTTATTTTTGGAGAAGATGAGCCAGAAGTGATTGAAGAAGAAACAACTGGGGAGCCACCTGAAGATTTTGTTATGACATTTCCTGAAGAAGAACCTATGATGGAAGAACCTTTTATGGATGAACCATTTTTTAGTCCTTATGAAAATGGAAAAGGAATTTTTGGAGATTTAGTTGATTTTTTTGAGGGGATTTTTTATAATTAAAAATAATTAAATAAAAACTGATGATAAATTTATTAAAGGTAAAAATTTTGTAGGGTTTGTATATTAATTATAAATGATTAATAAGCTTTTTATAAGCAGAGTTTTTACAAACAAAAAATAAAAAATTCTAATCATAGCAAACTGTGGGAGAAGATTTAGTGAATTATAAAAATTATTTTATTTTTTTTGTTGCAATTCTTTTCTGTGAGTATACATTAAAACTGAACCTCTTTGATGAATTGGTAATTGTTCTATAATATATCTTTTTAACATGGCTGTTTGATTTGGATTGATGTCTTTAGTGCTATGCAAATATTCAAGAATTCTATTTCCCTTATATACTTGGCTGAAATCTTTTTTTTCAGTATTAAGTTCTTTTACCAAGTTATCAGCACTTGATTTATATTTTTCTGGAAAATGTCTTGCTAAAGCTTCAAGTTTTGTAGTTGGAGGGTTTTTACCTCTAATAATTTTTTCAGTTTTTTCTTCTAAAACTTTACCTCCATCAACATAAGTTCCAGATGATTTTTGTTGGAAAAAATTAAATTTTCCATTTGTTTTTCTTGGAGTTCCTTTTGAATCTCTCATGGGTTGGGTATCTGTGGTTTTATCAAGTTCTTCAAAAGCTTTTTGTGCTTGCTGACGAATATTATCATAATCATTTTTTTGTGGGTAATCTCCCACTTCTGTTCTTTCACGAGCATCTTTTGCAATTTCTTCTAATTCTTTTTGAGTTTGTTTTACCCATTTAGGTTGTTCACCAAAAGATTTTTTTACTTCTTTATCAAGTTCAGCAAATGCATCTTGTCTGGATTTATCATCTTTAGATTTTTCTTTAGTAGAAGTTGTAATTTTTTTATTTTCTTTAGGACTATCTGCAAAAATGTTAGAATATCCAGTAAGTGCACTTAAACCAATTGCTCCTAATGTTGCTAACCAAAAATTTTTATTCATTTTATATACAATAATTATAAACTATTTATTATAGCACTATATACAGGTGCACTATTTAAAATTCCTTCTTTAGTTGCTTCTTTATAATCAATTGTATTATCTGGTTTTCTATAATCTTGCCAAGGGTCTATTTTTTGGGTTGAAATATTGCTACAACCAAATCCCATTGCAATTGGTAACAATGTTAAGACAATCTTTCCCAAACGCTTTTTATTAGTTCTTCTATTAACAGTTTCTTTTTGTTTTGTTTCCATTTTAATTTTTTTGTGTATAATGAGATACTCTAAGACTATTTAAATCTTTCTTTTTTACTACTAAATAATTAATATTTAATTTTTTCAAAAGGAATTTTTTAAATCTAAAACCATTCCCCCAATCTTTTTTGCTTTTTGTATTCTCTTAATAACCATGAGATGTCTTTGAAAATTTCAATTCCAAGTTTTAATCTTGTTTTAATCTTGTTTAAAGCTTCTTGGATTGTGCTGAATTTTTCTGGTTTTTTAGTGAATGCTTGTCTTGAACATTCTCTTAATATCCCGACTCCAAGAGGGGCATTGTATTCTGGACGTTCTTCTCTTAAAACAAGGCAAGCTCCTTGTTTTTTTATATTATTAAAATATTCACATAAAGCTAATCTTGCTGTATAATATGCTCCTGTTACATTTGAGGCATAATTTTTCCTTCCATTAAAAGATTCATAGTCTTGAGAGAGCGCTATTTTTTCTGAAAACAAATTCCATATGCTTCCTTTCATATATGCTTCTATAACTTCAAAAGAGAATTTTTCTGGCAGTAAAAGAAATTCATAATGATTTCCTACATATTCTGAATTAAATAATAATATTTCTGATATTTCTGGATAATATCTTATTTTTTCAAGCAGAGTTTTTGATAGTGTGTCATCTGTTGCTGTTATTGCCCATCTTGTTGGAACAAGTTTTCTTGAGGTTTTTTTTCCAAGAAGTCCTGCTGAAAGAATTTTTATTATATTGCTGACATTTACTTTTGAGTTGTAGAGTTCATTAATTGCTATTGAAGATTTTACATTTGTGTCTGATGTTAGGTAATCAACTTTTTTATGAACATGAGGATTTTCCTGTAATCTTGCAGATTTTAATTGAGCAGAGTTTGTTATTAGGGGATTGCTTTTTTCAATATTAAGGATTTTCTTTACAGGTTTTGATAAGATGAATTCTGTATCAACTTTTCTGTCTGCAAGACTTATTTCCTGCATTGTTTTTAAAATTCTCTTTTCTTTTCTTGTATCTTTTACATTGCTTTTGAATTTTCCATAAATTAACTTGGCTCTTAGACTTAATATTTTATTTATACTAAAATTTTTTTTGTGCCATAATTCCGGCATGCTGTATTCTTCTGTTTGTCCATATTCTGCTGGAGCAAGAATTCCTGTGTTTACATTTGGATAATTGTATCTTCCAACAAAAATTTCTGGAGGAGAAGAGCCAGAAAAACTTGTTTTTACTTTTGGTTGAAATTCTGAAAATCTTTTTAAAATTGGGCATGGTTTTCCGCAATAACCTCTTCCTTTGCATTGAATACAGGTTTCTGAATTAAAATTCATTAGAATACAAATCTAAGATTATATTAATAATTTATTATACTCAACTAATCTATAAAAATCACTTTCAGGAGTCTTTTGTATTATTAAGTCTATTCTTTTAAGTCAGATATTCCAAGCAATATGAACAAAGCTCCTATCATAACTACAAACCAAAAGATTCCTCCTTTAAGGAATTCTATTGCTGCTTGTCCAACTCCCCATATTCCTCCTTGAAAAGCAAAAAGAATTGCTCCTATTACAAGGATAAGACCTAACAATAATTCTATCCATTTATTCATCTTGTTTTTTTTAATGAAATTGTATTTAAAAAGATTTCTATGGTTTTGTACTCTTAATTCTTTGGTTTGTTTTTGGTTTTTGATAAGTCTGTGCCCACCCACCTTCCCAGAAATTATGAGATTGTTAAAGTCAAAACTTTCTGCTTAAAACCTATTTTTAATAAGTTAGTGCTTCCTCACCCTCCCTTGAGAAGTAATTTTTATAATAAAATCCAATCATCATCTTTTTCAGGAAATTATTTAAACATTAGTTTTTAGATTAATATATGTTATCAAAAAATCAAATTTTAGAGATAAGGCAATATTTGGAAAAAGCACAAAATCCTTTGTTTTTTTTTGATAATGATGCTGATGGTTTGTGCAGTTTTTTATTGCTGGCAAGATATTCTGGAAAAGGAAAAGGAGTTGCAATAAAGTCTTTTCCTGATTTGAATAAAAGTTATACAAGAAAATTATATGAACTTAATCCTGATTATATTTTTATTTTAGACAAGCCTATTGTCTCTGAAGAATTTATTGATGAAGCAAGAAAACTTAATATTCCCATTATTTGGATAGATCATCATGAATTGAGTCAGGAAATTTCTGAAGGTGTGAATTATTATAATCCTCTAAATGGAAATAAAAAAAGTTCTGAACCAGTTACTTATTTGTGCTGGAAAATTTCAGAGAAAAAAGATGATTTATGGATTGCTATGGTAGGTTGTATAGGTGATGGATTTTTTCCAAGCTTTGTTAAGGATTTTAGAGAGAAATATCCAGAATTTTGGAAAGAGAATATAACCTTTCCTTTTCAAGCTGTTTATGAAACTAAAATCGGGAAAGTGGTGAGGATTTTGAATTTTGCTTTAAAGGACAGAACAAGCAATGTCGTGAAAATGATTAAATTTTTACTTAAAACAAGAAGCCCTGATGAAATTCTTACTGAAGAGCCAAATAATTCTATGCTTGTTAGATTTAATTATATAAATAAAAAATACAGAAAGTTAATTGATATTGTTAAAAATGTTTCTAAGAATAAAATAATTTATTTTGAGTATGGTGGCGAGTTTAGTTTGTCAGCTGATATTTCAAATGAGCTTTCTTATAGATTTCCTGGAAAAACAATTGTTGTTGTTTATATTAAAGGAAATAAGGCAAATATCTCTTTAAGAGGAGAGAATGTCAAGGAACTTACTGAAAAAGCTATCAAAGGACTTGAAAATGCAACAGGAGGAGGGCATGAATATGCTACTGGAGCAAAAGTTGGATTAGATGATTTGCCTAAGTTTAAAGAGAGGATTATGAGGTTTGTTGGGAATTGATGTTTTGAGTTTTTGATAAGATGGTTTCCGCCCTACTCAAGCTTTGACTTTTGATAAGAAGGTGCCCACCCTCCCACCCATAAAATTAAAATTGTTAAACTCAAAATTTTCTGCTCTTCATTAAGAACATGGTTTTAAAAAAAGAATTTTCTTTAAAACATTCACACAACTAATTTTTCCAAAATATCATCTAATTCAATTTCCATTAAACTTAAAGGCATTTTGAGATGCGCTGATTTTAATAAAGAAGGTTTGATTTCTCCTATTGTTCCAATATCTTTTCCATTGAATATAATTTTTCCTATTCTTCCCGGTATGAAAGATTCATTTTCTGATTCTTGAATTTCTAATTTTATGGAAAGCATTTCTTCAAGATACTCTAAAACTTGTTTTAGTTCTGTGAAGTTTCCTGGTGTTATTGAAACAATTAATTTTTCCTTTTCTTCAATTCCTGTTTCATTATCTATATTTCTGCTGAAAACCTTTCCAATTTCAAATAATTTTTGAGGATATTCGTTATCAATATTTTCTGAAAGAATTTTTAACATACTTGTTAGAAGACAAGGCCTTAGAAATTTATATTCTGTTTTACTTTTTTCAATTTCAATTTCTGATTTTTGCCTTGTTTTTTTGAGCTCGTTTTTTGTGACTAAATGATAAGAGGAAATCTCAAGAAAATTTAATCCTGCGAGAATTTCAGAGATTTTTCTTTTTATTATTTCTTTTTTATCTTCACTTCCTATAGTGCTTATTTCTGGTATTTCTGGAATGAAATTTTCATAACCATATGCTATTGCAATATCTTCTGCTATATCAACTTCATGAAGAATATCAGTTCTCCATGCAGGAATTAAAACTTCTTTATCTTTGTAATCATAGCCCATTTTTTCAAGAAGTTTTTTTGATTCTTTCTCACTTAACTCTAATCCAAGAAGTTTGTTGATGTTCTCAAGATTAATTTTCATTTTTTCTGGAGTTAAATCGGGGGTTATTTTTTCTTTATCATAATTTAGTTTCATTTGATAAATTTTCCCACCCATGTCTGCAAGCATTGTAACAAGGATGTTCAAAGTTTTACTTAAAATTTCAAAATCAAATCCAGAGCATTCAATAAAAACTTCTTTTGTTTTTTCTGTTATTTTTCCTGTTTTATGAGAATTGATTATTGGAGGCATGCTCAAAATTTTATCTTTGCTGTCAATAAAAATAGGGAATTTTTCTTTGTCTTTTAATAAATGTGCATATTCTCTTCCTGTTGGATGTCTTTGAAGAATTTGAAGTCCGGACATTTCTTTATCCATTTCAAGTGGGATGAATTTTATATCCTCTGGTTTTCTTGCTTCGTATCTTATTGGCAGAGAGATTTTTTCTAATGGATAAATTCCTATTGCTATTTTTTTTCTGTCTCTTCCTAATGTTGTATGTATTTTTTCCTGAATGTCAATTATTTCTTTTATTTTTTCAGAATCAAAATCCAGACTTTTCACTATTGCACATGCTGTGAAAGGACGAACTTCTTTAACTGACTTGTCTATTTTTACTTCATAGTTTTCAAGAGGGGGCTGTAACTTATATTTTTTTAATCCTGTTTTTTTTCCAAGAAAAGCAAGAAAACCTCTAAGATAACCTTGCAATGAAAGCAAGTCGGGACGGTTTGGAAAAATTTCTATTTCAACTTCGTTTTCATTAATTGATTCAAGAGGAGTTCCAAACATGCTTATTTTTCTTTCTATTTCAGGATTTATTCTAATGTATCTTTCAAATTCTTTTCTTGATAATTTTATATTTGCCATTTTATCTAAATAAGGCATAAATGCCAATGCTTATTAATAAAAATATTAAAATCCAAAATAATGTTTCAAATATAATTTTTTTAGTTTTCATTTTTTAATTAATTTTTCTAATTTTATATTTAATTGATTAAATTGTGTGTTTATTTCATTTTTTAATTTTTCAAAACTAATTGAAGTTTTCTTGTCTAATTTTTCAAAATTTATAAAGATTGATTTATCTTTTTCAAATATTGTTTTCCAAATTAAAATTTCTGATGTTGCAACAAAAACTGAGACAGCAATAATTGCGCTTGCCTCGGTTGGAGAGCCATGAAGCATCCATAAAGCAATTGCTATTATCCCTAAAATCAAAAACCAGAATACAATATCTTCAAGTTTCATTTTAACCAAAATTTCTTTTTTCTTAATTTAATTATATTGTTTTCATAGAGTTCTCTTAAGTCTTTTATATTATAATAATCCATTATTGTTCTGTCAAATCCAGGGCCCCATGCTAAAATTGGAATGTGCTCTCCTAATAATGGGATTGTTAATTCTGGGCGGAATATTCCTGCGCCACCTAATTCTAACCAAACTTTTCTCTCTGGATGAAACCACTGTATTTCTACACTTGGTTCTGTGTATGGGAAATATGCTGGTGTAAATTTTATATTTTCAAAACCCATTTTATTAAAAAATTCTTTTAAATATCCAAGCAAATGCCTGAAATTAGCGTCTTTGTCTATAACTATTCCTTCTGTTTGATTGAATTCAAATCCATGGCTCCAATCAATTGTTTCATTTCTAAATACTTTTCCTATTGCAAAAAACTTTCCTTTTTTATTTTTTAATTCAGACAAGGTTTTTGCAGACAAACAAGTTGTGTGTGTTCTTAGTAAAACTTTTTTTGCATCTTCTTCATTCCATTTATACTGCCATCCTTTGCTTCCATCAACCCCTTGCTCATGGCTTTTTTTTACTGCATTTACTAATTTTTTGTCTGGAAGTTTTGCCTGAATGTCTTTAATGTAAAAAGTATCCTGCATTTCTCGAACAGGATGGTCTTGTGCTGTAAACAGAGCATCAAAATTCCAGAATCCTGTTTGAGTTAAATTTCCTGACATTTCCTGAAATCCAAGTTCTGTCCATATTTTTCTTGCATAATCCATTGCTTGATTTACAAAATGCCTTTTCCCTCCATATATTTTTGGGACAGGGCTTTTAATATCATATCTTCTGAATTTTTTCCCTTTCCAGCTTCCAGATTTTATTATTTCTGGGGTTAGTGCTTCTATCATATTTTTTGTTTTCCCCAAATCTTTTGTGATTATCTCTTTTCCAAGTTCAGTTAAATTTACTATTACTTGTTTTTCTTCAATTAAAATTATGATATTTTTTCTTGACTTTAAATTTTGAAAAGCTAATTTTTGTTCTGGTTTTAATTCTTCTAATTTCAATGGCAGACTTTCCAGGAATTGCTCCTCTAAACTTTTTTTAATTATTTCTTCTTTTTTTGCTTCTAAAATTAGTTTTCCTCTTGACAAAGAAATCATTGCTTTTTTTTTCAAAACTCCAAGTGAAACTTTAAATTCATTTTCAGATAATCCAGATTCTTTTTTTGCATTTTCAAAACCAATTGTTTTTTTATCTGATAGTAAATTGAGAAGTCTTCTTTCTGGCAAACTATTTTTCATATAGATAATCCCATTATCATCTAAATCAATTAATTTTTTCTTTTCATAATCCAGCTTTAATATCCCTTTATTTCCTAAAAATTGCAATGCTCTTGAAGTTCTTAATTCATCAATCTTTGATTGAAGGGATATTTTTTTTAAATCACCTTCTCTGAGAAAAGGGAGTATTGCTCTTTCATCTGGATTTAAACTTTCCAGAACCTCCTCAATTTTTCTTTCCATACAAAGTTCAAATGCGGGCAATTTAAATAGTTTTTTATATGCTTTTTTCTTATTTATTTTATGATAAGAAAACCAATTGTTTCTGGAAGCTTTTATCCTTCAGAAGAAAAAGAGCTTGCTGAGAAAGTTCAGGGTTTTTTAATCAATGAAAAAAAAGAAAATGTTTTTGGTGCAATTGTGCCTCATGCTGGATATGATTTTTCTGGAAAGACAGCTGGAAAGATTTATAGTTTAATTCCTGAGAAAAAAGATTTTATTATACTTGGAGTTAATCATTCTGGTATTGGAAAAAAAATCAGCATGTCTTTGGAAGATTTTAAAACTCCTCTTGGGATTGCAAAAAACAATAAGGGACTTGGAGAAGAGATTTTTAATAAATTAAAACATTCTGAATTAGAAGTTGAGTTTGATGAAAATGCGCATGAGCAAGAGCATAGCATTGAGGTTCAGATTCCTTTTTTGCAAAATAGTCAGGATAGATTTAAGATTGTTCCTATTTTGCTGAAAGATTTGAAATATGAAGAATGCAAAAAAATTGCTGAAATTATTGAGGAGTTTATTGATGAAAATGTTTGTTTAATTGTGTCAAGTGATTTTACTCATTATGGAAAATCTTATGGATTTGTTAAAGACGGAGATGCAAAACAAAATATTGAAAAAATAGATGATATGCTTATTTTTGAGATTTTAAAAAAATCTAGCAAGAGCTTTTTTACTCGGGCTCTTAAATCAACTGTTTGTGGAGTTTATGCTCTGACTATTATAACTGAAATTGCTAAGATTAAAAATTGGAAAGTTGAAAAAATAGAATATACAAATTCAGGAGAAGTTACAGGAAATTGGGAGAATGTTGTTGGTTATGCAGGGATTGTTTTTGAACTGTGATTTTTAGGGTAATTATTTGACTTAATTTTTAATCATGCTTGTAGGCAATCCTAAATTTATTAAAAAAGATTTTGCATTGTGTTTGTCTTTGCAGTTTATTAATTTGAACTTGTTTTTGTATTTTTTTATTAATTTTATGTTTTGAATAATTCTTGAAAGAATTTCTGCTTTTGTTTTTTTATCTTTTTCTTGTTTTATTTCATTGAAATCAATTGCAAATGTTGTGTTGTTTGCCTTTGCAATTTTGCAGAGAACTTGATTTAATCCAGAATCTCTTTGTTTTAATCTGTCTTTTTTGTTTTCATGCGAAAGAACAAGCACATTTGGTTTTTTGTTTTCAAGAACAAGTCTATTAAATGAAATATCTTTTCCTTGAATTATTTTTTCTTTGTTCATAAATATTTTAAGAGAATCAGTTATTTAAAACTTTTTTTTGAATAAATTAAACAAAAATTTCAAAACAAAGTTTTTTAAATCCCTATAATTTCTATTTTTCACTAAATTTTATCCAGCATTAAAATGACAAGAAAACATTATGGAAGATGTGACAGAAGAGATGAATGTATTGAAAAAATTATAGAGATAATTATTGGTTCTCATGCAGGGCAGAAAAGAGATTGCAAGAGGCGAGATGAAGATGAAGAGGTTTTTAGACCCTTGACTCCTTATGATTTTGTTTTTGAAGAAACAGCTATACAACAAATAGTCTCAGGACACAATGGTTGGAGAGGCATTAAAGATAATTTAAGGGGTTTATTAGAATTTCCAGATTATGAAACAGGGACTTTAAAGATTGATGAAGAATGTTTGCCTGAATGTGTTGATGAAGCACATTTATTTTCTGGAAGAAAGGGGCATATGTATGTTCTTGCTGTAGTTGGTTCTTATGGTGTTTTAGTTGATGAAGAAAGAATTGAAACACAAAGTTTAAAAGGAGAAAATTTAATTTCGAAATTAAGAAAGAAATTAGTTAGTTCTCAATTACAGTTCCTTTAAATTTTTTATTTAAAAGAAAGTTGTCAAGGTTTTTTAGGTTTTTCCCAAGTATGTAAGTTTTGATTTTGTTTTCAAGTATTATTTCTGCTGCTTTTTGGTCAAGGACAAAATGCTGTCCTGGTTTGAATTTTATTGCACTTGCTTTTTTTTGAAAATCTTTCCATGAAATTCTTGGTATGAATTTTGCATTTTTATATTTCAATGGATTTTTTGTGTATAACCCAGAAACTAATGTGAGGTTTATGAAATCTGTTTTTAGAAATTTTGCGAGTTTTGCTGAAGTTCCATCTGATGTGTTGTTTGCTTCGTATCTTAGTGCACCGCAGAATATAACATCATTTTTTTTGAGAAGATTTTTGACTTGCTTCATATCATGAGGAATTCCTTCTTCATTGTCTTTTCCAAAAAAATAATTTAAGAATCTTGCATTAAGTCTTGTTATTGATATTCCGCTCATGCTCTGCAAGAATTCTGACTTTCCTGAATTTTTCAGTGCATTTATGTATTTTCTTGCTATGCTTCCCCCACCTGTAACAATAACAAATTTATATTTGTTTTTATGCTTGTTTATTATTTTTTTAAAATTTTCAAGAAATTTTATATCTATGTCTTTTGGAACTATTAAACTTCCTCCGAGACTTATTACAATCACCTTTTTCATGAGATTATCAGTATTCTTAATTTTAAAAATGTTTGGAATAGAAAATTATATTAACTAAAAGAACCTAATAAAATAGTTAGGTAAAATGATTTATTGGAATCCTGAAATAAGTGCGGTGGATTTTGGGAATTATGTTGTAAAAAGACTTGGCTTGGAAAAAGAAGCAAGAAGAATAAATGGGGATTTAGTAGATGTAGATTATCGCGGGATTAATTTTGAAATAAGATTTGTTAATGGTGATAATTGTAAAGACAGATTTTTGAGAATTGATATTTTGCCATTTAAAAAAGAACTTGATGGGCTTGAGGATTTTATAGCTGATGATGTGGAAACAAAAAAAATTTTTTCTAAAGGAAAAAACTTGCAGACTATTGGAAATAAAAGAGTATTTGGAAAATATGCGGGGAGATTGGAATATTTTGAGATGCATAAATATCAAGGAGTCATTAATGGGGAGCCAAAGGATATTATTTCTGTGACTTATAAGATTAGAGAACCTCTTCTTAAATTAAAAAGCAAGTCTTCTATTAGAAAGACAATATTTGAATATGCATTAGCTCCTTTTTTAGATTGGGCTATGAGAAAAAAATAATTATGCTAAAACAAATAATTTATTGTCTTTAACATTAAATATTCCAAGACAAGTTCCTGTATCAATCCATCCATGAGCATAGTTGATTGCAGCGAAGGCATTTACAAAATCTTTTTTTGATTTAAAGTATTTTGAATCACTAAGGTAATTCTCTGACATTTCAATTATTTTTTTTGCTTGTTTTTTGTTTTTTTGATTTATGTTTTTCTTAATTATTTTTAGAGCTGTTTCTGTGATTTTTAAATATTTTTCAAGTTTTTGTTTTGTTATTCTGTCTGAGATTTTCATATTGTAAAAAGAACTAAAGAATATATAAAGGTTGAGGAAAACCTCTAACCATTAATTTTTTAAATTAGATTTTTCTTTGAAAGCTGTGATTGTTTTAGAAAACAATTATTTTGCGGGAGT
>Ga0180008_1001710_pt1 | contig 13094 bp, 15 predicted proteins | sample MM_PW_MetaG_FD_121121 | JGI IMG/M metagenome (GOLD analysis project Ga0180008, IMG submission 121121) | Groundwater microbial communities from the Aspo Hard Rock Laboratory (HRL) deep subsurface site, Sweden - MM_PW_MetaG | ecosystem: Environmental > Aquatic > Deep subsurface > Groundwater... | reverse complement strand
GTAAGTAAAAAAACAAAGAAAGAAGGAGGAAAGTATCATGGCTACTAGAAAAAAAAGAAAAGTCGAACAAGTACTAGAAAAGGTATCGAAAGAGAAACAGATAAAACAGCTATTGTTAGATCAAGCTAGTTTATTTAAGTTAGAAGGTATTGATGAGTTACTTCAAGGTGACGTTAAACTAGATCAAATTGATTTTGATTTTTTAAGACAAGAGATCAAGGTTGCTTTTGAGAATCTTGGAGAAGACTACGAATTAACTGTAGGCACAGACTTATCTTGTTTTGGTTTAGCTGAAGCTTATGAGGCTTTTAAAGACGACGCTGATGTTTGCGTTAAATGTGACAAAAAAGAATTATGCGTTATAGAGATAGCTAATAGGTCTTTGACTAATCAAGATAAGGCCGAGACTGCGGCAATTGAAGAAATTGAAGAAACTAAGGGGATTGAGGAAGTGATTAAGGTTAAAGAAGAGTTTGAGGGGGTTTTAGTTGACGAAAAAGGTGTTAATGAGGATTTAGTTGAGGTAAGTATTGAGGAAGAAAGTGAAGAGAAAGAAGAAGTAAAAACAGAGGTTGATATTAAAGAAGTTAAGCAAGTTAAGGAGATTAAGCCAAAAAAATCAGGAAATTTAGGAGGCTTAGTAAATCCTTATCGAGAAACTTCGATTGTTGGCGTAGCTTTTGATTTATTAGCAGAAAAGATCCAAAGCCTAGATTCTTTAGTTTTAGGGCTTCAAGTTAAGTTTCCTCAAAAAGACGAAGTAGCTATAAGAAGAGCTCTTCATTTTATGTTTGACCATGGTAAGATGTTTTTTGCGATAGAACAAGATGTTGACGGTAATTTATCTCTTTTTGAGACTGTAATTAAAGGTAGAAGCTAATGGATACCTTGCAGTACTTGTTAGATAAACAGAAAAAGTTTGAGCAAAATCTAATTTCTTTAGACAAGATAGCGGATTTAGATTATAAGCAGAGTCAAATAAAGGAATATAGCCTTGCTTTGATTGTTGAGGTCACTGAGTTTTTGAATGAAGTCAATTGGAGGCCTTGGAAGAAAACGCAAAAAGATGTGGATTTTACTAAGTTAAAAGAAGAGTTTATAGACATTTTGCACTTTGTTTTGATCTTAGGTCTTTTGTTAGGTCTTGATTCTACTGAGATTAAAAAGATTTATAGCAAAAAAATGGTCATAAACGAGAAAAGACAAAAAGTTGGTTATTGATATTGCTTTTAAGTTTACTAGGGTAGCTAGGTTAGTCTCAGATTAATTTCTTTTGGCTAATTAATATAATAATTTTTAAGAGAGTTAATTTGAGGCTAATCTGGCTATTTTTGAGGTAACGCTATCTTGACGAATCTAGACGCTTTGACTTTTAAGGTTTTGCAATGTAGTAAATGTAAGAGAGCTGTTGAGGGTAGATCTTTTGCTTTGTCTCATTATTATGCTCAAGATTTGTCTAAAGTTAAGTTTATGTTTATAGGCCAGAATCCAGGACCCCCTACGAGCCTAGAAAAAACTTTTAAGATTAAGACAATTGACGATTTTAGGCAAGTTTATTACTATGGGTTAAAAAATAGTTATTTAGGTAAATTTCTTGACTATGTTTTTTCGAAGATTCCTACTTTAGGTTGGGAAAATATGTTTTTGACAAATATAGCTAAATGTCATATTGTTAATAATAAAGCGCCGTCTAAGTTAGAAGTAAAAAATTGTCTACCTTTTTTAGAACAGCAGTTAGAAATAATTAAGCCTAAGATAATTATATGTATGGGTAAAATAGCTTTTTCTTGTTTTTTAGAAGAAGCAGATAATTTAGATTTTAAAATGACTTTAATGCACGCTAAAGTTTTTAAGAAAAAAGACTTTTTTATTATCCCTACTTTACATTATGCTTATATTGATCAGCAAGCTTCCGCTAATTATTTGATAGATTTTTTTATTATGTCTTTTAAGAGGACATTAGAAGAAATCGGAGAACTTTGATGAGACAACAAATTATTTTTATTGACGGTTTAGAGGATTCTACTAAAGGTCTTTTTGCGAAATATTTATCTTCTATTTTAAATTTACCTATTATATCAGTTTATGATAGTTTGAATCAAAAGGACATAGAATCCTCTTATTTTAGTAATGATTATGTTCAAGATTTAATTAAGATGACGCAAGAACAAAATTTGAGTTATATTATAACTAATTTTTGTCTATCTAGACTCGTTTTTGCCTCATTTTTAAAGGAGAAGACTTTTGACTTTAATTTAGCTGAAGAGATTAATAAGATTTTTGCCAATCGTTTTGATGCTAAATTATTATATTTTGACGTCTCTTTTGGTAGGTTACGGCATAAAGCAATAAGCAAAGAAAAATCAGTTTTTACTTTAGCCGAGTTATTTGAAATGCAAGAACTCTTTAAAATATTCTTAGTAAGAACTCACTTACCCTTTAAATTAATAGTTAGTGGTAGCGCTATTAATGTTAACGAAATTTGTAGTTTTTTATTGGAGGAGGAGATAAAAGTTGAGCGTTAAAGTTTTTTCAGGTATTAACGTTAATTTAATTTACAAGACTATGATAAAGTCTATACTAGACGATGGTATACCAGTTAATCCAAGAGGTCAAGGTACTTTAGAGCTGCCTTTATCTATTATAGAATTGTCAAATCCTATTGATAATATTGTAACTTTACCTTCTCGGAAAATTAATCCTATTTTTATGGCTGCTGAGTTTATTTGGATGTTTTCTGGTTTTGACGATCTTGCTATGATATCTTATTATAATAAGAATATGTCTAAATATTCAGATGATGGCATAATTTTAAGAGGAGCTTATGGTCCTAGGTTAAGAGGTTGGTATAGTAAAGACCAATTACTTTTAGTTTTAAATAAATTACAACAAGATAAATTTTCAAGACAGGCTGTAATACAAATCTTTGACCCAATTTTAGATTATGTTGAATCGAAAGATATCCCTTGTAATAACCTTTTAAAATTTCAGATTAGGGATAATAAATTAAATTTGTCCGTTTTTGTAAGATCTCAAGATGTAATTTACGGTTTTCCTTATGATATTTTTCATTGGACTCTTTTACAAGAGCTTTTTGCTAATTGTTTAGGCGTGGGTGTAGGTACTTATTATCATATTGTTGATAGTTTACATTTATACGAGAGAGATAAAGCGATAGCTTGTAATATTTTATGTGACCAAGACGTTAATACAAGTTTACGTCCTTTACTAGATAAGCAGATGAGTTCTTATACTAGATTTTTAACTGAGTTAGATTTTTTAGTTAAGTTAGATTTTAATTTACGTCAAGATATAGGCGACGTTAAGTCAGTTTTTTATAGAGCTCTTTCTAAAAATGGTGATAACGGTTTTTGCTTGTTTAGAGATTTTGAGCGTTTATTAATTTTACAAACGCTTAGAAAGTGTAGGCCTTTTAATTACGAGAATTATAAAGAACTTGTAGATAATTTAAGTGAGCCTTTTAAAAAGATGGTGGAGAGATTATGGCCATTAGCCAAGCTAAAAGAATTAGTTTAGACGAATTATGCTGTCAGATTATTAAATTCGTAGCTTTGAGAGGTACTTGCTTACGCCATCAGGTAGGCGCATTGCTTTTTAAAGATGGCGATATTATAAGTACAGGTTATTCTGGCGCATGTAAAAATATAATGCATTGTACTAAGAATTTGAAATGTATTAGAGATCTTTATAATATTCCTTCTGGTACGAGATTAGAATTTTGCTTTTCTCCTCATGCTGAGTTAAACGCTATTTTGAATGCAGCCAAGAAAGGTATTAGTACGAAAGGTAGCATTTTATGGTCTACGCATAAGCCTTGTCTTTCTTGTCTTAAAGCTGCTATAAACGCAGATATTACAAAAATAAGCTACTTAAAAGACTATGGAGATAAAACAACAGCTAGTTCAGTTCTTTATCAAAAACTACTTGAGCAATCTGGTATAATTTTAGAGCTTTACAAGGAGAAGTAGTAATGTTATTTTTTGACGAGACTTTTAGTAATTTAGTTGATGATTCAGGTTTTAGATTGGCTCTAACTAAAGTATTAGAGCTTAGAAAAGAGCGGAAGATTCTTTATGGTGATAAGTGGAAAGAGGATCCAGATTGGGCTATTCTAGCCGAAATAAGGCAAAAATATTTACGATTAGAGCATAGTGTATTAGGCGAATTAAAAAAAGAGGAGATAGACCAAGAGCATATTTTAGATACTCTTGTCGATTTGTCTATCTACTCTCTTTTTTTGTTAGACAATTTTTTGCTTAGAGAGGGTTTATGAAGATAGGAATTTTCACAACTATGCCTTTAACTACTGAGTATACTGGGGTTCATGGTATTGCTTTTTTGTTATTTCCGTTAATTAAGAAATGGAAAGAAGAGAGTCATGAAATCGTCTTTTTTGGCAAAGTTGTCAATAATCCAAAAGAGAATATTTTTTGTAACCTGCTAAAACTAAAACCTTATATTATTGATATAAGTCAAGATATGATTATTTCTGAATACGATTATGCTAGTCTCAAATCTTGTGATTTGTTATATGTTTATAATCGGCCTAACAATAGTAATGCCGTTATAGACGAGTATTTACAGCAAAATATGTGCATTTCTATAGCTCTTTCTCATAGTATTCCTGTATTATTCTTTTGCGGTGATTTATGGCCCTTACCTGAGTATTTAGCCAAGCAGGTTGTTTTACTAAAAGCCTGGACGTCTACTATTTACGATAGCCGATTTAAGTCTGCTTATTATTTTGAAAATTTTACTCATAATTTAATAAATTATAAGTTAGAAGACAGAGAAAAAATAATTGATTACCTTTATGTAGGGAATTTTTATAGTCGTTTTGAAGAATTTAAGGAGAAGTTTGAATCTTTAGAGGGTAATATTGTAGTAGCAGGTAGTTGGTTACGGGATTCAGCTCATTGGTCAAAGTCTTTGACTTTAAAGAATATTTTATTTATAGGGATGACGCCTTTTAGTATGAGTCTGCCTTTGTTGAATATAGCTAAAAAGACTTTATATGTTATTCCAAAAGCTTATCGAGATTTAGGCATAAAAACATCTAGAATTTACGAGGCTAAGATGGCCAATTGTAAAATTGATGTAGATTTAACTAATTTAAATACCTTAGATCGAGCAAATGCTCTTTTTTGGGAAATTGTAAATAAGGAAAGCTAATGAATTTTTTAAAGAAGAAGACTTATTTAAATTCTATAAATGTAGCTAAAGATCTTTATAGTATTAACAGTGAGGAGGTTAGGGACTACAAAGTCTTGGCTTTAGACCAAGTTGATTTTTTAGCTGATAAATTAGCTAAAGCTGATGAAGTTGTTTTTGATTTAGAGACTACTGGCTTAAATCCTTTTAAAGACTCTATTAGACTTATTGGATTTAACTTACTTCGAGAAAAAGAGATTTTTGCTCTGCCTTTTAAAAGTAGTCAAATTGAGGAATTATCAGCTTTTTTTTCTAATCCCTCTATTTTGAAAGTAGGTCATAATTTAAAATTTGACGTGAAATTTCTACGTCGGGCAGGTCTTTCTGTTAATGGCCCTTATTTTGATACTATGGTTGCCCATAGTTTGTTAGACGAAAATTCTTTGCATGGTTTAAGTTTCTTGTCTAAGCATTATATTTCGCCTTTTGCTGGTTTTTACGAGGATCGGAAAGATTTATATATGTCGTCAAAAGACGTTGGGTGGTCTGATATTCCATTGGACATACTAGGTTTATATTGTTGCGAGGATGTTGATTATACAGGTAAACTTAAGAAAACTTTTGAGTTTTTTTTATCAAATCAAAACTTGCTTCGAGTTTTTAATATCGATATGAAAGTGTTAGAGTGCTTGATTGATATGGATCTTGCTGGTTTAACTTTTGACTTGTCACGATTAAGTTCTGTGCGAAAAGAGGTTTATGATAAAGCTCTTGAGCTTCGAGAGTCTTTATTGCGTTTAGCTGGTTTGCGATTTAAGAAAGTAAATTTATCTTCGCCAAAGCAAATAGCTGAAATTTTATATCAAAAATTGAATTTACCGATTCTTAAACGTTCTGCTAAGACAAATAGTCCGTCAACTGACGCAGAAGTTTTAGCTTTATTGGCTCAAAAGCATAAGTTTCCTAAGCTACTATTGAGCTATCGGAAAATAGACAAATTATTATCTTCTTATTTAGATAGCGATGTTATTATGAATTCTTTATACGATGGCCGAGTTCATACTAATTTTTCGCAGCACGTGACTGTTACAGGGCGTTTAAGTTGTAATGAACCTAATTTGCAAGCTATACCGAAGGAGACTAACGTTGTGAGACAATTATTTATTGCTTCTCCAGGCTTTAAGTTATTTAGTGCTGATTATTCTCAAATAGAATTAAAGATATTAGCTTTTTGTTCTAGGGATCCTGAAATGCTGTCTGCTTATCAACAAGGCATAGATTTACATAAACTGACTGCAGCTAAGTTATACGATATTAGTATAGATAAAGTCGTGAGAGAGCAGAGAAATTTAGCTAAGACTATTAATTTTGGTATTATTTATGGCATGACGGCTAATGGTTTAGCAAATATTGCAAATATTAGATATAATGAGGCCGAGGTTTTTATACAGAAATATTTTGACATTTATAAAGGAGTTAATGATTTTATTGAGCTTACTAAGCAAGAACTTTATAGCGATCGAGAAGTAGTTAATTACTTGGGTAGGCGGCGTCGTTTTCCTAACTTTTTTTCGTATTCTACTAATCAAAGACAAAAGGTAGAGAGACAAGCAGTCAATTTCAAGATACAGTCTTTTGCTGCTTATGTTGTGAAGTTAGCTATGATAAAAACGCGTCAGTTTTTGTCAGAGAAAAGCCCTTTAGCTAAAATGCTATTACAACTTCATGATGAGATAGTATTAGAGCTACCTGAAGAGCATTTAAGTTATGTTCCTCAACTTGTAGATCTTCTTGTCGAACCGCCATTTGAGGGTTTTGATATTCCTTTAGAAGTGTCATCAGAAATAAATAATACTTGGGGAGACTCCTCTAAGTCTAGTTTTGAAGACTATTTGGGCTTAGATTTAGCTAGTCTTTAGTTTCCAGGTTGACTAGGCTTACAACTGGTTCATTTGTTTTATGTAAGTAATTTTATATTATGTCTTTTAAAAGGAGGAGCTAAAATGAGACTATTTATCAAGGATTTTAAGGTCGGCTATGAGGTAAAAGACGCTTTTTTGGTTCAGCAAGTTGAATTGTTATACACAAAAAATGAGCAACCTTATCTAAAGTTTAAACTGAAAGATAAGACAGCATCAATTTCAGCTTTTCTATGGTCGAATAAAGCTAATAGGCTTTTTGAGGAATACTTGTCTGACATTATAGCAGGTTGCGCTGTTAAGATAGCTGGTAAAGTAACCGAGTATTCTGGTGATTTATTTGTTCATCTTGAGTCTATAGAAAAGACGTCTATTTTTGACAAGTCTGATTTGCTATTAAGCGCTGATTCTGAGGCGATTTTGACAGAGATTAAAGCCTATTTAGATCAGTTACAAAATAAAGATTTATGCCGATTGAAGGATTTATTTTTAGCTGATAATATTTTTATTCAAGGCTGGCTAAAAGCCCCTGCGGCTAAACGAAGACATGGCTCTTATCAAGGAGGTCTTATAGAGCATGTATTAGATATGTTACATATTTTAGATTCGGTTTATCCAATTTTAAACGGCTCAGGTTCGTACAATCAAGATTTACTGATAATGGGAATTTTTGTTCATGATTTAGGCAAAATTGAAACTTTCGATGTAGAGACTTGTGATTATACGAGAATAGGCCGGCTCGAGGGTCACATTATTTTAGGGTTTAACTTACTTCAGTCATTTGTTAAAAAAATTCCAGATTTTGACTTAATTTTATTAGAGCAATTAAATCATATTTTGTTAAGTCATCATGGTTCTTTTGAGAAAGGTAGTGTAGTAAAGCCTCAGACATTAGAAGCTATTGTAATTCATTATATTGATGAGTTATCTGCAAATCTTCGGGATGTTAAAGAAGCGATGGCAAAAGTTAAGCCAGAATGTGAGCCAAAATTTGACAAAATGTTTGATCGGTATCTTTATAATTTTAGCGGTAATAAAGAAGAGCGTAAAATTAAATTCAGGAAAGCATAGCGAAATTTTTTTAGCTTAGAGTGTAACTATTAATTAGAGGTTAGAAAAAAGGAGCTCCATAACAGCTAACCAATCTTACCAGGTTCGGTTAGAACCAGCTAAATTCATTTAGCTAAGAGCTTCGAGGCTAAGCAGGAAACTAAGCCGACTGTTATCGGTGATAAACACTGCTACGATAGCTCTCATTAAAGCACCCTATCATTTGTCCAGTGGTAGGCTCTGTGAGGGCGTCATTGCCGAGGACAACATTGACTCTTAGGAGGCGGCGTAAATGCCAAGAAAAGTAAAGACAAAGCAAGTCAAGGTGTTTGTAGTAGATGAGGAAGGGAAGTCGTTATTGCCTACTACACCAAGGAGAGCGAGAAAGTTACTTGATGCAGGTAAAGCCAAAGTAATCCAGGTAGCCCCATTCACTATCCAACTAACCAGAACTATCGACAATATAGTTGGTAGCTTTACAGTTGGAATAGATGACGGAGCAAAGACAGTGGGTGTGGCTATCATAAATGAACACACCAAAGAGACGGTTTTTCAGGGAGAGATAAATCTGAGACAGGACGTCAGTCGTAAGTTATTACAACGAAAGCAGTATCGAAGAACCAGAAGAAGCCGAAAGCTCAGATATAGGGCAAGGAGATTCAGCAATCGTAAGCAGATGACACCGTTGCCTTCAGTAAGACAAAGAAAGGATTCAATAGTCCGCTGGCTCAAGGATATGATGAAGCGGATTGCTATCGCTAAGGTGGTCGTAGAAGAAGGGGTATTCGATGTTTCGTCTCTATCTGCTGGTCGGAAGTTAAAGGGAGTTGAGTTTCGACAGTCCGAATATGAAGGCCGTAACTGGCGGGCTAAGGTTTTATGGCGAGACAAGTATCAGTGCCAGCACTGTAAGTCAACCGATAGACTACAAGCTCACCACATTAGACAACGAAGCAAGGGTGGAACTAATAGAGTAAGTAATGGACTAACTCTATGTGAGAAGTGCCATAAAGAGCTTCATGCTGGACTCTGGCAGTTGGGTATAAAACCTAAATTCTTTCAATACCCAATGCACTTGATGCAGGGCAAACATTATCTGAGGGAACAGATAGAGGTGTTGGGATTGAGTTACGATAAAGTCTTTGGCTGGATGACAGCTTGTTGGCGTAAGCAAATCGGATTAGAAAAGAGCCACGCTAACGACGCCATTACAATGGTTTGTAAGAGTTATGAACCTGTGATTAACTCTATGGATTGGTCGATCAAACCAAAGAGAACTAAAGTTTGGGAAAATAATCCTACTAAGATCTGCACAGAGAAGAATGGCTTTAAACACAACGATTTAATCAAGGCCAGTCATCGGACTAAAGGCGTTGTAGTTGGTTCGGTTAGAAGCCTGAAGGCTAAAGTAATAACACTACGAACCAAGTTTAATGACAACTTCGCTGTTGGTTACAATAAGAGTAATTTAATTCAACGGTTCAACGGTTTGATTTATAGTTATTCTTGTCGATTTTAGTAGAATTTATTAAGGAGGGAGATAATGGATTCGAAAAAAGAGTCTTTGCAAGTTATTGTTAGTTATAGTAGCGACGGAAGTAAAAGAGAGTCTTTTAATTTGTATGATGAGCTATTGTTAAATGAAGATTTTGATTCTTTTTTAAAAAATCAGGCTGCTGATTATGCTTTTTGGGCTAATCTTCGGACAGAAGCACAAGCAGTTTATGATAAGAGGCAAATTGATTTTTCTGTATGGTATGCGAGGGCTTATGATTGTATTAAAGCAGATTTTGACGAGAGAGGGGAAAAAGTTACAATTAACGTTATTGAGAATAAGCTTAAGCATATATTTTCGTCAAATTTTTTGCTCGACAAGTCTAATGAAGAAGAGATAACAGAATATCAAGAAGAGGCTTTAGTTCGTTGTAAAGGTAGCAATCCTTTTACTGATTTCGCTTTTAGCTCTTATGAGGTCTGGCAAAAACAGCTTGTAGAAGACAAATTATATGTTGAAAAACTTAAAGTTTTTGAAAAAGCTATGGATATGAGGGGCTCAATGCTTCAGACATTATGTGCTAATAAGAGACAGGAAGAGAAATTAATAGGTAATTCTGTCATTACTGAAGACGAGACTAAGGAAGAAAAACGATTGGCTGCTTTTGACCAAGCAGCTGTTCGTAATACGTTAATGAGTCGTTTGAACACGAAAAAATAAAATAAAGAGAGGTGTCATAATGGGTAGTTTAAGTTCGCTGTATGATCAGAGAAAACAGGTTAAAGCAAGTTCTCCTGAGGGAGGTAATTTAAATTTCTTAGATTTGTCTCAAGCTTCAGTAAAAGTACGTTTTTTACAAAATTTAGACGGTACTGTTTGCATCGCTAGAAAGAAGCATTATAATATCAACTCAAATGGAGGAGTTACTATTTGCCCTAATTGGTCTTTTTCTGACGAGAAGGGTTTAGTAAAAGAAAAAGACAAATGTCCTGTTTGCCATTTAATTGAGTTGCTGTTAAAATCTACTGACGAGGATTTATTTTCTAGAGCAGATTCGTCTAACGTAAAGAGCAACATTTTACCTAAGTTTAGGTATATTTGGCCTAATGTTTTAGATTTAAATCGTTTTGCTCTCGGCAGTCAATCGAAGGATTCAGAAGTCCTTAATTTTTCTTTAGGCGTAATAGAAAAAGGGCCTAAGTTTTTCGATGAATTTGCTTTAATCGCTATAGAAGAAAGAGAAACTTTTGGCGATATTACGTCTTTAAGTAAAGGAGCAAATATAAAGTTGTATAATAAGATGGTTCAAGGTTGGACTAGTTGGACTATGCAAGTTCTTGAGAAAGATATAAGTCTTAGTCAAGAAGCTATAGTTTTCATTAAAAATAATTTAGTATCTACTGAGCGGATAGATTCTTTTTACAAGTATCCTACTTATGAAGAGATCTATGAGAAATTAGATAATAACGACAAAATACTTCTAAAAGATATATATAGCGGTCCTTTAGCTGACGAATCTGGCCAAGTAGCTTTAGATTTAGAAGAAGATTTGTTAATTTGTAAATCTTGTACTAAACAAGCTTCTTGTGAAAAGGACGGCTATTACGAGGATGCTATTATGTCAGACGGTAAAAAATGCTCTGTTTACGAGTCTATGACTACTGAGCCTTCTAAAGAAGTTAGTCCTGTTACTGATTCTAAGCCTAAACGATTCATGAAAGCTATTAAGCGTTAATTTTGCTTTAGAGGAGTTATGCGGCTTAAATCTAATCCTTTTTTATCTGCAGAGCAGATAACTAGTGTTATTAAGATTATTCCTTCAGCAATACCTATGCGGCTTTCTTTTGAGCGACAAGCTATCGACGTAGTTTCGTCAGGTATTCCTCAAATAGACGCTATTTTGGGCGTAGGGGGTTTTCCTTGCGGTCGAATAAGTGAGATTTTTGGAAAAGAAAGTAGCGGAAAGACTACTCTAGCTCTTCAAGCGGCTAAACAAGTTACAGATAAAAAAGGTCTTGTTTTTTATATAGATGGAGAACATGCTTTAGACTTAGGTTATCTTGAGGCTTTAAAGCTGAATCAAGAATTGTTTATTTTAGACCAACCCTCTAGCTTAGAAGAAGCTTATGATAATATGGAGAAATTTATCAAAGAAACTAGAAAGTTGTCTAAAGATGTGCCTTTAATGATTATTTATGATTCAGTAGCTTCTATTCCTCCTAAGGCTGAGTTAGAAGGTAATTTAGAGACCGAGCGACCAGGTTTAATGGCTAGAAAAATTAGTCAAGGGTTACGGAAATTAGTTTCAGTTATCGGCAAAAATAATGTATGCGTTATTTTTATTAATCAATTACGAGAGCGTTTGAATGTTAGGTTTGGCTCACCTGAGACTACTCCTGGAGGGAAATCTTTGAAATTTTACGCTACTATTCGTTTAGATATGAGACAGGTAGCTAATAAAACCGCAGATAAATCTATAGAAAGTCAAGTAAGAGTTAAGAATGTTAAAAATAAAATCGCTAGGCCTTTTAAACAAGTAGACATTTTTTTACGCCATGGTTATGGTTTTGACGCTATAAAGTCGTTATGGCAGCAAGCTATTGACGAAGAGATTATTAAAGCTATAGGAGCTAGATCTTTTTCTTATAAAGATAAGAGTATTTCTTTTAAACAGCTTAGTTTGCAAGAAGATTTACAACAAGAGATTTTAGCTGCTTTGACTCTTTAAGATTTTTTTATTGCGGGAGTAGTTATGAGTTTATTTAATCTTGTCGTTATTAAGGACGTAATAGAAGATATTATTTTTAGTTATGAATTAGATTGGAATATTGTTACAGAGATTAAATTAAATCCTTTTGATTTTTTCGACGATTTAAAGACAGAAAAGTCTATTTTTCCTATTTCTGATTATTTATGTGGAGTAAAAGTAACTTTATCTCTTGACATAGCGTTAGGTTTTATAGAAGTAAAAATTAAAAAAGCTTTAAAGGATGTTAAAAGAGGAGAATTAATTAATTTGAGAAATAAAAATAGCTCGCTATTAGCTAAGGGGGTTGACGAGTGAAAGTACCTTTTGTTGATTTGACGGCGTTATCTTCTGACATTAAAAGTGAGATATTGAGGCAGATAGAATTAGTTAGTCAAGATGCTTCCTTTATTTTAGGTAAAGAAGTAGAGTTATTTGAAGAAGAATTTGCTTCTTTTCATCAAGTTAAGTACGGCATAGGCGTAAATTCTGGTACTGATGCTCTTTATTTATCTTTACTTGCTTGTGGCGTTCAACCAGGAGACGAGGTTATTACAGTAGCTAATTCGTTTATTGCTACCGCTTTAGCTATATCTCGAGTAGGGGCAAAACCTGTTTTAGTAGATATTGACTCTCAAACATATAATATAGACGTAGATAAGATAGAAGAAGTTATTACGTCAAAGACAAAAGCTATTATTCCTGTTCATCT
>Ga0180008_1001709_pt1 | contig 13097 bp, 9 predicted proteins | sample MM_PW_MetaG_FD_121121 | JGI IMG/M metagenome (GOLD analysis project Ga0180008, IMG submission 121121) | Groundwater microbial communities from the Aspo Hard Rock Laboratory (HRL) deep subsurface site, Sweden - MM_PW_MetaG | ecosystem: Environmental > Aquatic > Deep subsurface > Groundwater... | reverse complement strand
TGGTAGTCCTTGGCTACATCCTCCTGGTAGTCCTTGGCTACATCCTCCTGGTAGTCCTTGGCTACATCCTCCTGGTAGTCCTTGGCTACATCCTCCTGGTAGTTCTTGGTGATATCCTCCTGCTGGTCCTTGGTTACATCTTCCTGGTGAGGAGTTGACGCAAATGATGAAGCAAGTGTCTTATCAAAGATGGCCATATACGCATTAAATCTATATAACCTACTTCTCCGATTTTTTAACTCTACAAGCACACCATGTTTTACATAATCATCTAATAATGTAGAGGCAGTATTGGGGGTGGATTGTAAAAGCTCTGAGACATCTTTAATTGTCACTACAGGATTTTTGTACAAGTGTTTCATAAGCGTCTGTGCGGCGACTTGTCTACGAGAACTAAAATGAGGTAAAACTTCGCTTTCAAGCTTAGATTTCAGCAAGATCACATCTTTAAATACTTGTATCGAATTTTTTGAAGTCTCTAGCACACCAAATAAAAAGAATATAAGCCAATCTTTCATGTTGTTAGATTGTCTAACGGCCATAAGGCTATTCACATACTCGCTTTTATTTCGCTCGAAATAGTCAGATAGATATAGAGCTGGTTTGTATAACAGCTCAAAGCTTGCCAAATAAAGAGCGATCATTAAACGACCCAGTCGGCCATTACCGTCAAGGAAGGGATGAATTGTTTCAAACTGATAATGAGCGATGGCTATTTTAATCAAATGAGGAGCACTGTTCTCATTATTTAGGAATAACTCCAAATCCCCCATAAGTTCAGCAACATATTCATGATGAGGAGGAACAAACACTGCATTTTGTAAGCTCACTCCAATCCAATTCTGACTCAACCGAAATTCACCAGGATTCTTCTTATCACCCCGAACTCCGCGCATTAGAACACCATGAGTCTCTTTAAGAAGTCTGTTTGAAAGCGGTAGATTTTTTAGCTTCTCAATCGCAGAATTAATAGCTGAAATGTAATTTTGAACTTCCTCCCAATCATCTCGTTTTTCAGGGTCAACATCGTGTACATTTAAAAAAACTTCTTCAATGTTAGTCTGTGTACCTTCAATGCGACTTGACTGAGTGGCCTCCTTACCTAAATGCATCCGAATAAAGTAATCAACATCCGGAATCAACTGAGAAAAAGCATTCAACTCCCCTAAAGCTCGATCTGCATCACTTAAAAGTTGCATTAATTTAGGATCAGAAAATACCCAGAGATGGTTTACCTTGCTAGGTAAGAAATATTTATATTTGTAACCATCTTTGTAAGATCCAGACTTATATTCGAAAATATCCACAATATAAAACTCGTTGAAGTCACTTACGTCCATCAACTTTCGTGCAATACAGGAATAATGTCAAATATAGCCACTTTTTTGACATGAAAAAAAAAGAATGTCAGAAACTCGAACTTAAATGAATTTAGCCCGCGCAAAGTTCTTATCTAAAAAAGAATTAAATAGATGGATTGGAGACAGACCATGTGAAGATGGAACGGAAGTACGATAAAAAATAAGCATGAAATGCTTTGTCACTATGAGAAATTTCAGATTGGTGCCTAGGGTCGGACTCGAACCGACACGGAGTTTCCCCCGGCGGATTTTGAATCCGCTGCGTCTACCGATTTCGCCACCCAGGCATTGAGGGTCGTACAGAAGTAAACGCTTGCATTATACAAAGCGAATGGCGCGGCGCAAGCAAAAGTTTCAGTTGCTGGTGTGGTTGCGCGTTTTTGCAGCAGTTTCGAAAAAACAAAGCTGCGTGATACACTTAGCGCAATTCTTAAGAGCCTACAAAAATCAGGACACACTGATGTATCACGAATCTCCAAAGGCGGGTTTGTTCCGCCGTTTAGCGGCCATTGTTTATGACGTGCTGATTTTAGCGGCGCTCTGGATGCTGGCTATGGGTCTGGCGTTGTTGTTGGTGACTATTCTGGATAAGCTGGGTTTAGTTTCACTGGCGGCTTATCAGGATCAGGCTGATTTTATTCAGAAACATTCGATTTGGTTTCAGCTATATTCGCTGTTGGTGTTTTTATGGTTTTACCTGTACTTCTGGGTCAAAGCTGGTCAAACCCTGGGTATGCGTGCCTGGCGTATTTTGTTGATCCAACCCGATGGCTCACCTGTGACACTGAAACAAGCGCTGCTGCGTTTAGTGGTGTCTTTGTTGGGCTTGGGTAACTTTTGGTTGTGGATTCGCTGGGGTCAGGATTTGGCGCTGCAGGATCAAATCACCAACACCATAGTGGTGAAGCTGACCAAAGAAGAAAGCAAAGAGCTGAATTTACATCGTAAAGCGGGTTAATGGGTCAGAGCTTTGGTTTTGCCTGTCGTCAACACAACTTACACCGCAAAGCGTCAACAAAGATAACAGCTGAATTTGGCTACAGGCCTTAATAACTGTAAGGCATGTACACTAAGTTGACAGATTGGTGGCGATAAAAATGAGGTCAGAGCACATTGTTAACGGCAAATGTGATCTGACCCCAATTCTATTTCTTCTGCAATAAATACATAGCCAGCCCAATAAACAAGGCCGACGGCAAGACTGCACCAAAGACGGGTGGTAGCTGGTAGACCAAAGCAACAGGGCCAAACACCTGGTCGCTCATATAAAACGCAAAGCCAGTCAGAATCCCCATCAGCACACGGGCTGCCATAGTCACACTGCGCAGTGGTCCAAAGATAAAAGACAAAGCCACCAGCAACATAGCAATAATGGTTAAAGGCTGAGTGGCCTTGCGCCAGAATGCCAGTTCAAACTTGCTGCTGTCCTGCTGGTTACTTTCCAGATAGTCGATGTAGTCGGTTAAACCTTTTAACGATAACAACTCAGGTTTTATAGACACCACGCCCAGCTTGTCCGGCGTTAAGGTAGAACGCCAACGCTGTTCCTGCCATTGGTGTTTCTCTATTCTGTCATCACGGAAATGCAAACGGCTGACGTCGCTTAAACGCCAGGAGTTACTGACAAAAACTGCGGTTTTGGCGCTGACTATGGCCAGCAGTTTTAAATCGGTATCAAACTCGTAAATGGTTAAGTCGGTTAAGTTACCAAAGTCGTCAACTTGCTTGATGTTAATGAAGTTGTCACCGTCCTTGGCCCATACCCCCTGGCGGGCAGAGATTAAATCGCCGCCTGAGATGGCTTTGGTACGAAGTTCACGGGCGGTTTTTTCTGCCACTGGTGCACCAAACTCGGCCACCAGCATCACGACCAGCATCATGATCAACGAGGTTTTCATCACAGAGTTGATGATATTGAGCCTCGATAAACCAGCCGCCTGCATCACCACCAATTCACTATTGCTCGCCAGCATGCCCAAGCCTACTAAACCGCCTATTAAGGCCGCCATAGGGAAAAACAAAATTAAGTCGCCTGGCACGCTGAACAAGGTAAATAAACCGGCCGACAACAAGTCGTAATCGCCCCGCCCTGTTAAACGCAGCTGGTCGATAAACCTGAACATGCCGGATAAAATCATCAGCACAGTCACTGTCATCAGCACAGTGGTTAATATGGTGCGACCTATATACAGGTCGAGGATCTTAAACATGAGATGCGCGCCCTGTGATTAATGCTTTGAACTTCTGGCCTGCGGTACGGTGTTTCACCAGCATAATGATGCCAAACAACAGCCCAAAGCCGTGGATCCACCACATGCCCAGTTTTTCAGGAATATTACCGTCCTCAATAGCAGAGCGGCAGCCGATCAGCAGCATGTAATACAGCAGGTACAAAGCCAAAGCCGGTAATAAGCGGCCAAATTTACCCTGACGTGGATTCACTTTACTCAGTGGTACTGCAATCAGCATCAGAATAGGGATAGACAGTGGTATAGCAATACGCCAGTGCCATTCAGCAGCTGCTTCAGGGCCAGCTTGTTTACGCAATTCAGCGGTAGGCAAACTGGATAACTTACGACGTTTTTGTTCAACTTGCTGTTCACGAATTTGAATTTGGTATTTGCCGAACTCTACCACTTCATAAGCTGGCGAATCAGTCTGGCCTGCATAACGACGACCACTGTTCAGTTCCAGCATCTGCGCGCCGCTGGCATCTTCTTTTACGTTACCGGACTGTGCATACACAATAGAAGTCTGGCCGCCGGGTTCAGCCGGAGTTTGCGCCAGAAACACCCTTTCCAGCTGTCCGCCATCACGGCTGATTTCATGCACAAACACCACAGCTTTTTCATTAGAGGTTTGCTGGAAACGCCCCGGAATTAAACTGGTGAGGCCAGAGTCGGCTTCGGCTTGCTCTAAAATCTGGTATTCGCGTTCAATAGACCAGGGGCTTAAGTACAAAGTAACAAAACCTGCTCCCAGCGCGATCACTAGCGATAAAATCAAAGTTAAACGGGTGACATACCATTCGCTGATGCCGGTGGCATGTAATACCGTCATTTCGCTGTCGGCATAAATACGGCCATAGGCGACTAAAACGCCCAAAAAGGCGCTTAACGGAATAATGATTACCGCCAGTTGTGGCAGTTTTAATGAAAGGATGGTCAGCACTAACTGACCAGGAATATCACCGTCTGATGCGTCGGCCAGAATTTTCACAAAGCGCTGGCTCATGATAATAGTGATCAGGATCAGGAAGATCGCCAATTGGGATTTAAACACTTCACCAATCAGATAACGAAAAACAATCAAAAATGCCCCCTAAAACCTGTCTTTTTGCTGGAACCCTGACGATTTTTAAGTAAACTGGATATTTACAGCAATTATTATTGACTAAAGTGGCGATAAATCCGAGCTTTTTTATAAAGCAGGACAAAATATCATCACAAAGAAGCCCACTGTAACACCGAACTAACTTGGTATAGTGGCCGGAAGTCTTAGAATCAGGAGTGAGCATGGAGTTCAGCGTAAAAAGCGGTAGTCCGGAAAAACAACGAAGTGCATGTATCGTTGTCGGCGTTTATGAGCCGCGCCGCTTGTCAGCGGTTGCCGAACAGCTGGATAAAATCAGCGAAGGCTACATCAGCAATTTATTACGCCGGGGCGATTTAGAAGGTAAACCCGGTCAGATGTTGTTATTGCACCATGTACCAAACGTGTTGAGTGAGCGTGTGCTGTTGGTGGGCTGTGGTAAAGAGCGTGAGCTGGACGAACGTCAGTACCGCCAGATCATTGCTAAAACTATCAGCACCCTCAATGAAACCGGCTCAATGGAAGCTGTGTGTTTCTTATCTGAGCTGCATGTGAAAGGCCGTGATACTTACTGGAAAGTCCGTCATGCGGTGGAAACCACGCAAGACTGCTTATACGTATTCGACAAACTAAAAAGCCGCAAAGACGAAACCCGTCGCCCGCTGCGTAAAATTGTCTTTAACGTACCTACCCGTCGCGACTTAACCATAGGCGAAAAAGCTGTTGAACATGGTTTAGCTGTAGCTGCTGGTATCAAGGTATGTAAAGACGTGTCGAATATGCCGCCTAACATCTGTACTCCGGCTTATTTGGCCGATCAGGCAGTGGCATTAGCGCAACACGACAAAGTGTCGGTCGAGGTGCTGGGCATAGCTGAAATGACAGCTTTGGGTATGCATTCGTACGTGGCTGTTGGCCGTGGCTCGGAAAACGAAGCCAAAATGGCGGTGATTAAATACAACGGCGCTATGGATAACAGCGCGCCTGTGGTGCTGGTCGGCAAAGGCTTAACCTTTGATACCGGCGGTATTAGCATCAAGCCAAGCGATGCGATGGACGAAATGAAATACGACATGTGTGGCGCAGCTTCAGTGCTGGGTACTATGCATGCTGTGGTCAGTTTAGGTTTACCTATTAATATGGTGGCTGTGCTGGCTGGCGCTGAAAACATGCCGGACGGTCGCGCTTATCGCCCAGGTGATATTTTAACTACTATGTCTGGCCAGACGGTCGAAGTGTTAAACACAGACGCTGAAGGCCGTTTAGTGCTTTGTGACGCCTTAACTTATGTCGAGCGTTTTGACCCGGACGTGGTGATTGACGTTGCGACCTTAACAGGCGCTTGTGTGATTGCTTTGGGTAAACATGCTTCTGGTTTATTAAGTAACCATAACCCGCTGGCGCATGAAATTTTAAATGCCTCGGATCAAAGTGGTGACAGAGCCTGGCGTTTACCTTTGTGGGATGACTATCAGGATCAGCTGGAAAGCCCGTTCGCGGATTTCAGTAACTTAGGTGGCCGTGCCGCCGGTACTATTACCGCCGCTTGTTTCCTGTCGCGCTTCACCCGTAAATACAACTGGGCGCATTTGGATATTGCCGGTACTGCATGGCGCAGTGGTGGTAAAGACAAAGGTGCAACAGGCCGCCCTGTGGCTATGTTGACCCAGTTTTTAATTAACCGTGTCGGAACCGACATCGAGGGATAACAGTGCCTCAAGTCAGTTTTTATCTGCTGCCGGAACAGGCAGCAGAAGCTGAATCACAGCTGGCGTCAGAGCCAGCTTTTTTTCATGTAGCAGCAAAACTTTGCGCCGATTTGTATCAGGCCGGACAGCGGGTTTTTGTGTTCTGCCAAAATCAGGCGGACGCCGAACTGCTGGATGAGGTATTATGGCGCTTTGATCCAGAGCGTTTTGTGCCACACAATCTGGCGGGCGAAGGCCCTGCCCGAGGCGCTCCGGTGGAAATCAGCTGGTTGCCTCCAAGCAACGCGAGGCCGGTTTTAATTAACCTGTCGGCAACAGTGCCGCCTTTTAGTCAGCGTTTTCAACAAATTATCGAATTTGTTCCAGCCGAAGAACAGTTAAAGGTTCAGGCGCGGGAACGATTTAAATTTTATCGCCAGTCGGGGTTAACCCCGCAAACAGTGCAGCTCTGATGGCCGGCCTGCGTTTTTAGTGAGAGTTTCAGGTAACGAAGATGGAAAAGACATTTAACCCGAGTCAAGTTGAACAAGCCATGTATCAGGCATGGGAAAGCAAAGGCTATTTCAAGCCAAGTGGTGATAACAGCAATGGTGCTTATTGCATCATGATCCCACCACCAAATGTGACCGGTAGCCTGCATATGGGCCATGCGTTCCAGCAAACTATTATGGATGCCTTAACCCGCTACAAACGTATGCTGGGTAAAAATACCTTATGGCAAGTAGGTACTGACCACGCTGGTATCGCCACGCAAATGGTAGTAGAGCGTAAACTGGCTGCCGAAGGCAAACCAGACCGTCATGCCATGGGCCGCGAGGCTTTTATTGAAAAAGTGTGGGAATGGAAAGCCGAATCAGGTGGCACCATCACCGAACAAATGCGCCGTTTAGGCAACTCAGTCGACTGGGACAAAGAGCGTTTTACTATGGACGCTGGCCTGTCGAATGCAGTGCAGGAAGTTTTTGTGCGCCTGTATCAGGACGACCTGATTTACCGTGGCAAACGCCTGGTGAACTGGGATCCGAAGCTGCACACTGCGATTTCTGATTTAGAAGTAGAAAACAAAGAACAAAAAGGTCACCTGTGGAACTTACGTTACCCGCTGGCTGATGGTGTCACTACGGCTGATGGCAAAAACTACATCGTAGTAGCCACTACCCGTCCTGAAACTATGCTGGGCGATACTGGTGTTGCAGTCAACCCGGACGACGAGCGTTACCAGTCCCTGATTGGTAAAGAAGTGCTGTTACCGCTGGTGAACCGCCGTATTCCAATCCTGGCGGACGAACATGCTGATAAAGACAAAGGCACGGGCTGCGTAAAAATCACACCAGCTCATGACTTTAACGACTACGAAGTAGGTAAACGTCATCAGTTGCCGATGATCAACGTGATGACAGCTGACGCTACTATCCGCACTGAAGGCGAATGTTTCTTCCCGAATGGCGAAGTGAATCCGGCGCATAACGCTGAAATTCCTGCTGAATTCCAGGGAATGGATCGTTATGTGGCCCGTAAAGCCATAGTGGCCGCTTTTGATGCAGCTGGCCTGTTAGACAAAGTAGAAGATCACAATAACACCCTGCCGTACGGCGACCGTTCTGGTGTGGTGATTGAGCCTTTATTGACTGACCAGTGGTATGTGCGGGTTGCGCCTATGGCCAAAACGGCCATTGAAGCTGTGGAAAACGGCGACATTCAGTTTGTGCCTAAGCAGTATGAAAACATGTACTACAGCTGGATGCGTGACATTCAGGACTGGTGTATCAGCCGTCAGCTGTGGTGGGGCCACCGTATTCCTGCCTGGTACGACGAAACAGGTAAAGTTTATGTAGGCCGTGATGAAGCTGAAGTGCGTGCTAAGCACGAATTAGGCAATGACGTGAAATTACGTCAGGACAACGATGTACTGGACACCTGGTTCAGCTCAGCGCTATGGACTTTCTCTACTTTAGGTTGGCCGGACAATACGGAAGAGTTAAAAACCTTCCACCCGACTGACGTATTAGTGACTGGTTTTGACATTATTTTCTTCTGGGTTGCCCGGATGATTATGATGACGATGCATTTTGTTAAAGACGAAAATGGCAAACCTCAGGTGCCGTTTAAGACGGTGTATGTGACTGGCCTTATTCGTGATGAAAACGGCGACAAGATGTCAAAATCCAAGGGCAACGTGATTGACCCGCTGGATATGATTGACGGTATCAGTCTGGAAGACCTGTTGGTGAAACGCACCAGCAATATGATGCAGCCACAGCTGGCCGAAAAAATTGGCAACCAGACCAAAAAACAATTCCCTGAAGGTATTGAAGCCAGCGGTACAGATGCGCTGCGTTTCACTTTAGCGGCTTTAGCTTCAACAGGCCGTGATATCAGCTGGGATATGAAACGTTTAGACGGTTACCGTAACTTCTGTAACAAGCTATGGAACGCCAGCCGTTACGTCACCATGATGACCGAAGAAAAAGACTGTGGTCTCGCTGGTGGTGAAATGGAGCTGTCATTGGCCGATCACTGGATCATCAGTCAGTATCAGCAAACTATTACCCAGTTCCGTGGTTATTTAGACAGCTACCGTTTTGATATGGCGGCCAATACGCTGTATGAATTCACCTGGAACCAGTTCTGTGACTGGTACTTAGAGCTGACCAAACCTGTATTGTTTAAAGGCACCGAAGCTCAGCAACGTGGCACCCGTCATACTTTACTGACAGTGCTGGAGTCGTTGCTGCGTTTAATGCACCCCATCATGCCATTTATCACTGAAGAAATTTGGCAGTTGGTGGCACCCATGGTGCGTAAAGATCTGAACCCTGGCGACAGCATTATGCTGCAAGCCTACCCGGAATTTAATCAGGCGCTGGTGAATGAAACCGCCACTGCTGATCTGGAATGGGTGAAGAGCTTTATCGTTGCAATCCGTAACGTACGTGGCGAAATGGATATAGCGCCAAGCAAGCCGTTGTCTGTACTGGTGCGTAACCTGACAGCAGACGACAGCCGCCGTTTACAAAGCAATCTGGCCTTCCTGCAGAATATGGCGAAGTTAGAAGCCATTACTGTACTGGCCGATGGCGAAACAGCACCAGCTTGTGCAGCTCAGCTTTTGGGCAAAATGGATATTCTGATCCCTATGGCTGGTCTTATCGACAAAGAAGCCGAACTGACCCGTATTGCCAAGCAAATGGAAAAAGCTCAACAGGAACATGACCGCGTGGCCAGCAAACTGGCGAACGAAGGTTTTGTTGCTAAAGCGCCTGAAGCTGTACTCGCGAAAGAGCGTGAAAAACTGGCAGAAGCTTTAGAAGCTATCACCAAGTTAAAAGCCCAGCAGGAACAAATAGCTGCGATTTAACGATCAGCTGCATAAAACGACAAAAGGCGACCTGCGGGTCGCCTTTTTATTGCTTTCTATTGCCTGAACCCAGCTTCCAACGCTGCCACCACTCTGGCAGATAAACCAAAGCTGCGGCACATAAAGCCACCAGACAAACCGCTATAGCCAGTTGATAGACAATGTAGTTACTGGCCTCCACTGAGACAAACCAGCTGGTAATCACACCGCTGACAAACAATAAAGCCCGCACTATCCAACCCATAGCTGCCCCCTCTGATGCATCACTTTGAGTCATCACTTTATGCCTGCCTTTGGCAAAGCACTTTGATACAGAACAAAGCAGCTATGATTTAACGCGCGGTTTAGCCTTTGTTGTTCTCCTGCTGCTTGGCAGGCAATAACCAGTCCGGAGCTATCTGCTGTAAAAAAGGTCGGGTGATCAAAGCAGCCTGTTTAGCAAAATCACAGTACTTTTCTTTGACTGTATTGGTATTCATCGCCACCACCAACTGTAACTCCGGATAAATAACTAACCAGCTTTGTGCGCCATCTGACACCCCGCCATGATGGACAAAACTAATGGTGCGGCTCAGCGGATTGTCTTTGTCACAAAACAGATGGTTTTGCGAAAAATTGCGCCAACCCAAGGCATAAGACTGCTCGTTTACTTCGCCATTATTAAGTTTTTGTGGTGTCCAGAACTGCTGCTGTACTGCAGCCGGAATAAAGTCAGAGTTAAACCAGGCTGAACCTAACAGGACTAAATCGACTGAACTGGCGGCCAGGCCACCTCCGGCCCACTTCTGACTTAAATTCACCTCTCTGTGTTTTTTGGCATAACCATCATGGGTCATATAAAAACTGACCTGATGGGGATAAGGCTGTTCGGAAGCAGCCAGAGAAGACAATCCAAGTGGCTGACTGACCTCTTTATTCAGATACTGTAAAAATGGCTGCTTCACGGCACTTTGCAGTACAGCACTGGCCAAATTGACATCAAAAGAGCTGTAATGAAAATTGGTGCCTGCCAGATACAGCATTTTGCTTTCGTCAAACAAGTCCAGAGCGTCATGCACATCCTGAAATTCGCCCCATTTGACCCAGGTGCGCACTGCTCCAATCCGATCCGTGTTGCCGTCGTAGCCCGGAAAACCTGCGGTGTGCGACATCAGTTGCCGTAAAGTTAAATCCAGCCACTGCGAATTGGGCAGATCGGTTTTATAGCGACTGATTGGCGCATCCAAATCTATAGCACCAGCAGCCACAGCTCTGGCCAATGCAGTGGCTGTCACCGCCTTTGATGTGCTGCCAATTCGAAACTGACTTTCAATGCTGGTTGGTTTTTGACTTTCAAGATCGGCATAACCCACAGCTCCAGCCCATAACAACTGACCACGCCATGCTACAGCAGCGGTCAAAGCCGGAAACTGGCCTTGCTGCTGGCTTTGCTTCAGTGCAGTTATGGCTTGTTCTGCAGAGGCCTGAAACTCTGATTGATACACTTTTGTTTGCTGCGGTACCCCGGCTGATAGCTTTGCCGATAAATCAGTCCAGCCAGACAACTGATCCCATGCCACCACTGCCCCAGCCAGCAGCAGAACTGCCGTAGTTATTCCTCTTTTTTTCATTGGTTTTGTCCTTTCAATCTTGTTGTTTTCCATGGTTTTTTGGCAAAGCTTCGCCCGCAGGCTGAAAAGCCCGAACCCGAAGTTCACAAAATATTAAATTCTAAAAAGGAGCAGCAGTTTTGCTTTAGGGTGTAGCCCCCTGCTGTAACAGATAGGCCCTTACTTCGGCAGTAGAAGCCCTGCTGAGTGGCGATCGCAGTTCACTGCCATCCATCATGGTCGCTTCCACTTTAAGATTCACTCTGGCGCCTTGCTGAACCAGATACTGCACCATCGCCAGATCACCCATATAACTGGCGTTAATCAGTGGCGTTTCGTCAGCCAATACTATGGCATTCACATCAGCCCCAGCCTGAACCAGCAGCTTAGCTAACTGCAGATCACCAAGCTGCGCGGCGATAATCAGCGGGTTGCCATCACGTCTGCTGCTTAGGTTCACATCAGCACCAGCAGCAAGCAACAGTTCCACCATAGCTTTATCCCTGGCTCTGACGGCCAGCATTAACGCTGTGCCCTCACCCGGCATAGCCGCATTTAACGGATAACCCGAAGCAATCAATTGACGAACTTCGGCTAAATCCCGCTGCCGCACTTTTTGCAGCAGTTGTTGCAACTGAGTCAGTTCAGTCAGGCTAACCTGGGCATATTCCGCTGGTAACTTCGCGACCTGAGTACGTTGTGCCAAAACCAGAGTAGCGGCGACTGACAAAGACAACGCCATCAGCAAAGCACAACTTTGTGGTGTGATTTTGCCTGCAGAACCTTGCAACACCAGACGGATCCGCTGTGCTAACAAAGGTTGCTGTTGCCATGGCATTGCAAGTACCAGAGGCTGCGTGGCTTGGTTTACTTTGCTGTAATCCGCTTTGCTGCAATCCAGCAAGGTTTGGGCATACCTATGTGGCAGCGTTAATTGCGCAGTTACAGCAGCATCACAACTTAATTCACGATATTTATTCAGTTGCCGGCAGATTAAGCCCCAGATCGGGCTCCACCAGCACAACACTGCACATAACTGTTGCAGATAAAAAGCAGCTAAATCGCTTCGTTGCCAATGCATACGCTCATGCGCAATCACATGCTGTAACTGCTCTGCCGATAAATGCTGCACCCATAAAGCAGGCAGGATAATACGAGGCTGACGCAGTCCCACCAGCATAGCGCTATCAATGGCGGCGTGCTGATACAATGCTGGCTGAAGGTTGGCAAAATCCGGCAAGTTCAAAGGTTTTGCCTTTAACCATAACTGACGGCTTGCATGGTAACTTTGGCTAAATCGCCCTAGTTGCCAGCAGCAGCCCAAAGGCACAATCAATAACCACCAGGCTGGCGGAACAAACAAATAAAACAGCTGTGGCGCCAAAGCCCAGCGCTGAGTTAAAGCTGGTTCGGTCTCTGCACCTGCTGTGGCTTGTGGTAACTGAAGTTCTTGCTGTAAAACAGTGACGTCAGCGTTAAACCATTGCTGCGGCGTTGCCTGTTCAGCGCCTTCACTTAATACAACAGCAGGCAACACAAACAACAGCACCGCCAATGCAGTCCACAAGCGCAACATCCAGTGCGGTGCAGGCCGCCACGAGCTTTGGCCAAGCCAGTACAACCATGGCACTGTTACCAAGGCCAGTAGCAGATGTAAAACCAGATAAAACAACAACCAGCTAAATTCCAGCATGATCAGTCTCCCTGAGTAGCCTTATCTGCGTGAGCATCAATTTGTGCCTGTAACTCATCAACAAGTTCTGGCGTT
>Ga0180008_1001707_pt1 | contig 13107 bp, 12 predicted proteins | sample MM_PW_MetaG_FD_121121 | JGI IMG/M metagenome (GOLD analysis project Ga0180008, IMG submission 121121) | Groundwater microbial communities from the Aspo Hard Rock Laboratory (HRL) deep subsurface site, Sweden - MM_PW_MetaG | ecosystem: Environmental > Aquatic > Deep subsurface > Groundwater... | reverse complement strand
TTAAACCTCCATCATTTCCATTTATAGCCGATTCCCCACACCGTATTTAGAAATTGGTCAGTTGGAAAACCTGCGGTCTTAAGTTTGTCCCTTAAGTTTCGTATATGAGAATCCACTGTTCGAATATCAGTTGATGAATGATAATCCCATGCGACAAAAAGTAATTGTTCCCTTGTATACGTTCGCATTGGGTGGCTGATCAAAGCTTTTATAATCTTAAATTCCTTCATGGTCAGAACAACTTGCTTTTCCCGGTAATGTAACGTATAAGACGTTGTATCCAATTCATATTCATTGTATTTAATTACTTTTTGATTCGCATTTACCGCAGATACTCTTCTTAATAGCGCATTTACTCTAGCAAGCAGTTCCTGATCATCAAAAGGTTTCGTTAAATAATCATCTGCCCCAACGTTTAATCCTTTTACGATATCGGATTTATCAGTCCTAGCTGTCAACATAAGAATAGGAACCGCTGATTTTTTCCGTATTTGCTTACACGTCTCCCATCCATCCATACCGGGCATCATGACATCCAGGACAACTAGATGAATCTCTTTTGACGATAGTAATTTTAAAGCTTCTTCTCCACTTTTTGCTTTTATGCATTTATAGTCATTCGGCATTAAAAACAACTCAAGTAAATCCAACATTCTCTGCTCGTCATCTATCAATAAAATTGTCGTCATCATCATTACTCCTTCCTACAGGATGATAGTGAATTGGCTTCCTTCTCCTAGTTCACTTTCCACTTCAATTATGCCCCCATGAGCTTCTGTCAGTTCTTTCACGATGGAGAGTCCCAGTCCGGAACCTCCATATTCTCTTGAACGGGACTTTTCTACTCTGAATAATCTTTCGAATATATTCTTCAAATCCTTTTTATCAATGCCGATTCCCTGGTCGATTACTTGAATCATCGTCTTCTCATTATTTTGTGTAATGGCCAATATCGTTTTTGCTCCTTCAGGAGAGTATTTAAGTGCATTATCAAGTAAGTTCATCACGATTTGTTCCAGGCGCAATGGATCCGCATAGACTTCAAAGTTTTCATCACACTTCATTTCCAACTCAATGCCCTTTATGTTAAACGATGGTAGCATTCTCTCGTAGAGATGGGAAAAGAAAGCAAATGCTTGAAACGGTTGTTTCGAGACCGTAAAACTAGGTTCATCCATCTTGGCCATGTCAAAGAGATTCTTCACCAATTCCGTTAATCGTATGGATTCCTCATCAATAATTGAAAGGTATTTTTGACGTTCATCTACATTCAATTCTGATCTCATCGCAACCTTTGAATAGCCCGATAAATATGTTAGCGGTGTACGCAATTCATGGGAAATTGAGGCCAAAAATTCGATACGGTCTTTCTTTATTCGTTCTAAATCAGAGGCTAATAATTGAATAGCGTTCGATAAATCCCCCAACTCATCTTTCCCTTGTGGAGGGAGTTTAACATTAAAGTCCCCTCTGCTTAACTTCTTGGTAGCTTCTTTCATCCGAATTAAAGGACGAGTTAGGTACCTCGAAAGAATAAGGTATGCAATACACAAGGTAACTAAACTTGCCAATCCTGCGAGAAGAAAATGGAAATTCAGTTTGTTTACAAGGAACTGAATGTTTTCCGTACCCTGAAACATAATGACGTAACCAGATTGCCCGTCTTTTATTTTGTATGGATGGATGCTTGAGATAAACTTTTCATCATCCCAATTTTTTTCAATTATTTGATCTTCAATGAATTTTTCTTTCGATAAACGGCCCAATATAGTTTCTAGATTTGTACTACTTCCATCCGAACTAATTACTAATTTAAATCTATCGTCGGTGATGGCAACCCGCCGTTCACTGTTGTACTCCATCAATACAATATGACGCATGGTATCTTCAGAAAAGTTGTCTTCCAGTACGTCCCGATGATTTGAGCCTTTTAGCATCAGCTGAGAAAATTCCTCATTGATCCTGGTATGTACTATCGTTTGATGTAGATACAGCATGAGCATTGATTCCATAATCAGAACCGTCACAATAAAATAGGTAGCCAACTTAATCGAAATTTTATTCATAATAAAACCACATCCCTTTGTTCATTATTTAATGATACGCGAAAAGTATGAAGAAATTATGCAGACACAATACTGTCATTTAATCATTATCCATATCGAGTTACTTGCCATTTTATAAAACAAAAACAGGCAACCCCTTAAAAGTGGTGCCTGCCCAATTACTCCCCTATGTTATATGTTAGTAATTCCCCTCATTCCATAAGGCATTGCATTAATAAATTAATAGTAAACGAGGCAGGGCAATTCAATTTTGCTGTTCTTGCAAAGTAAAAAACGGCCCACTCTGTGAGTCATTTCCTACATTACATCGATAGGTTAGCTCGTACGTTGCAGAAGCAATGCATTAAGAACAACAATTACAGAACTAAATGCCATTACGAAACCTGCTAATCAGATTGCCAGAAACCTGGTTTACTAAAGTTTTTACTCAAGAAGGGATGAATTCCAACCAATTATGAAGAATCTTTTTAAGAATAGTTGACAGTTTTAAATCTGCATAATTTCTTCATATTTTTCAAGTATTATAAGTCAAAGGAAAGTGAAAGTAGTATGAATTTTATATAAAAAATTTAAATACCTTCAATATTTCCTCACACATATTATCTTTCTACGAAAATGTACAAAATTAGGAGTGAGCTACTATGGTCATAGAGAATTACAATTATAAAAAATTTCCTACTTCGGGAATATTGCGAATACCAAAAACTTTTCTGATAGAATTGGGATTTCACATAGGAAGAAGAGTCGATATCACCTATCAAGAAAATGTGATTTTCATTCGAAGAGCAAACACAAAGTCCTCTCACAACAAAAGACTAATTTCAAGGAACGGATACATCAAAATTCCCAAAGAAATTATTGACATTGCTAAAATTACTTTACAGGACCAGTACTGCTTATTTATTGATATTCCTAATCAACAGTTGGTAGTTAAATTTAAGTAACTTATTTAATTTATCGTTGCGCATAACCGCCCCTCAGGAAACTGTCCAGTATTCACCTGAAGATATTGCTGTCAACAAACGATTGATTGAGCTGATGCAATCTTACATATTGAAGTATTGGATTCGCTGATTATCAGGCATAAAGATGCAGTATCGAAAAAAAAGGCGGTATCATCTGAGAAAGCCTTCCTCTGAAGGCTCCTCAAACGATCGCTTTTCTTGCTGCGAGTTAGACATGATTTTAATTTATTTTATACTAGAACTGACTATCATTAACTTTCTTTTGGGTTTACCAACCTTATTATTTCATCCCTATTTCTTTCAAACCCAATAAAATGTTCAATCAATTTTCTTTTACCAAACAATCCTTTTTTGTAAAAAGCAAACATTGGTACAATTCGGTTTCCTGATATTTGCTTCAAATCTTTTTCTAAACTAAGATCATCTTCTACATCTTTATTTACATAGGTAATATTGTTAGCCGATAGATATCTTTTTGCGTCTTGGCAATCTGAACATGTTGGTCTTGTATATAATTCGAGTTCTAATCTGTCTTTCACTCTAATCTCCCCTTTACTAAATTATTGAAGGTTTAAAGCGTTTTAAGCGCAAAGCATTCACTAATACTGAAACAGAACTTAAGCTCATTGCAGCCCCAGCAAGCATCGGATTCAATAATGGACCACCTAGGAGATAGAAAAGACCCATTGCGAACGGAATACCTAATACATTATAGGCAAACGCCCAGAATAAGTTTTGTTTTATATTTCGAATAGTAGCTTTACTTAATTCCACAGCCGTTGAAACATCCATTAAATTACTTCTCATCAATACAATGTCCGCTGATTCAATGGCAACATCTGTACCTGAACCAATAGCAATACCTATATCAGCTTGTGCAAGTGCAGGGGCATCGTTAATCCCATCTCCAACCATTGCCACTATCTTACCTTCAGCTTGTATTTTTTTCACTTCATTCGCTTTATCTTCGGGTAAAACTTCACTTAGTACCCGATCAATTCCTACTTGTTTAGCAATAGCATCAGCTGTCCCTTTATTATCACCAGTGATCATAGCTACTTCGATTCCCATTTTACGAAGTTTTTCAATTGCTTTGAGGCTATTCTCTTTAACTGTATCAGCAACTGCGATGATGCCTGCGATTTGAGTATTGATAGCTACATACATAGGAGTTTTACCTTGGAGAGCTAACTCATCCGACATACTTTCAAGCGCGGCTAAAGAAATTTTTCGTTCATCCATTAATTTTCTGTTACCAGCCAGTAGAGTTTTACCATCTACAGTCACTTCAATCCCATGTCCCGGAATTGCATTAAAGTGTTCTAACTTCATAATGCCCAGCCCTTTAACTTCTGCTGCTCTAACAATCGCTTCCCCTAGAGGATGTTCAGAGCCTTTTTCAGCAGAGGCCGTCAATTGCAATAATTCTTCTTCTGTATTTCCGTTTACAGTAATAATGTCTGTAACTTTTGGTTTTCCCTCTGTAATTGTACCTGTTTTATCAAACACAATCGTTTGAATTTTATGAGTAGTTTCAAGTGCACCACCACTTTTTATCAACACACCATTCTCTGCACCTTTACCGGTACCGACCATGATAGCTGTTGGAGTTGCGAGACCGAGTGCACATGGGCAAGCAATAACCAAGACGGAGATAGTGATTGTTAGGGCAAATAGTCCACTTTGTCCACCAAAGTACCATGCTAAACCAGACAATATAGCATTCCCTATAACAATCGGTACAAAGTATCCAGAAATTATATCAGCTAGCTTAGCGATAGGCGCTCTGGATCCTTGCGCATCTTCGACTAACTTAATAATTTGTGATAGAGCTGTATCTTTCCCGACTTTTGTTGCTTTGTATTGTATAGTCCCATTTTTATTAAAGCTCGATCCTATAACATTATCACCAATATTCTTTTCTACTGGAATACTTTCACCTGTTAACATGGATTCATCCACAGACGTCAGCCCTTGTGTGACGACTCCATCTACAGGCATCTTTTCTCCAGGTTTAACGATGATTGTATCACCTACTGCAACCTCATCAATGGCAATTTCTACTTCTTCTCCATTTCGAATAACCCTTGCAGTCTTCGGTGCTAATCCCATTAGTTTTTCAATAGCTTCTGATGTTTTACCCATTGAACGAACTTCAAGATATTTCCCTAAAGTAATCAAGGTCAATATTACAGCTGCAGATTCATAATATAGACTATCTACATAACTAGTGTGACCTAACCAAACACCAACTGTGGCTCCTATACTATAGAAGAAGGCAGCACTGGTTCCTAGTGCAACTAATGAATCCATGTTTGGATGCCCTCTAAATAACGTCTTAAACCCAACAGAGAAAAACTTCCATCCAAAAATCATAACTGGCAATGTCATAATGAATTGTAGCAGTGAAAACCATTCAGGATTTACCATCGGATCAATTATTGATGGTAGCGGTAGATGTATCATGTGTCCCATTGAGATATAGAGCAACGGGATAGTAAAAATTGCTGAACTTACGAATCGAGTCCACATGGATTTAATGCGTTTTTGTTTTTTATCTTTTTCTGTATCAGCTGTATCTGACATTTCCATTTCTTCTTTTGCTTCATATCCTGCATTTGAAACCGCCTGAATAATATCAGAGTTGGAAACGATTGTCGGATCATACTGGATGACTAACTTTTCGGTAGCCAAATTTACATTTGATTCAAAGACCCCAGCTAATTTCCCTGTAACCTTCTCGATGGTTTGGACACACGATGCACAAGTCATGCCCGTGATTGCAAAAGTTTTCTGCTCGGTGTTCGTTAAAGCCTTATAGCCAACCTTCTCTACAGCTGTTTGTATATCCTGAGTAGATATTTCGTTCTCGTCAAAACTAATATTCAATTTCCCAGTTGCCAAGTTCACATTCGAATCTTGAACACCAGGCAGTTTCTTGGTCGCTTTTTCAATCGTCTGCACACATGACGTACAAGTCATTCCTTCTATATTAAATGTTTTGTTTTCCATCTAAATTAACCTCTTTTCTACTTAGTTGATTCAACCTCATATCCAACTTCCTGTACTGCTACTGCTAAGGTGCCTAATGTTTGGATCGTCTCATCAAACTTGACCTTGACAGTCCCTTTTTTCAAGTTAACTTTTGCATTTTCCACACCTTGAAGGCTTTGCAAAGCTGTTTCGATTTTATTTACACAATGCGCACAGGACATACCTGTGATTTTTAAAGTTGTTTTTTTCATACTTTTCACTCCTCATATTAAAATATTTTCAAGAGATCAGTGTCCTGATATACAATTATGGTCCTTACACTTACACTGACCAGGCACACAACTACATGGTACCTCAGCCACAGCATCCTTCTCTTTCAACTTAAGGATCTGTTGTAAGTTCTCTATATCCTTAAAGCTCAATGTGGCATTCGAAATCATACTTCCGATTGTATTACCGATATCCTTATCACATATATGGTCTAGGAGTTCATAAAGTGTGCCTTTGATCATTTCACTTTCACTTACTTCAGTGGAATAAATATACTTTTTCCCTTCTGTTTCTGTAAGGAGTATACCTTTCTTAACAAGTCTCCCAATGAACGTTTTAGTAGTGGCAGGTTTCCAATCTTTCTTCTGTTCTAAAATGTCTATAATTTCTTTGCTAGTAACTTTATCTTGTGCCCAAACAACCCGCATAATTTCCCACTCTGAGTCAGTAATTTTTGATTCTATCTCATTATTCATTTTATCAACGCCCTTCGTTTACATTTGTAATCGATATAACACAGTTTACATTTGTAATTCATTTTTGTCAACTTACAAAAGGAGCTATACTTTAATCCGTTTTAAACAGAACCATAATATGTAGGCGGTAACCTGATTTTTACAGGTGTTGAAGGTGTTGCTGACCTTTTCCTTACCACATGGTTATTCCGCCATATAAAAATCACTTGATCTAAAATGTTATAAAAAAATCAGCTATGTAGGATTAGTAGATAATTTATAATGCGTAATAATAAATCTTATTAATTTTGCCCGTGAATTCTTAACAAGCTTGCTTTTATTAATTATTTAGTTGTTTTGCGAATGCTATAGCGCATAATAATAAGGTTGTATAAAAAAATTAATAAAGGATCGAAGTTACCATTAGTAACTTCGATCCTTCTTATTATGTGAAAGAGGAGTAAACCATTTAATTCATCTAATCTTGTTCTTTTTCAATTTCTTCTATAAGTTTTTTCATTTCTTTAATCTCTTTACGCTGTGCCTCAATTATACTATCTGCAAGCTCTTGTACACGTGGGTCAGATAGGTTAGCACGCTCGCTTGTCAAGATTGCAATGGAATGGTGCGGAATCATTGCTTTCATCCAAGAAGTATCTTCGACTGTTGTTTGACTACGGACCAACCAAAGTGAACTAGCAAAAATGATTGCACTAACAGCAAGGATAATCACATTCAATCGTTTATTCGTGTACATGTGGCGCATAAAAATTAACATTACAATAGCCATAACAGAGCCCATAATAAAGGCCATATAAAGTCGAGTTTCACTGAAAATTATATGATCTAATTGAAACACATTAAGATACATAAGTGCATACATGATTATGGTAGACGTCCCTATCATCACTCCGAAATTGACATATTTCTTCATTAAAATCTCTCCTTCTTTTTTTGGGATTTTAAAAACACCTTATTTTAAGTGCTACCCGGTTAAAAATTTTTAAAACATAATGCAGTCAAACTATGTAGTTATATGACTTTTAATGACTAGTTTGTCTTCATAATGAATGAAAACGTCATCATTAATTGATTCTTATATTTTTTTTGTTGAACTCATTTTTTTCTATTCTAAGTAGGTGTTTAAAGGAAAGTGTAATATGCATATCCAACTCTATTAAAAACTCCAGATTCTATAATAAAGTGTTAAGATTAGATATCTTTTTATTTTGGAATAGGTGGGACTAAAAAATTGTTTACAAGAAAAGGAAATAAGAAAAATGAAAAAAATAAAACTAAAATAAAACCTTTACTAAAGTTTTTACTGTTTATAGCTATTTTTCTTTTTATTATGTGGCTTATGATCGTCTTTTTCTTATCATTTTTTTATGACTCAGACAAATTAGAGGGAACTATATTTGAAGAGAATTCACATTCTTTAACAAGTTTAAAATCGGAAACATTGAAGAAAATATTCGATTTTACTAATCCACAAGATAAAATAGATGATTCGATAACGAATGCCGATAATGAGTCAAAGACTCACACGAATATTGAAGATAGAGATGAATTTCAACCTACTATGGAGAATCTTTTTAAAGATAGGGATCTCACCATAAAGAATATTGATGCACTTTTTAAAAGTATAAAATCTCCAAAGGAAATTGATAGTTCACATTCAACTTTTGGAAAAGAAGTTGTTTACATTTATCACACTCATAGTAGAGAATCATTCTTACCTTATTTAAAAGACACGCTAAAACCGGAAGAAGCTTATCATGAGACAGCAAATATTACCTTAGTTGGGGAAATGCTTGGAAGAGCAATAGAAAGAAGAGGAGTTGGAACGGAAGTAGATTCCACGGATATAGTAGAAATGCTAGCACTACGAGAGTTGGACTACAGTAGTTCGTATGCAGCTTCGAGAGAATTTGTTCAGTCTGCTCTCAAAGAAAATAATGATTTAGATCTGTTTTTCGACGTCCATCGGGATTCTTTGAACAAAGATTCCACTACTATCAAATTAAATGGAGAAAACCATGCTCGGCTGTTGTTTGTGGTTGGAACAGGCTATGAGGGTTTTGAAAATAATCTTAATTTTGCTGAAGCATTAGATAAAATGCTCTCAGCTCAATACCCTGGTTTGTCAAAAGGCGTAATTCAAAAAGATGGCAGAAGTGGGAATGGTGTTTATAACCAAGATCTTTCTCCTAACTCTGTGATAGTTGAAATTGGTGGTGTTGATAATACTGTAGAAGAACTTCATAGGACTACTGAAATTTTTGCGGATGTAATTAGTAATTATTATTGGCACAGAGAAAAATAAATTGATGAAGATTTTAAAACCTGTGCGGAAAGAATACTAAAAGCTCTTCAGTATGATTGGGTTATTGGAGAAAACCTATTTAAAACCACTTCTAGTATTGGTATAGCCATTTTCTCAGATGAAGGAGAAGAATCCGATATTCTTATGAAACATTCAGATCAAGCTTTATATTATGCCAAAAAGAGTGGTCGAAATACATATACTTTTTAATCTGAATAATAGAGTAAACCAAGTTTCATGAGATTTTCCTTTGGTATTTAAAATTAAAGAATCTAGTCGAATAAATAATAAATGGATTCGCTGTTAATGTAGAAGTCCCAAAATAATTAATTAAATTCTAACTACTTCCAAACTAAGTGAACTCCTAACTTACTATGAAGCTTCTGCTTGATTTGCAATGGAGCTGGAAAGATAAATAATGCAGAAGTCCCCTTTTTCATTTGGAAAGGGGACTTCTGTTTACTTTTAATAATATTTTATCAAACCATTTTTTCACAGGCTTCTGCACATTTACGACAAGCCTCGGCACATTTTTGACAGTGTTCATGATTATGTTTGGCACATTCTTCAGCACATGATCTACATATTAAAGCACATAAAGTACAAATTTCTTTCATATTCCTGCTCTCAGTCTGCATAGCTGTAATTGCAAGTATGCAAATATCCGCACACTCTCTATCTAATATAATGCACTCTCTCATCATGTCGATGTCCGTTTCCTTCAAACAAGAAGAAAAACAGGTGTTGCAGGCTTCTAAACAGTCCAAACATGCTTTAATACATTCTTCATATTGAACGTTTGTCATATTACCCTCCTGGAATTTTCGATTTTATTTACATCCACTACTTTTCCCAAATTAGGATGTGAGTATACACTTTATCTTGTATTACGTTTTGATAAAAAATGTAATACTGCATAAATTCTGCTTATTTCTTCAGTACTATGTTATTCATAACAAAATTTTAGAGGATTCTAGCTATACATAGAAAGTCTTAACTATCATACAATAGTAGGTGAATTTCAAAATGAAATTAAATATATTTTTATTCACGTTATTGCTATCTCTACTCGCTACATTCTTTTATCTTCTAATTTTATATGACGATTTATCCTTACAGAAAGCTAACACGCTCGAAAACACTAGCGTTCAAAAGGAGTTCGAATTCAAAAATAATGAATTATATCCATTTTCTCCATTAAGGTTATATCGTTATAAGACTCCTTCTAATATAGGTTTTTTCAAGATTTCATCAGGTGTAAATTACCCTACATTAACCAATGAAAAAAGCTTTTCCGATTTAAATTCAAAAGAACGAGAAATCTTGAATTTCCCAATAGTTTATCAAAATCCAGAACTTCCTAACGGATGTGAAATAACAGCAGTAACATCAGTTTTTCACTATTATGGTTTTTATATCGATAAAATTAAAATGTCTGATTACTACCTTTACCAATCACCTATTGTGACGGTAAACAACCGTAGGTATGGGCCAGATCCAAATATCGGCTATGCTGGCAGTCCAAAAAACCCAAAAAATGGATGGTATGCATTTGCGGGTCCAATTGAACAAGCTGCAAAGGTGGCAACGAAATCATTAGATACTAATTTAAAAACAGAAAATATAAGTGGTAGTACTGCTGAAGAAATAGAAAATTGGCTAAAACAAGGTGTTCCTGTAATCATGTGGGTTACTTTAAATTTAGAAGAACCCAAGATAAATGGCGGTTGGTACATAAACGGAACTAATAAATTTCATCGTTCATACACAAATTTGCATACAGTAGTTTTGCTAAAATCAACAGAAAATGAAGTGATTATTATGGATCCTCTGAAGGGATATGTTAAACATGACAAAACCACTTTATTCAAAAGTTATGATTCTCTAAATAAACAAGCAATAGTCATTAAGGATTTCTAAGATTCCCCTACCCGAGAGCAGTAGAGTTTAGAAAACCCCTATGTCACATTTGAACCTTAAACTCAGTGTGCAGGAGCTCCCTTTATGAAACCAAAATCAATTAAATAATCAATAGCAATAATTAAAACTTCGCGAGTATAGTGTACTTTTCAAAAAGTCTAAAAACTTGTAAAAGGTTACGTAACATGAGTAGCAGATGTCATGTTCACTATGAAATAATTTCACATTCTTAATAATTAGGTTTAGTTTTTTACTTTAAGGAAACAGTAATGATTGAAACAGTAAATATTTCAAAATGTCATTTCCGCAAGGAGGCTTACTACTTTAAGGATGGAAACACATGGAGATAACATCCCACATGCAGTACAAACAAAGGATAAGATAAAGATTATTTTAGTGTTGGCACTGCCAGCTGTGATTGAAAATTTTTTCCAGACTATTCTCGGCTTTGTTGACACTTACTTTGTGTCGAAAATTGGTCTTGCCGAAGTTTCCGCAGTGGGTGTGACAAATGCTGTGCTTGCCATCTATTTTGCATTGTTTATGGCAATTGGCGTTGCTGCTAATGTTAGAATTGCAAATTTTCTTGGCGCAAAACAACCAGAAAAAGCACGCCATATTGCACAACAATCAATTATATTGGCTATTTTGTTTGGTATATTGACTGGAATTATAACTATTTTATTCGCAGGACCTTTATTAAAGTTAATGGGAATAGAAGACAATGTCCTTCAAGCAGGAGAAATTTATTTTAAAATTGTAGCAATCCCCTCTGTATTTATGTCCTTAATGTTTGTACTCAGTGCAATTTTAAGAGGGGCTGGGGATACACGTGGTCCTATGAAAGTCAGCATTTTAATTAATGTAGTAAATGGTGTACTGGATTATATATTTATTTTCGGATTCTGGTTTATTCCTGATATGGGTATTAAAGGGGCTGCAATAGCTACCGTAATAGCAAGAATTATTGGGAGTCTCACTCTCTTTTATTATATAAAGCGCTCTCCTATTCTAACTTTTAGTAAGGCTTATTGGATGCCGGACAAACACCATTTAAAGGAATTAGTAACACTTGGCGGACCTGCAGCTGGGGAAAGATTAGTCATGAGACTCGGACAAATTGTCTACTTTGGATTCGTTGTAATACTAGGAACTAATGTATTTGCAGCACATCAAATTGCTGGAAATGTGGAAATTTTCTCATACATGATTGGTTATGGTTTTGCTACCGCAGCAACCATTCTAGTTGGGCAGCAGATTGGGGCAGGAAACATAAACGAGGCGAAAAAATATGCGACTTTGTGCACATGGATCGGTATCGGTTCAATGACAATTTTAGGAATCCTTCTTTTCATTTTAGGGGGCTGGGCAGGTACCTTTTTCACTGATAATCCTGAAGTAATTGAAAATATTGGTACCTCTTTAAAAGTATCTGGGGCATTCCAACCATTTCTGGCATTACTACTCATACTCACTGGTGCATTTCAGGGGGCGAATAACACGAAGTTTCCAATGTATCTGACAGCAGTGGGCATGTGGGGGATTCGTACTTCACTTGTGTATGTACTTGGAATTCAACTTGGGTGGGGACTTCTCGGTGTATGGATTGCAATTGGGTTAGATATTGCATTTAGAGCCGTAGTCTTAACTATACAGTTCACACGTGGAAAATGGATTTCCGTTAAAAAGGATGCAGAAGATGAATGTCATCCTCAGACGTCAAAAGAGACTATGTCTGGATGCGTTAATAACTATTAAAAAAACCACTAAAAGGTACCATACATTAAGTATTGAGAATTATTGAGCTGAAATGCTAATGAAACTATTGACACAGTGGTAGAAGAAATATTTCATTTAAGCGAATACTTCATATGAAAGAAACAAGTTATTTTTTGAACTAATTCGTTTATTTATGTTTAAAATAGAAGAAAGACAATCCCAATTATGAACAAGTGAACTGGATAGAAAGCTGTTGTACGGTACTTGAGAATTATCGCTATAAAGAATAATCGCTTAAAGTATCGTTTTCTGTTTCTTGTTCTTTCCATGCCTAAAACAATAAAGAAACAATATAACGGAAATGCGATACGTCCTATTGCACGTAGTATCGG
>Ga0180008_1001706_pt1 | contig 13112 bp, 16 predicted proteins | sample MM_PW_MetaG_FD_121121 | JGI IMG/M metagenome (GOLD analysis project Ga0180008, IMG submission 121121) | Groundwater microbial communities from the Aspo Hard Rock Laboratory (HRL) deep subsurface site, Sweden - MM_PW_MetaG | ecosystem: Environmental > Aquatic > Deep subsurface > Groundwater... | reverse complement strand
GACTGGTCTCGATACTGGATACGATCAATCGGCTTAACCGCATGGCCTGAACCGCCGTGTACGGAACCGTACGCACGGTGGTGTGGGAGGACGGCGGCCGTGAGGCCGCCTCCTACCCGATGCCAGCCATCCATGGCGGGCACCTTTTGGGTTGTCGCTGCGCGACGCTAAAAATGATTCCCGATCATTTTTTCTGCCTGCGATTTACCGGCAGCCCTTAACTGCGCTGTAAACCGCTTTGCAGGGCCAGGTCCCAGGGCGCTATTGGGCCAAAACGCGCTTTGAGAAACTCCAATAGCAAGCGGCTGCGCGAGTCGGTTTCGCGCTCCAGACGCAGGGCATAGATACCGCTGGGCTCGGGTGCGGGCAGGCCATTTTCGCAGAACAACGGCAGTAATTCGCCGCGTACCAGGTAGTCGCTGATCAGCCAGGTTGGTAAGTGGGCGATGCCCAAACCGGCGAGGGCGCTAAACAGTAGAGCTTCGGCGTTGTTGGCGGTCATGCGCAGGCGTTTGGGGCGGCACAGCTGCAGCTTGCCGTGCTGCTCGAAGCGCCAGGCGTATGGCGGGGCCAGGCTATCCCAGTCGAGGCCGTCATGTTCCAGCAACTCTGCAGGTGTGCGCGGTACACCGCGTTGTGCCAGGTACGCGGGGCTGGCACAAACAACCCGCACCATCGGTGATAGCGCGGTGGCAACCAGGCGCGTATCGGCCAGCGGACCAATGCGCAGCACCAGATCGACCTCGCCCAAGTGCGTGCCGTGCAGGTCGACGAAGCTGTCGATCAGGCGCAGTTGTACATCCAGCCCGGGATAGGCGACGAGAAACTCTGCAATTGCCGGCGCGAGATGTCGGCGACCGAACGGCGCGGGTGCGTCGATGCGGATCAACCCTTCGGGCGCGCTGCTCAGCGACACTGCCTCGGCGCGGGCCAGGTGCAGCTCGGCAAGAATGCGCTTGGCGCGCTCGGCAAACGCCAGGCCGGCGGAGGTGGCGCGCACGGCATGCGTACTGCGGCTAAACAACTGGCTGCCCAGCGAGCGCTCCAGCGTATCAATGCGCCGCGCCACCGCAGAAGGGGTGAGTGGATGGCGACGGGCGGCGGCGGAAAAACTGCCCGTTTCCAGCACATCGAGAAACAGGCTGAGCTGGTCGGTTAGGTTGTCAGGGTTCATGCGTTGCTTCTGCTGTGCGTTAAGGGCATAGCCATTTTGCGTTGCTATGCGTTTCGCGGCCAGTAGCGAATGACTAAGGTGTGCAACATCTTTGTGGAGACTGCCGATGACCGTGCTTGATTTTGCTCTGAACCTGCTGCTCGGGTTGGTTCTCGGTACCTTGGGTGGCCTGTTTGGGATCGGCGGCGGCTTGATCGCCATTCCGGCGTTGGGCGTGTTGTTTGGCTTGGATCAACAACTGGCTCAAGGCACCGCGCTGGTGATGGTGGTGCCTAATGTGTTGCTGGCCTTATGGCGCTATCACCAACGCACGCGTATCGAGTGGCGGCATGCGTTGGCGCTGGCGACCAGCAGTTTGGCCTTTGCCCTGCTGGGTGCGGGTTGGGCTGTCACCTTGGATGCGGATTTGATGCGTCAAGGGTTCGTGATCTTCCTAGTGCTACTGGCGGCTTACAACGTCTCTCGCTTGCTCAGTAAACCGCCCGCGTTGTCGGCGGGGCTGCGTTATCCCTGGCCCTGGTTGACGCTGCTAGGCAGTGGTGCAGGTTTGCTTGGCGGTTTATTCGGGGTTGGCGGTGCGGTGTTGGCGACGCCAGTATTGACCCTGGTATTTGGTGCCAGCCAAGTGATGGCGCAGGGCCTGTCTCTGACCCTGGCTGCGCCGAGTACTGCTGTTACCTTGGCGACCTATGCTGCGCATGGTCATGTCGACTGGGTATTGGGAGCGCCCCTGGCGATTGGTGGTTTGCTGAGTATTAGTTGGGGCGTGAAACTGGCCCATGCTTTGCCCGAGCGCGTGCTCCGCGGGTTGTTTGCCGGCTTTCTGCTGCTGTGCGCGCTGCTGCTGGGGCTTAAAGCCTGAAACCCTCGGCAATCTGCTCGGCCAGGGTTTCAGTCACTTGGGTTTGCGTATTGCTGTTGCGCAGCAGGACGATGCTGGCCGAGGGTAGGGCGGGCATGCCCTCGTCCTCGCCAATAATCTGCATATCTGGGGTGATCAGGCTTTGCAGCTGTGCGGTAATGGCCAAGCCGGCGCTGACCGCGGCCATGATCGCCGACAGGCTTGGACTGGTGTAAGCGATGCGGAAATCACGCCCCAGCGCCTCCAGGCCATTGCAGGCCCAGGAACGGCAAAAGCACTGCGAGTTGAACATCGCCAGGGGCAGGGTTTCCAGTTCATGCAGGTTGGCGTCGCGGGCCTGCGCCCAAACCAGATGTTCCTGGCGCAACAATTGACCGATCTCGGTGCCCGGTTCGCGGGTGACGATTGTCAGGTCGAGGTCCTGGCGTTGCAGTAACTGGAAGGACGGCTCGCAGTGCAGTTCTACCTGCACCAGCGGATAGGACTGGGCGAAGCGCACCAAAATGCCCTGCATAAAGCGCATCACATAATCATCGGGTGTGCCGATGCGTACGGTGCCGACCATATGCGGCTCGCGCATGCTGTTCATCACCTCGGCATGCAGTTTCAAAATGCGCCTGGCATAGCTCAGCAGTAGCTGACCCTCGGCGGTCAGGCTGAACTGACGACCATCGCGAACAAACAGCGGGCGCTGCATCACGTCTTCTTCCAGGCGCTTCATCTGCATGCTGACGGCCGACTGGGTGCGGTTGACCATTTCCGCGGCGCGGGTAAAGCCGCCTTGGTCGGCAATCGCGACAAAGGTACGCAGCAGTTCACTGTCGATGCTGGGATAGCTGGCCATGCATCAATCTCCGAGATGTATTGCATAAGAAACATTCGTTGGATTGATCATAAACCCAGCGCGAGACTGTCGCCAACCCCACGAGGAGGGCGTCAAGATGAAAGGTCAAAAAGCTTATGCGCTAGTCGGTAGTGATCGTCTACAGGGCCGCCGGCCGCTTGAAATACTGCGTGCAGTCGGTCGTCAGTTATACCGTTGGTGGCAGTTGTCTGAGCAGCGGCGGCGTTTGGCCATGCTCGATGAAGCGGCATTGAAGGACATCGGGCTAAGCCGCAGTGATGCCATGCAGGAGAGCGAGCGCCCATTCTGGGATGATCCGCTGGAGCGCTAACGGTTGGCCTTGGTGCGTTGAGGCTGAATGCATGCTCAGGGCCGCGGTTATTCAGGGAATGAATACATTGAAAGGAGAGCGTCGATGCCCATTTATCAACTCGCGCAGTTGAATATCGCCAGCATGAAGGCGCCGTTAGAGTCGCCGAGCATGGCTGACTTTGTCGACAATCTGCAGCGCATTAATGCGCTGGCTGAAGCCTCGCCAGGCTATGTGTGGCGATTACAGGACGAGGCGGGCGATGCTACCGCGCTTCGTCCGTTTGGCGACGACGTGCTGGTGAACCGCTCTGTCTGGCGTGATGTACAGGCGCTGAGCGATTACGTGTACACGTAATAGCATACCGAGATGCTCAAGCGCCGCCAGGAGTGGTTCAACAAGGTCAGTGCGGCGCATATGGTGTTGTGGTGGGTGCCGGCGGGGCATCGTCCATCAGTGGTCGAAGCGGCCGAGTATTTGGCGCGGCTGCGCGACTAGGGGGCGAGCGCAGACGCGTTCAGTTTCCGTCAGGCATTTGCGGCGCCCAATGCGCTTGTGGCTCAGCCTGTCGAATAACCGCGACTCATATCTTTTGCGTGCTGCTTGAACCGTAAGCGAGGCTGGTGGATCACCGGAGCGGCAAGCGCGCTACGCATCCGCTACAATGCGCGCCGAATTTGTCATGCCCGAGAGCCTGCCCATGTCCGCTTGCCAGACCCCGATCATCGTTGCCCTGGATTTTCCGACCCGTGATGCCGCGCTGGCATTGGCTGATCAGCTCGATCCTGCGCTGTGCCGGGTCAAGGTCGGCAAGGAACTGTTCACCCGTTGCGGGCCGGAGATCGTCAATGTGCTGGCCGGCAAGGGCTTTGAGGTGTTCCTCGACCTGAAATTCCACGACATCCCCAATACCACGGCCATGTCCGTCAAGGCAGCGGCCGAGATGGGCGTATGGATGGTCAATGTGCACTGCTCGGGCGGCCTGCGCATGATGGCGGCTTGTCGCGAAACCCTGGATAAGCTCGCCGGCGCCAAGCCGCTGTTGATCGGCGTGACCGTGCTGACCAGCATGGAACGTGAGGACTTGGCCGGTATCGGCCTGGATGTTGAGCCGCAGGCTCAGGTGCTGCGGCTTGCCGGGCTGGCTGCGCAAGCCGGATTGGATGGCTTGGTGTGCTCGGCCCAAGAAGCGCAGGCGCTAAAGGCGGCTCATCCGGCGTTGCAGTTGGTGACCCCGGGGATTCGTCCAGCCGGCAGCGCTCAGGATGATCAGCGGCGTATTCTGACCCCGCGTCAGGCATTGGATGTGGGCTCGGATTATCTAGTGATTGGCCGCCCAATCAGCCAAGCCGCCGACCCGGCGCAGGCCTTGGCCGCTGTTGTCGCCGAGCTGGCTTGAGGTATTGTCGCGCGGCAGAAGCCCTAATGCGCCTGCCGCGTTGAAGCCACGTTCAAGCTCTACTCACTCATCGCGTTTTGACTAACCAGGTCCTCTCTATGCATCCCGCCGCCGAAGATTCGCCACTGGGTAAATCCAGCGAATACATCGCTACCTATACGCCCGCGTTGCTGTTCCCCATTCCGCGTGCGGCGAAATGGGCCGAACTGGGGTTGAGCGCTGAAACGCTGCCGTATCAGGGCGTGGATTTCTGGAATTGCTTCGAGCTGTCCTGGTTGCTGCCGTCGGGCAAACCGGTGGTGGCCATGGGTGAGTTTGCGATTCCTGCCGACTCGCCAAATATCATCGAGTCGAAATCATTCAAGTTGTACCTCAACTCGCTGAACCAGTCGGTGTTCAACACGGCTGACGAGCTGGTGGTCGTGCTGGTGAAGGACCTCTCGGCGGCAGCGGGCAAGCCAGTGGGCGTGCGAGTACGCAGCCTGGCCGAGGTGACGGCTGAAGGTGTGGCCGCTGCGCCCGGCACTTGCATTGATGAGCTGGACGTGAGCATCAGCAACTATGCGCAGCCGCAGCCTGAGTTGCTGCGCTGTGACGCGGCGCAGGTGGTTGAAGAAAGCCTGCACAGCCATCTGCTCAAGTCCAACTGTCCGGTCACCGGTCAGCCGGATTGGGGCACGCTGGTGGTGCAATACCGTGGCCTGGCGCTGGATCACGCCAGCTTGTTGGCCTACTTGGTGAGCTTTCGCCAGCATGCGGATTTTCACGAGCAATGCGTTGAGCGGATCTTTCTCGACCTGCAACGCTTGCTCAAACCCGAGCATTTGACGGTGTATGCGCGTTATGTGCGCCGCGGTGGGTTGGATATCAACCCCTATCGCAGTACTGGGCCTATCAGCCCGGATAATCAGCGCTTGGCGCGCCAGTAACGCAAAACCCCAGCCGTTGAGCTGGGGTTTTTCTGAGCGTCGTTCTCGGCAGTTTTGCCTCGTCTCGCTGCGCTTGCGAGGTAGACCCCGCGCGCGTTGAAAGCACTTAAATACCCATATTAGCCAGGCTCTGCACGATATTGCGCAGGGTGCCCGCAATGGTCGGGTGGCTGGCTTCGAAGCGCTCTACCGCCAGGTTAACCCCGTCGATCAGCGTCGCATCCGGCGCGGCGGCGGCCTGGCGGGCCAGTTGCAGTTCAATTTCCTGCGTGAGCACAAACAGCTCGGCGCGTTCTTCTTCAGTGAGTGGTGGTTGTTCGACCAGTTGGTCGCGCAGGTCTTGCAGTTGTTGCTGCAGGCGGCTTGCAGGCATGGAACTCTCCCTTTATTGATCGACAGATGGGCTGACCTTGCACCAAGGCGAAAGGTTCTGCATGACGTCAGGGTAATCCAAGCTCGCGGGCTTTGCTTGCTTTGGGTCAAGTGCATGCATTGGCCGGTGGGCAAGCCTCGACGGGTTTAAGGCTTTTCGCCTTTTTGACGGCGCAGGCTAAGGTCCGCGAGGCAGGTGGGCAGGTCGCTCAGTTGATCAATCACCGAGTGCACGCCCAGCCGGTAAAGGCTCAGGGTGGCCTGGCTGCGCAATCGATCACGTTCGCTCATGGTCAGGTGCTGCCAGTCTGCCAGCGCTACTCCGCAAAGTGGGCCGCTGATGGCCAGGCCAATGGTCCAGATGCCGGCATTAAGCGCCGCCTGTAACAAACGTGGTTCGCCACTGACCAGCACGCAGCCTTCAAGCTGGTTCACCTGCAGCTCCAGCAGGCTAAGCCAAATTGCGTCCGGTGCTGGCCATGGGCGGTGACTGCGGCTAGGTGTGCCGCGTAGCCAGGCCGGTAGTTCGCTGGCCAGGCAAGTGCTGGCATCGAGTGGCAGTTCATCCAACCAGGCGCAGGGCACGCCTTGCTGTCGCAATTGCTCTAGCAAGGGTAAGGCAGCGTGTGTGGCTTGTGCATGCTCGCGCGCGGTCTCGCAAAGTGCTTGTTGGTAAGCCAGGCGTTCCTCGGGCAGGGCTTGGCGACCCAGTACCTGTTCAAGGCTCTGGGGATTAGGTGTATTGGGATAAAGGCGTTGCAGGGCCAGCGCAATGCTGCGTGCGCCAAAATCAACCAGGCAGCCGGAGAGGCTAAATAATAGGGCGTTGAACGCGGGCGAGGCGGTAGGGGCTTGCATGGGCCTTCCTTGAAAAGGACTAGTGCAGGCTATTCCGCGCAGGTTACAGGTAGATGAACAGATTATTCTCGTGCTGTGTCGCGGCCATTCGACACGGTGTAAGGCTTTACCAGGACGGTTTTCCAGGCACTTGTTCGTCCGCTATGCTGCCCCTTTAGCGAGCTGTGGTCTTATACTGCGCCACCTGATTTGGCCGCCTGTGGCAGCCTGAGTATTTCCAAGGAGTGACTGTGATGCGTGTGACCGGTGCGAGTTGGATTAAACGATTGAGCCTATTGGTTGCCTGTACCGGCGTGCTATCGCTGCCTGCACTGGCGCAAGCCAACGACGAAGACCCTTGGCAGGGCTACAACCGTTTTATGTTCCGCATCAACGATAACGTTGATATGTATACCCTCAAGCCTCTGGCTAAAGGCTACCAGGCGGTTACGCCGCAATTTCTTGAAGATGGCGTGCATAACGTTTTCAGCAACATCGGTGATGTCGGCAATCTGGCCAACAACCTGCTGCAAGGCAAGTTGCACGACGCAGGGGTTGATACGGGGCGGCTGATTTTCAACACCACGTTCGGTCTACTGGGCTTCTTCGATGTGGGAAGCGCCATGGGCCTGCAGCGCAGCGATGAGGATTTTGGTCAGACCCTAGGCGTGTGGGGCTTGGGCAGCGGTCCTTATGTTGTACTGCCGTTGCTCGGGCCGAGCACAGTGCGCGACGCATTCGGCAAATTGCCGGATGGTGCACTGGCTGCTAATGGCTATATCAATCATGTGCCGACGCGAAATGTGGTGCTGGGCGTTGATGCCGTCGATACACGCGCGCAACTGCTGTCGGTCGAGCGTTTGGTCAGTGGCGACAGGTACATATTTGTCCGTAACGCTTACCTGCAAAATCGTGAGTTCAGGGTGCGTGACGGTCAGGTCGAAGACGATTTTTAAATCGGCTGTTCTGAAAATCAAAAAAGGCGACTTCAATAGTCGCCTTTTTCTTGCCTGCAATGGCCTTAGTTCATTGAAATGATCGCTAAGCCAAGCGCCTGGCGGCCATCGTCCATCGCGCTTACGCGAACCACCTCGGCTTGCGCATCCAGGCCGCGTAGGGCGTTGTGGTCTGAGGCAATATGGATACGCACCTTGTCGCCGATGCTGACCGCACTTTCAGCTTCCAGCTGCATGCCAGTGCTGGACAGATCGAGGCACAGTGCAGGAATCTCCTTGCCGTCATGGTGCAGCGTGACGGGCGCTTCGAGCCGCATGCGGATGTAATCGCGTTTTTCACTGTAATCACGATCATTTTGGCTCATGGGCATTTTCCTCATGTGATTAGGGCTGTCCTACTCTTCTTATAACCTTGGCCGATTTGAGGTGTAAAGGCGTGTTTCGACGGCCGGCGTGCGCTTGAATCGCTTAGCGGATGGGAGTACCGTCTGCGCCTTGAAGCAAGCCGAGTTCGCGCGTCCAGGCTTTTGCCTGAACGTACCAAGCCAACCCTACCCGGCGCAGTTTGCCTGGATACCTCATGCACACAACCAGTGCCACGCTGCTGATAATCGATGACGACGACGTAGTGCGTGCGAGCCTCGCCGCCTACTTGGAAGACAGTGGTTTTCATGTGCTCCAGGCCGCCAACGGCTTGCAGGGGCTGGAAGTCTTTCATGCCGAGTCCCCGGATTTAGTGATTTGCGATCTGCGCATGCCACAAGTCGACGGTCTCGAATTGATCCGCCGTATTAATGCTCTGCATGTAGAAACCCCGGTGATCGTGGTGTCCGGGGCCGGCGTGATGAGCGATGCCGTTGAGGCGTTGCGTCTGGGGGCTGCCGATTACTTGATCAAGCCCTTGGCTGATCTCGCCGTGCTTGAGCATTCCGTTCACCGGGCGTTGGATCGTGCCAATTTGCGCCTGGAAAACCAGCGCTACCGTAACGAGCTGGAAACCGCCAACCGTGAGCTGCAAGCCAGCTTGCATTTATTGCAGGAAGACCAGAACGCCGGTCGCCAGGTGCAGATGAACATGCTGCCAGTGACGCCTTGGCAGGCCGACGGCTTGAACTTTGCGCACCAGATCATTCCTTCTCTTTATCTGTCTGGCGACTTTGTCGACTATTTCCGCGTTGATGACAGTCGTATCGCCTTCTATCTGGCTGACGTGTCAGGGCATGGTGCGTCTTCAGCATTTATCACTGTGCTGCTGAAGTTTATGACCACCCGTTTGCTCTACGAGTCTCGCCGCACCGTTAGCCTGCCGGACTTCAAACCGTCCGAGGTGCTTGGCCATATCAATCGCGGCTTGATCAACTGCAACCTCGGTAAGCATGTGACCATGCTCGGTGGTGTGATCGATCAGACCAACAACAGGCTGACCTACAGCATTGGTGGGCATCTGCCGCTGCCGGTGTTGTACAGCGAAGGTCAGGCTCGCTATTTGGAGGGGCGTGGCTTACCGGTCGGGTTATTTGTCGATGCTCAATACAACGATCTGGAGCTGGAATTGCCGGAGACATTTAGTTTGACGCTGCTTTCCGATGGCATCCTGGATCTGCTGCCGGGTGATACCTTAAAAGACAAGGAAACCCTGTTGCCGCAATTGATCAGTACTGCAGGCGGTACCCTGGATGGCCTACGCAAAGCTTTTGGGCTGGCCAATCTAGGGGATATGCCGGATGATATCGCCTTGCTGGTGTTAAGCAGGAACCTTGCATGAGCCTTGGGATGAGCCCCGGTAGAATTCAGTTTGCAGAGCAGGATGGCACCTTCATCTTGAAGTTTGTCGGCGAAGTGCGCCTGACGCTCTGTTCCGCCTTGGATTCGACTATTGAGAAGATTTTTACGGCGCTGAATTTCTCAGCCATCGTGATTGATCTCACTGAAACGCGCAGTATCGACAGCACGACCCTCGGGCTGTTGGCCAAGTTGTCGATTTTGTCGCGGCAGAAAGTGGGTTTACTGCCGACTGTAGTAACCACCCACCCCGATATCACTCGGTTGCTGCAATCTATGGGTTTTGATCAGGTGTTCAATATCGTTGATACACCGCTGCCATGCCCGGATTGCCTGGATGATTTGCCGTCGCAGGATCAGTCCGAAGAGTTGGTGCGCGCCAAAGTGCTTGAGGCGCACCGCATTCTGATGGGCTTAAACGAGTCCAATCGCGAAGCCTTCCACGACTTGGTCAGTGCGCTTGAGCATCACTGATTGGCCAGGTTAAACAAACGGGGCGCTACTTAGCGCCCCGTTTGCCTTTAGACCTGACTGTTCAGTAGCTTTTCCAGTTTCTCCTGGTCGCGGGCGAACAGGCGGATGCCTTCAGCCAGCTTCTCAGTACCCATGGCATCTTCATTCATGGCCCAGCTGAATTGGCTCTCACTCAGGCTTTGCTTGGCTTCGGCGGATTTGCCGGGGGTGAGTAAGCGTGTCAGTGGCTGCTGGTCATCGGCCAGTTGCTGCAGCAGCTCGGGGCTGATGGTCAGGCGATCACAGCCAGCCAGTTGTTCGATTTGGCCGATATTGCGGAAGCTCGCGCCCATCACCACGGTCTGATAGGCGTTGGCCTTGTAATAGTTGTAGATGCGCGTAACTGACTGCACGCCAGGGTCTTCGGCGCCGACAAAATCACGACCTTCGGCCTTCTTGTACCAGTCATAAATACGCCCTACAAAAGGCGAAATCAAAAACACGCCGGCATCGGCACAAGCCTGCGCTTGGGCGAAGCCGAATAGCAGCGTCAGGTTGCATTGAATGCCGGCTTTTTCCAGTTGCTCGGCGGCGCGGATACCTTCCCAGGTCGAGGCGATCTTGATCAGCACGCGCTCGCGGCCGATGCCTGCTTCTTCATACAGGCCGATCAAGCGTTCGGCGCGGCGAAGCGTGGCTTGAGTGTCGAAGGACAGGCGCGCATCCACCTCGGTAGAAATCCGCCCTGGAATGACCTTGAGAATTTCGCCACCCACCGCCACGCCAAAATGGTCGCAGGCCATGCCCAGGTCGCCTTTACTGGCGGTAACGGCGCTTTTTAGCAGCTCGCTGTAGCCGGGCATGGCTGCGGCTTTCAGCAGCAGGGAAGGGTTGGTGGTGGCATCAACCGGCTTTAGGCGGGCGATGGCATCAAGGTCGCCGGTATCGGCGACCACGGTGGTGAACTGCTTGAGTTGATCCAGCTTGGAAGTCATGACACAGCCTTGTCGTTGCAGATGAGCCGACCTTACCCGAGTCAGCGACCTTGCAGCAATTGCGCCGCTTGATCGAACAGCGCCAGCGGCTCACTGGTCTTATGAATATCCACCGAGAGCAGTTGGCGAAAACGTCGTGCGCCATTAAAGCCTTGGGCCAAGCCGATCATATGGCGGGTGATGTGGTGCATGCTGCCGCCTTCGGCGAGGTGCGCGGCGATGTAGTCACGCATGCTGTGCATGGCCTCGAAACGGCTCATCACCGCGCGGCTAGAGCCAAATAGCAGTTGGTCTACCTGGGCCAGCAGGTAAGGGTTGTGGTACGCCTCGCGGCCGAGCATCACGCCATCAAAGGTTTGCAAGTGCTGCTGGCAATCCTCCAGGGTCTTTATGCCGCCGTTGAGGATGATCTCCAGTTCCGGAAAGTCCTGCTTGAGCTGTGCGGCCACGTCATAACGCAGTGGTGGTACTTCGCGGTTTTCCTTGGGCGATAGCCCTTCGAGAATGGCGATACGCGCATGCACGGTAAAGCTGCGGCAGCCTGCATCGCGAACTGTGCCGACAAAATCACACAGCTCGGCATAGCTGTCGCGGCCGTTAATACCGATGCGGTGTTTCACCGTTACAGGGATCTCGACGGCATCCTGCATCGCCTTAACGCAATCAGCCACCAGTTGTGGATGGCCCATCAGGCAGGCACCGATCATGTTGTTCTGCACCCGGTCACTGGGGCAGCCGACGTTCAAGTTGACCTCGTTATAACCTGCCTCTTGTGCCAGCTTGGCGCAGGCCGCCAGATCGGCTGGCACGCTGCCACCCAGCTGCAATGCCAGCGGATACTCGGCGGCGCTGTGGCGCAGAAAACGCTCCGTATCGCCATGCAAGATAGCACCCGTGGTGACCATCTCGGTGTACAGCAAGGCGTGATGCGACAGCTTGCGCAGGAAGAAGCGGCAGTGCCGATCAGTCCAGTCCATCATCGGCGCGACGGAGAAGCGACGGGACACCGTAGCTGATGTGGTTGTTGGCTTGTAGCCTTGCAGCATGGATGTCTCCGGGGCTCTGGCATGTTTCCGAGGGTGTGTGGGTGTTTTCGTAGTTGGGTGGCCGCTGTACCACTCAACCTCCCGCATGTAGCACCGGTCTACAGGGCTTACTGCCATGGTAGCGATCAGGCCACGAAACAGGGCTGACGGCACGACCAGTTACACCGCTCAGATTCGAATCAAAAAAGATGGGGCGCAAGTTTACACGCAGAGCCGGATCTAAGCGCGAAAGACGGTGACATAGAATTGGGTGAAGAGCCGTGAGGCTGAGTTGGGTTCTACCCCCATTAGAACGTGCAGTTATCGCCCTGCCGGAGATACACCAAGGTGTGGGTTTTACCTTGTGAGTCTTGATACACCATAGTTGCTTCGCCAACCTCGCAGCCTTCTGGCGACTGTGTGGAGATAACCTTGGCAACATCTAGCTTCTGCCCATACTGATATTGCTGAGCATCCTCGGCAACGGCCCATTGGGACATGACGGCCAACCCGACTAGCAAACACTTAGCGTTCATCACCACATACCTCTGTTCTGGTTCAGTGGGTTCTAGCCTAGTGGGCCGCTCCCGCTAAAAACAGCGTGGTTCAGGCAAGGTTGCGTTACTTTTTACGCAACAATAGTGCTTGGGTTTTAGCGAATATTGCATGCCATAGTTCCAGTGCTCTTTCATCACGATGCTGCTCACCCCCAGAGGCTGCGGGTGTAGGGCTGAGCCTAACCAAGCGTCAGCGTGCTATGCCCTGAGTGGTGTCGCGCTGCGCAATCCCTCGTTTTGGGTTGATTCTTACAGACCTGCTAATAGTCTTTTACGCCGTTTGCCGTTAAAGCCACGCTCACAATTGCGGATCATGCCGGCGCACATCTCCGCAGGGAAGAACAGTCAGAGTAGCTCGGCGCAGTTACCTCTCTTTTATTTCGATTGAGTGCCGCCCCGACCTTGGGGCGGTGCGAGCTGTTCATTTATATCGAATATAAAAACTGGTCTTACCCAGCCAGAAGTCAACATCCAATAACATAATGGAGCAAGCAGGCCCCCGGTGTCAGGCTAGTTGTCGCCTGAGCTGATTTATCAAAACGATAGATCGGGGGCGTCAAAGAGAGCTGTAATGTCGAGCTATTCACCTGAGCGTAAAGCTGCCCTGCTGAACAAGT
>Ga0180008_1001704_pt1 | contig 13116 bp, 30 predicted proteins | sample MM_PW_MetaG_FD_121121 | JGI IMG/M metagenome (GOLD analysis project Ga0180008, IMG submission 121121) | Groundwater microbial communities from the Aspo Hard Rock Laboratory (HRL) deep subsurface site, Sweden - MM_PW_MetaG | ecosystem: Environmental > Aquatic > Deep subsurface > Groundwater... | reverse complement strand
TTTTGGGCCAATTTACCTAAGGCCAACCTATCTAAGGCCAACCTATCTTGGGCCAACCTATCTTGGGCCAACCTATCTGAGGCCAACCTATCTAAGGCCAATCTGTCTGGGGCCAACCTATCTAAGGCCAACCTATCTAAGGCCAACCTATTTGGGGCCACCCTATCTTGGGCCAACCTATCTGGGGCCACCCTATCTGAGGCCAACCTATCTGGGGCCACCCTATCTGAGGCCAACCTATCTGAGGCCAACCTATCTTGGGCCAACCTATCTGAGGCCAACCTATCTAAGGCCAATCTATTTGGGGCCAATCTATTTTGGGCCAATTTACCTAAGGCCAACCTATCTAAGGCCAACCTATCTTGGGCCAACCTATCTAAGGCCAACCTATCTTGGGCCAACCTATCTGAGGCAACCAATTTACCTCAGCAGTATCAATCTCCTCTAGGAAGCTTCCTGAAATATCAGGGAGTAAAAATGATTGCCTTTAAATACTTAGATGGGGACTGATGAACGGATACTATGCGGTGAAGGGGTAAACCTTGCTACACTAGGTTGGTGCTTAAGAAAGACTGACTGTAGCTTACGTAAAATATATGCTGTATTTGAGTTTGATACAAGAGATATTGTAGCTATACCTTATAACTCTGATGGAAAATTTAGAGTTAAGAAGGCTAAATATATTAGGAACTTAACGAGAGAAGAAGTTAGAGAAGCCATACGTCCATTATATGAAAAGTAATGAGTAGTAGGGGGCGATGTAAATGATAGATATAAAAGAATTCCAAGGAGAATATAGATGGTTGTCTAATTTCTACCCATGTATGGTAGAATATGATGGGAATATTTTCCCATCAGTAGAACATGCGTACCAGGCCACAAAGGCACTGTATCAAGAAGACTTCCTCCGGATCAAAAGTGCAAGGACTGCAGGAGAAGCAAAGAGGATAGGTAGAAGTATAAGCACAGTAAACAACTGGGATGAGATAAAAGACCAGATTATGTATGAATTACTGGTAGCAAAATTCTCTATAATAGAGTTGAGAGAGAAACTCATAAAGACTGGAGAGGGACTTATACAAGAGGGGAACCGATGGAGGGACGAATATTGGGGAATTAATCTAGAGACCGGAAAAGGGCAAAACATATTGGGTAAACTGCTTATGAAAGTAAGGGGAGAAATAAAAGCATAAGGGGGTGATTAATTATTATAACAAACCAGAGGATACTAAGTGAGCTCTCTAAGGTTAGAGAGAAAGGATATGACATCGATGAGCAATTATTGTCGAAATGTGCCTATTATCCTTACTTCAGGTTTATTAAGTTCCAAGATAAAAAGACAGAAGAAATAGTACAAGGGCAACAGTTTGTATGCAAAGATTGCTCATATATATGTCCTAATGAGAGGTGTAAACATAAGGGGATATTGGAGTGGTAGCAGATAAACTAAAACATTTAAAGAGAGGGAAGTTGAGACGAATGAGTTTAAAGAATTATATCTAAAAGGTGAGTTTCCAGAATGTTATAAACCCTGTGTCTCATTTTATGATATCTGTAATCGTGGAGCAGGTGTATTATTCCACCAAAATCAAGAAGAATATAGCAAATGTAAAGAGTGCTTTAAGAAATTTGGATTTGTAGACTCTATTGAGTAAGGAGTATATTATTATGAGACATTATAAACATAATGAAATAGAAAATGAAACGGAGGATAAAATAGGCATATGCCCACGTTGCAAATCATGGCGTCTAGAATATGGTTCTTCTAATATTGAAGGCGACCAACTCGTTTATGAGGTAGATTGCTACGACTGCGGATTCTGCGGATATGAGTGCTATGCTCTTGTGTTTAATGCCTATACTGAGAGATAATCTTTGTGGTATGAGTCTAGAGTTTAGGAAGTCTAAAGGGAATTATGGAGATCAAGAAGGAGATAAAATATGTGGCCATTCGGAAAAGAGCCAAAGGGTGGGGTAATAACTTGTGATGGGAGACATCATTCTTGGAGTGTATGGAAATCCTATGAGCAGCCGGTAGTCTCCATTTTTGCCCATACTAAAGTAAGTGGGATTATGGTACGGCAAAAGAGACATTGTTTAATGTGTGGATTTATTGAAGACAGGGTTGTACATAGATGAGTAAGGAGTATACTATTCTATATAATCCTATATGGTATAGATATTCTTTGGGGGTAAGGAGGAGTCATATTATATGGATAAGACAACCAAATCCCAAATCTATAATGTAATCTATTCTATGGCTGACTTTGAAATCAAGAAGATCAATCCATGCGACTTTAGGGACAATAGGTGCGTTAAAGATAGGAAAATGGGAACTACAGAAAGATGCTGTAGTGGATGTACTTATTTCTATAATCATATTTGTTCTGTTGAGGCTTTGGGATGTAAGTTAGAATTATGTTTTTTAGTGGCTCATAAATACCCAGGGTTACACAACCTACTGCGTATATTAAAAGATTTATCTACCAGATGTGGTATAAGTTTGGAGTTCAGGAAATCCAAAGAAGAATTATTAGGAGGGTAAACAATGAAAGAAGACAAGAGATACTTAGAAGGGGATTGCATCCGTTGTACAAAATGCAAAATCAATAAGGTGATTGTGAAAAGGAATTCCCAAGGGCAGTTGGTAGTGAGATGTAACAAATGCCGGTTGGGAATTAGCCCAACAACATAACTACTGAGTAGAGGAGAACTATGGAAACTATCATTGCATTATTGCTATATCTACAGGCTACATATGGTGGAGCTTGCGTAGTGTATAGTGACCTAGCAGCTTGGAACACATTTAGGCAGGACCACATGATGTATATAGGATCTATATATTCAAAGAATGAGAGCGGCAAGCTTGAAACTACCCACTTCTTTACCACTAAAACTTATGATATTTAGGAAAGAAGAGGTGAAAATTAAGATGCGTAAATCAATGCGACAAAGGGGTGAAGAGTGTGAGAGGAGGTAAAAATGAAACTGAACAATTGGAGAATATGTGATGAGAAGTGAGTTGCGGCCAATGCCGAAAGGCAGATGACGGATCAGGAGCCACCGGACACTCAGCTGAAAAGCAGAGATTCAAAAGGAAATTCCTATTGGCCGTCAACTCCAGTGATTTGTTATTTTGCAGATGAGGAGAACCAATAATGCACCGAACACACCCACTGGCGGCCCTGAAGCGATCCGGTGAGGTGGGACTCAATATAGAGTCGTTTCAGGTCAAAAAGGTGATAAATGTCGCTAAAGCAGTCTAAACTGGAATTTCCAATTCTGCAAGATAACATCAAGGGTGAGGCGTGTGAAGCATCGCCTCCACCCGCTGGTTATCTGGGGGTTTATTATGAAATTTCAAATCACATTCGATAAAGGAGATGAATTTCTCGTTAGATTTATCTCCGAAGATGAAAACGGAAAATTGACAGGTCATCAAGATTTTAGATTTGATTCTTACACGTTGACGAATTTGGCGCATGAAATTTTAACTGCACTTTCGTTTGGATTTAGATGTATGGAGGAAATAGACGGATAAAAAGTGTAAAGGAGGTGAGGCAGTCAATGAACAAATTCAAAGAGTCGTATATAGGTGGCAAATTTCCGGAGTGCTATATACCATGCGTTCCTCCACAGGACCCCATCTATGACATCTGCGGCCATGGGGCAAAAATACTTTTCTCAGAAGGCCATAAGGAATATAATAGATGTGAAGAGTGCTTTAGGAAATTTGGGTTTATAGACTGTATTGAGTAAGGAGCAGGAGATATTATAGCCGTACCTTATAACTCTGATGGAAAATTTAGAGTTAAAAAGGCTAAGTATATTAGGAACTTAACTATAGAAGAGGTCGAAGAAGCTGAACAAGGGCACAAAAAAATGTGTGATATTGTATTCGCATAACATCAAGGGTGAGGCGTGTGAAGCATCGCCTCCACCCGCTGGTTATCTCTTTTTTAGGAGGCATATATGCACCAAGCAAGAGAGGTCGACATATTATATGGATTTGACCAAAAAAAAGAAAAGCATTTTTTATGGTTTCTTAATACAATGATTAGCACAGAAAAAAATAAATCTTACACATCAGATGCCCAAAATCAGATGTTGGCTCTTGGCCGAAAATCTGCGGCCAGTGAGATTTTAGCCCTAGTGACACACAAGGTAGGTTGGTATTGTCTAAGCTGTGGCAACCTTGATCCAGAAGAAGTTACATATGATGGGCGATGTTCTATTTGTAATAACCTTTTATGGAAATAACACTGAGTTAAGCGGTTGCTTTTGGCGATCCACTGGAGTGATTGTTATACGGAGGCCTTATGTCTTCTAAATTTATCACAATGAGATTTGCAAAATATACGGGGCCAACTTGGAAATTAAGGCTATATTGGGAAATTGAGTGTAATGGCCCCCGTAAATGGGTTGAGGAAACCATATCGTCTTTTGAAATATATATAATTGAGAGGGGTAAGGAGAAAATATATGAAAAATATTAATGATATGAGTAGGAAGGAGCTTGAAAAAGTACCCTACCGTAGTAGTTGGGATGAAGAAATTAGATGCAATAGCCTTATAATTCTACCATCAAAGGTATCCTCCTATAATATAATCCTGTACAAAATTAAGTATTGGCTATCTAATCATATTAAATTTATCCGTAGGATAGAAATCTACAGTATCCCTGGAGTCCATGACAGTGGATATAGGTGTATGGATTTCATAGCAGTAAAGGATAATGTCCCAATATGCCGCCTGTCTGGCTATAGTGATGTAATCCATATAGATGGTATAGGTGGATACGGATACTGCTGGACAAAAAAGTACAGAACTGTACCAAAAGTGGTTCCACCATCAGGATGGAATATGGACTGTTTATTAAATAGCGGATTATTAAGGATATGGCCATCTGGTAAGGAAATTATCTGTGGTATAGCATTGTCGTCTTTTGAAATATATGCAGTTGAGAAAGGAGAGGAGAAAACAAGTGGATAGAAGATGTGAAGAGATTATTAATTATTTCAGGAGGTTAAGGAGAAAAATCCTAATAAATCCTGATGTAAAGAGGATAGTAGTAGGGCATGGAGCTTTGGGTATCAAATTACTGGGTGTAGTAGATAGCCTAGTGAACGAGTTTGGATATAAAGTAAACTTTATAAATGATTCCCAATTCAAATACTATTTCAAGGTATGGGGACAACATGGACATAGGAAAGATTGAGGAGATGTACAGGGACATAGGAGATTACCACTTAGGGTATAAATCCCTATCGAAAGAAGATATAAGAGCCTTATTAGTGGAGTTTTATAAATTAAAAAATAAATAGAAGACACATCTCTATAATTATATATTTCCTTTTTCCACCTATCACTTATTTATATAGGTTGAGAAGTACTTTTTTGGGGAATTATGGTTGACTTTTTTTGTTAAGGAACAGACTATATGATATATTTATCAAGCCAAATGATTGATTTAGTTAACTTTTATGGGATTTCTTCTCTGCTAAACTTGTATATTTCTGTGCCACCGGAAGGTATATCTATAGAAGAGCATTATAAAATAACTTCAAAAGATTTGCCGAATCTGGTATATGCTGATTGGTTTAGGAAATTTCCTAAAATATTTATAAAGTAGAAAAGTGTGGCCGAAGGCAAAGTAGACGAGCCGCCTGGTTGTGGCCCAGGCAACTAGTGGATGCAAGTCCCACCGGCCACCCCATTCTTAAGGAGGTAAATTATGGGATACCTACATATAGATAACCTATACAAGAATCAGGATATTCTTCTATTTAAGGAATGTTATGCCATGGAGAAAATACATGGTACCTCTGCTCATATCCGATGGAAGGATGGAAACATCCTCTTATTTGCTGGAGGGGGAACACATAAGGATTTCTGTAAGATATTTGACTTGGAGAGACTAAAAGAAGGGTTTACAGAATTTGGCAGTATAGATGTTACTATTTATGGAGAGGCTTATGGGGGAAAACTCCAAGGAATGTCGCATACTTATGGGAAAGAATTGAGATTTATTGCATTTGAAGTAAACATTAATAAATACTGGCTCAGTGTCCCAGATGCTGAAAATGTGGTAAAGAAATTTGGACTTGAATTTGTACATTATAGTAGGATTCCAGCAGTTATAGATGAAATAGATAAAGAGAGAGATGGATATTCTGTCCAAGCCTATAGAAATATTGGACTATTAGATAAACCTAGAGAGGGTATAGTATTACGTCCGCTAATTGAAGTAACTAAGAATAATGGTGAACGGATCATCTCTAAGTATAAAAATGATATATTTAGAGAAACAAAATCCCCAAGGATTATTACAGATAGGCTACAAATATTAACCGAAGCAGAAAAGATAGCAAACGAGTGGGTTACTATGAATAGGCTCGGACACATCCTCCAAAATATCCCAGGTGCAACTATAGAGGATACTGGAGAAGTTATAGAGATGATGACAGAGGATGTTGTTCGGGAGGGAAGAGATGAGATTGCAGATCCAAAAGCAGCACGGAAGGCTATAGGTAGGGCTACTTCAGCTTTATTCAAGAGATACCTTAATGATAAATTAAAGGGATAGAATGAAAAAACAAATTGTTGGGTTGGAAACTACGTAAGATAGAGGAGGTATAAATGAAAGGTAGAGCTGATTTATCCCGCCTTAGTGGGTATACCACTAACACTAACAAAAATAGGACTGCTTTGTTTGTTGTAGATAGGGGCAAGATAGATAAGGCCTACCGCCTATCTATAAAAAGTTGGATTGAGGAGTCTTTAGCTGATCTATATCTAGACCAGATAGACACTATAGTTATTGATGTAAAAGAACGTACATGGTAAGTTATGAAATTCTTTAAACATAAGGATCTTGGATTTATACCACCAAGTATAGGCACAATCTTACATTTGAGACGGAGTACCACTACTGCGACTATTCATTCACTTAATGGGTGTAAATATCTTAAAGATACTGGTGGGAAAGTAGGTGTGGGGGGAGTATGTTATTTAGAATGTTCAATCCGTGGGAGGTGTTACTCCCATGGCCTATTGATTAATGGTACTAATTGTTTTTTTAGTAGGGAAGGAGAATCTTTTTGGAAAGAAATCCCAGATATTAAATGAAAGATAAAGAAGGAGGTATACTATGACCATATTCTTAGATACTCACGGTAGCCCTACAGGGCAGAGGTTATTGGGTACTGGTAGATTTGTATTGTGGTCAGACAATGCACAAGCACGCAGAGGGGACACTGTCCTTAAGTGGGGCAGGGGTATGGGGGGGTATCCTAGTGGTGTAAGGAGATTGAATCCGGTCATTACTTCAGATAAGTTGTATCAGGGACAGGCTATAGCTAGAGCCGGAATTCCTATCCCAAAAATCTATACTAATGCAGAAGAATGGGAACGTGATGGTTATCCAGATTTGGTAAAGAAACCTAGAGAAGGAGAAGGAGGTCGTGGTATTACTCTCTGTAAAAGAGAAGGGCCAAGGCCAGGTTGGAGACATGAAAACATATACATGAGATATGTAGATAAGGTTAGAGAATTCCGATCTTTGCAGATTGGAAATTTGTCCGCATATATTATGGAAAAATTCCCGCCTAGAGATAGGAATCCTATATGCTGGAATCTGCATCAAGGAGCAGAGTGGCGTAGGATATATCCTTATCCATCTAGATTATCAGGGTTAAATCTAAAAATAAACCAACTAGCAACCGAGACTTTATCCTCTATCAAATATGACTTTGGAGGGGTTGATTTACTGATGGATAAGGATGAAAATCTTTGGGTCTTAGAATGTAACTCTAGACCAGGTTTGGGAGAGGAGAATCTATCCCTATTTGTTACTGCACTATTTGATTATCTTTAGTTACTGAGAGGTCTTACTATGAAATTCTTTAAACATAAGGATTTAGAACCTGTGTGGGAATGTAACTGTACTCATCCTTATGAGGACTGGACAAAAGATGTAGTGAAAGACGGCAATATAATTTACTCAAATAGCCCAACAGAAGGGTATAATGGCAGATTTCCCTATCTTGTACAAATGAATTATCCAGATAGCCATAAATATTTTTCTAGTAAGGATCACCAATATATTTGTAGATGGTGTAATAGATATAAATGGAGAATAATTCCGAATCCTTCTTATAAGGGAGTAGATAGTAGGTAAAATATGATTTGGTTTACTGCTGACCAACATTTTTTTCATGAGAATATAATTGATTACTGTTCTAGGCCATTCCCTAGAGTAGGAAAGATGAATAACGAGATTATTAGGAGATACAGAAGTGTAGTTGGGGATGCAGATGTAGTATATATGGTTGGTGATTTTACTATTATGGGGCCACAACATCGCCATGCAGTAGAACATATTATTAGCCAATTACCTGGGGCTAAGATTTTGATATTGGGAAATCATGACAAGTTTGACCCGTTTACTTATATAGATATGGGATTCCAGTCTGTGCATACTTCTTTAGTAGTAGAAGAGTTTACTCTAGTACATGACCCAGCGTGGTCTGTGGTAGATAGCAGTTGTAAGTGGATATGCGGGCATATACATACCTTGTTTAAAAGGCAAGGGAATGTACTAAATGTAGGAGTAGATCAACATGAGTTTTATCCTATAGGCATTGAAGAGATACATAGGGAGTTTTATGAAATTCTTTAAACATAAGGATATAGTAGATAGTAGATTTAATCTACATCCTAATCAGGAGATAACATGGAAGTATACAGGAAGGGTATATAGATTTCTTAAACCTGAATCCTGTCCACAAATGAATAATGATGGATCTGGAGCTGGTTATGGACAAATTTGTCCAAGCTGTAGGTATGGAATATTGATAAGGGGATCGGATACTGAAAGAAGTTATCTTAATTGTCCTTTTGGTTCTGATGGAAGGTCACTATGGGAGGAGATAAAAGATTTAAAATAGAGGGAGGGGATTATGCAAAGGTTTGAGGCTACTATAACAATGGAAAATGCTGGAGATATGGCCACCTCATCTTTAACAGAGGAAATATTAAGACTATCTGAACAGTACCCATGCAAAATACAGATAGTTTCTACTACCTCAGAGCCTATTTACATTACGGAAGAATTTATTGATCCAGATGTAGTAGAAGGGGAGATTATTGATAATGGATTTGAGCCTCTACTATTAACACATAAAGAATAGGAGGAATTATGCCTGCTAATTATACGCCTAACATCTTTATCTCAGAGAAAGTAGTAGAACTACAGAAAGTTTCTGTGGCATTGGCTTCCTGTACTAGAGTCAATATGGATTTAATTCCAGGAGTGTGTGGGGAAGATGCAGGGACACTTTTAATATCTCTAACTGAAGAAGAAGTTGACAAGATATGTGAGTATTTTCTAAAGGCGGAAGACAAATTAAATAAAGGTTTAGTTATCGAATTTGAACCCAAGAAGGCAAGTGTTAGGCAATCTTCTTTGCAAGGAATAGAATCTATAGTAATCCACATCCCATAATAAGATTGTTGGAACATATATAATTCATTCAGTAAATGAATTATTTTACAAGGAGGAAGGGGAATGAATAGCTCAGTTATAAAGACTATAGGCGAACTGATCTATAGTGAAGTTATTCAGGATTTGGATGAGAATGAGATTATATTTGCTAATACGGATATGGCTGATGTCAAAGTGCAAGAGTTTCTTGATGCTTTGGAAGATGAGGTATATGGAAAAGTATTGGACAAATTTAATTCTATCAGTGAAGACATAAAAATAGATAGATGGTGGTAAAATGAAATTTTTTAGACATACAGGAAAAAGGTTAATATTTGTTCATATGCCTCCGGCCGCCCCTAGTTGTTGGAGTGACTATGTAGGTTCTAGGTATGATATAATATCCACTACAGAATGTCGGAGTATATCAAGATGTAAAAGTAAGGGCATAAAATGTGTAGGCTATATGAAATTAGATGGACCTCCTTTTGATGGAGGTCATGACTGCTACGGTTATGGTGGCAAATCTATATTTGAATGGAGATGGTAAATGGTAATAAGGTTCTTTAATACATTAAGATAGGAGGAAGTCAGTGTTGATTATTGAAGAAATTGAAGGCTATAATCCTGCATACTTACAGGAGGTTATATCTATCTTGGATAGATGTAAAATCCACACAATAATTAACCATGCATTTCTTGAGGATGCGGAGGACTTCACTGCAGACACAGCCTACTTTGGATGTACCTTTAACACTCAGGAACAAGCTGATAAATTTTTACGTTCTCTATCATTCCCAGGGACTTCTGGATTAGCTGTCCCTCGTACTATTTATGCCCCAAAAGATGCGGGACAGTATTTCTTTTCTATAAGAGATTATGGATTTTCTGAACAAGTAGAGAAAGATATAGTCTTCAAGTCCAATAAAGCAGGTTCAATATGTGGCTGGTATAATAAACATAAGAATATATTATGGATGGCAGACCTCTTTCATACAGAAGAGGCAAGAGGAGGGGATACAGAGAAGACATACATTAGGGATTTGTCTTCCACCTTATCAAAAACAATATTCTCTCCTTTATTAACGTACCTTAAGACTGGAAGACTACCAAGAGTTCCTCTTACCATAGGAGCAGATCCTGAATTTGAAATCCTATCTATTAATAATGAAATTGTTAATGCAACCGAATTGTTTAATTATCCGAAAGCTTCTGACGAAATAGGGGCTGATGGGGCTGGTAATCCTGGAGAATTGCGTCCAAAATATGCGTATAGTCCGCTGCGTTTGGCTAGGAATATAAAGCGGCTAATACGTAAGTTAAAATATATGCCAGGTTTTGAAAAAGAATTTAGGATTTTTGCTGGAGGAGGGACAAGACTCCGTGTTGGTGGGCATATACACTTTGGGACAAGAAATTTCCCAGATACTTTACGTAAAGCATTGTGGAAATTAGTCGCCGCACCGGTCCTTAAATTTCAAGGAGAATTACGAAATGGTGATACGGATAAATGCAGAGAAGAAGGAAGGGATGTAGTAAGAGACCAAGACCATGGGACAGAGTGGAGGCCTCTACCATCTTTTGTAGTATCGGAGGAGTTGACTAAATGTATCCTATGCACAGCATATTCTGTAGTTAAGTCATGCATCAATGATGAATTACCTGTGGATATTACTACTAGTAGAATATCTAAAGGCCTATATCATAGGATACCACTATATCAAGAGTATAAACTATATATAGATAAATTTGTAGAGATCTTTGTCTCCCCAAAGGAAAACTTAATATTAGAGAGTAGAGATATCCTAAAGGAATGGAAGTTCCCATTATACAGGAATAATTATAACTTAGTAGTAGACTGTAAGCATGGGTGGATACGGAAATATTTTACTCCTTTACGTATAAACACTAACTGTGAAATACGGATATTAATAGATTTTATTCCAACAAATGTTATATCTGTATTTAATTTTGGAGAAAAATCATTCTTTAAAATCGCTAACTTTGCCTTGGATCACTTCATTGAAGTTAGACATTATAGTTCTTTTCATGATGTAGAGGATGCTGTATTAAAACGGAGAGTTATTCGGCCTCCGAATATAGGTGTTATACTTCCAGTTACGTGGGAAAAAGAAATATATTCTGAGTCAATTTTTCGCAAACTCAAGGACATTATAAAGGAAGCAGTACTGGAATTAAATCCAAAATAAGGAGGATTTATGTGTGGAATTTTCGGATTTATAACTGACAAACCATCAGAAGAGAACGCTATCTTATTTAGGCGTCTATGTTATTTAAGTGCTATAAGAGGGACAGATGCCTCTGGGTTTGCAATGTTTGATAAGCAGGGGAAGATGGTAATAGAAAAGAGACCTATGCCAGCATCTAAATTCATCCCAGAAGTTATGGATAAATATATGCCAAAGATGGCCTCCTCTAACCTTGTCATAGGCCACACTAGGAAAAAGACTCAAGGTGATCCAGCAGATAACGCCAATAATCATCCGGTATTTTCAGATAAGTGGGTCATGATTCATAATGGGGTATGTTCTTCTATGGGAAGGCTTGATGGATATCCCTACCTTGGGGAAGTTGACTCAGAGATCCTTCTGTCTTATGTAGAAAGAGAGGGATTAGCAGAAGGCCTTGGTAACCTTAAAGGATGGGCTTCTGTAGCTTTGTTAAACAAGGATGAGGCTAACAATATATATTTATGGAGACACAATGAAACATTATATTTGGCATATGACAGAGAAAGCAAGACGATATTCTTTGCTTCTACAGATGATTTACTATCTATGAGCTTGGCCAATGAATTAGAATTTTTTACCTCTTTCCAAATTAAGAAATTTCCAGAGGATGTTATATATAAAGTTAGCCATAGTCCACTATCCATTGAGAAAATTAAGGAGGTTGAAGTTAAGAAAGCATATGATTATTCTAAATGGAGCGGCACTACGAATTTCCCCACGGCTCAAAAATCCCAACCAACCACATTGCAGAGGGAGAAAGTTAACTTTATATGGGATAAGATTAAAGGAGTCTTATTCCCAGTAGGTTCTAATGGCAATATATGTGTAAGTAACAAATACTATTTTGGTAAACAATCCTGCGATTTTAATAAACCTAATTGGATTAAAGCAGGAAAGGCTTTCTTCTCTATAGATAGAAAGTTTGTTAAGATTTGGGATAAAAATAAGCGGTGTCATTTCCTTATGTTATCAATAGATGCTTATAGTGAAGGGCTACTAGACAGTGGTGACGAAGAAAAAGGAGATTAATATTTATATTTATTCAGAATAGGAGAAATTATATGGGGGATCTATCTATCTTTACTCAATCTAAATTAACCTTACATTTAGATAAGGAGGCTAAGGTAATTGCAATTGAAATTGATAAGAATATATTAGAAAAATATAATATCCCCATAGGAACTCCTAGTCAAGAAGCCCATGTCTCATGTAAGAAAGGCTTTAAAGACTGTATAAAAGAGCACATAATAGATGAGGCTGGAATAGTTATTGTTGGAAACTATGTCCTTTCTAAATTTACTGTAGATTCCATTAATATATCATCCGGATATATGCCAACCTTGGAGAAAAAGATAGAGGAGTTAAAACCCTCACCTGTAG
>Ga0180008_1001703_pt1 | contig 13125 bp, 13 predicted proteins | sample MM_PW_MetaG_FD_121121 | JGI IMG/M metagenome (GOLD analysis project Ga0180008, IMG submission 121121) | Groundwater microbial communities from the Aspo Hard Rock Laboratory (HRL) deep subsurface site, Sweden - MM_PW_MetaG | ecosystem: Environmental > Aquatic > Deep subsurface > Groundwater... | reverse complement strand
CTAAAAGGACTGCTTGGTAAGTAGGAGAGGTTATGAATGGTAAGATAAGGTTGCTGTGGATGGGTGATTCACCAGCAGTTAGTACTGGTTTTGGTAGAGTTTCACAGGGGGTTCTTGAGAGACTTCTTCAAACTGGTAAATATAATATTTCGGTTTTAGGGATTAACCACCCTATAGGAGATCCTCATCGTTACGAGGGGATGTTAAAGATTTACCCCGCCAAAGCAAGGGGTAATGTCTACGGTTTTAACAGGGTTGAAGAGGTTATTGCAAAAGAAAGACCTGACATTATTATTATAAATAATGACCTGTGGATTGTTAGTGAGTATATAAAATCTATCCCAGAAAACAATAGAATTTTTACTTACTCTCCAGTAGATGCACTACCAGTTCATTCAAATTGGATTAATGCTCTTCAAAAAGTCAATGCTAGGATTGGAACTTATACTGATTTTGCCAAGGGTGGCATTCTAAAAGCTAAACCTGGCACTAAGATTGATATTATAGGTCATGGTGTTGATACTGATGAGTTTTATCCTATGGATGATGCTAGGAAATTCTTAGCTAACATTCCAGAAGAAACTTTTGTAATTCAAAATGTTAACAGGAATCAACCTAGGAAAAGACTTGATTTATTTATGAAAGCCATGAAGATGTGGCTGGAAAGGAAATCAACCTCTGACAGGAAGAATATTGCATTTTACTATCATGGAACTATTAGAGATGTAGGATGGAATTTGATTGACTTAGCGCAGAGATGGGGTATAGATGATAGACTATTAATAACGGATCAAAATAATTTATCACCTGCTAACGGAGTTCCCCTTAGTCTGCTTAATAAGATATACAATTGTGCTGATGTTCACGTTATGACCTCAATGGGTGAAGGTTTTGGTTTAAGTCCATTCGAAAGTGCCGCTTGCGGTATCGCACAGGTTGTTCCTAACCACTCCGCTTGTAAAGAGTTGTGGGAGGGAGTAGCACCTCTTATTAAAGTTGCTGAGTGGGAAGTCCTTACTGGTGGTATTAATACCGAAGGTGGAGTTATTGATGTAGAGAATTTAGTTGAGATACTTGAAGATCTCTACCAGAACAGGGATAAAACTAGAGCATTAGGTAAGGCAGCTTATGACCACGTTCATCAGGAAAAATTCTCCTGGGATTATGTTGCCAAGCAATTTGACGCTGTGATAGTGGATACACTTTCTTCTGATAGTTATTTATCCAAGAAGTTTGAGGATACGCCAAGTGAGCAAGTAGCTGATAATGAGGTAACAGAAGAGGGTAAAATAAAAAATGGTGATTCAATTCCCAACCACTAAAACAACAAAAGATGCTATAAGACAAGCTATAGGTCAAACTGTGACATTTGTCATAGAAGGTGTAGCTACAGCTTGTGAGACTTGTAGCGGACTTTTTCAGTATGATCCGAACAATGAAACCAGCTTGAATCCTTTTTGCGAAACTTGTTCTGGTGTTTATTGGATTACTGCTGATGTGTACTCTGGCATTGTTGCCCATGTTAGGTGGCGTACTGGAGATGAGTCGGATTATGGTATAGCAGGGCAGACTTTACAGGGTGATTGTTTTATCACTATTGATATAGACTCTTTATCACCCGCTAGTATAGTTAAAGTGAAGGAAGTGATTGCTGATAGTAGAAGGGTTAAAATTTATAGGACTATTAAACGAGGCGTTCCATCAAGAGATCGAATTAGATTCGTATGTATGGAGGTTGGTAAGGAGTAATAATGAGTAAGGAATTAGAAGGACTACCCGTTCTTGAAATAATAAAACTTATAAACAAAAGGAAGAAACGTTACTGTGCTATTGCACTTAACGACTTAGAAGAAGAGATAAAGGATGAAGAGGTATTCAAGAAGGTTAGAAAGATACTTCTTGATAACATGAACGGTTTTACGAGAAGCGTCTTGACTGTTATAGGAATTGATGTTGAGGGTATAAAAGAAGAGTAATGAAGTTTAACCACATGATCCCCACATTTACAACCGTTGGGGTTATGGCTCAGGCAGGAATAACACCACTAATACATGGTGCGCTGTATTATACCTTAATCCCAGAAGTAGCTGCTATTATTGAAACACAAGTCTTAACTACCGCTCAGAAGTTGAACAAGTCTCTTAGGGAAGTGTATCGTAAAGATATGTATGATATTGCTGAGTTTGCTTTGTTCCCTAGATACATTCAAGTTATGGATTTAGCATTAACTAATCCAAGAAATATCGGTATTGAGTGGGATTCTAAGGGGGTAATTCAGGCTAAGTTCGTAGATACCAATGCTTTAGGTGACTTGGGTGATTTGCAGAGAATTCAGAAGATGGTGCATCCTGGTGGAACACTTAGTGGTTGGATTGGTATATACCTTGCTTGGAGGAATGGTCTGAGCAAAAAGTATGAGACCACTGTTAACCAAAGACTTGACATAATGACAAGTGAGCAAATTGCTCCTTTCTGGGAAATTGTGGAAAATGGAAACGGTCCTGGGGCATATCCTAGGGTATCTCCTAAGAGAACTCTAACCAATTTCAAAGCAGTTTATCGAAGAGAAATGAGAGCAACACTCGCAAGATGTGTTGCAGCTATCAGAATTCTTGCAGCAAGACCTCCTGTTATTCTTAAAGGTTATCGAGCAGATAGGGTTATGTACAATAAGCAGACTTACTTTGGTCACACATGGAGATCAATCACAGGTAAGAGTGTTTTTGCTATATCTGGAACGTCTGGAGTGGATAAAATGAGTCGCCTCACAGGTAGGGGATTTATTCTGGACGGAGTTGGAAATGTATTAAAAAAATGGAGTGGCTGGTTGCCGAAATAATGGAGAATTTTTTATGAATCACGAGATACTTAGAGGAAGAGTAGAAGAGGCTTGTAACAAGATAGCGGATAACGGCATTGAAGGTGTGGACGACAAGGAAGTGACACTTGCCTGTTTTGGAATGTTAATGTTTAATGGTTTCGAGAGTATTCAAAAGACAATGAATAGAGCGACATTTACTTTTGTTGGTACTACGATTTCAACTTTGATAGCAATTATACTCGTACTAGTATTCATAGTTTAGTACTGAGGAGATATAATGGCAGTAGTAGGTAAGTTTAGAAATGAAGATTTCAGCGTTTTCTTTTTTGTAAAAGATTTACTTGGAAGTAAAGTTTTACGAGTTGTGGATAGTTATCCATATACTGAAATTGAAGATAACACCCTTGAAGTTCCCTGTGCTTCTGTTGAGCATAGCCAAACTGTAGATGATGGCGGTGAATTGGGTTCTAGCTGGTTTAGACGTACATGGGCTATAGATGTCTTCGGAGTTAACGACTCTCAAAGGGACGAGTTATCGGATCTCATTTTCCAGGCTTTGGATAATGCGATTACAATGAAGGATTATTCTGGTGGATTCAGGGCAGATGGTAAAAGTATAGCAGGTACTGATCTTAGAGTTATTGAATACGCAAATGTTGAAGATAGAACTATGCGACCTACTTATGCTTTCACATCACTAGCCGATAAAAAGTTTTGGAGAACTACGATAACTTTTACTACCGTAACAACGAAAGCTACGTAGGGATGGTAAGGATAAAATAACAAAAGGGATTAAGTCCTCTCTAAGGTGTGGGAAAACAAAAGTTTTCGGATTCAATAAAGGTAGGGTGCAAAAAGGTTAACAAGGCGAATTGGTTACAAGGATATTTGAGAGGAAGGAATTAGGAGAAAAATAAATGCCAAAGAAAGTTGCAATTCCATATAAGGATACTAAACTAAGAATTGTTGGACCTACAGGTGCTTTCTACGCTCATCGTGTACAAAGATTGGATATTCCTGCTAATATGCCTAGCACTACGATCAACGAGCTTGGTAATCCTGGACACGCTGGTATTGTCACAGACATTCCAGAAGTTACAGCTACGTTCCAAGCATTTGACGTATCGCACAAGATATATTCATACTTGACAGGAACAAACCCCGCAGCATTTCCAGCAGCAGGTAAGGATGTAAATCAACTTACTTTCTGTGATTTGATTGCTTATATCAAAGATCCTGAGCTAAATGACCATTTAAAGTGTATTCACGCTAAGTATATGAGGATAACTGACTTTACATTTACTTATTCAGTAGATGGTGAATCTACCGAAGAGTACAGTATGGCGGGAAGTGAAAAGAGATACTTTGCAAATGACGTGTATGTTTCATCTGGTAACTTGGTAGCTGGTGAGTTAACACTTGATTACACACCTAAGACACTAAAGAATGGTAATAAGCTTTTAAGCTGTATCGTTGATGGTGACTGGCTTGATGAGGGTTCTGAGTATTCAGTAGATGACGTTACGTTGGCAGTTAGTGGTGGAACTACAGAAGCTGTATTAGCCATATATCATACTCAAAGTGGTGTGATGACTTGGGCTGATATTACTGATGCTACCGTTCCTGCTGCTATTCGTGGTAAGAACGTTCCTGTAGAGATTGAAGCAAATCATATGTACAGAGTTCAGAGTGTTACAATCAGGGGTACATTCCCTAACACTAAGGTTAATGAAATGGGTAATACCTCAGTTGTTGGTTACATTGTAGATCCACCAGATATTACTGGTGATATTTCAGTGCTTGATACCGATAACGAAATTGTGGCTCTGCTAACAACTGGTAGTGTTGATGGTGATGCTTACAAGGAGTACGGTGTTGATGAGTATGGAGAGAGAACACTTCAACTTGATGTTATTATCAAGCATCCAGCAGACAACACAAGCGTGATGAAGACGGTTCGAGTTCCTAAGATGAGGATTACATCAGATGGTGTAACTTCAAATGTTGGTGGTCAGTTGACTGCAACATTCTCATTCATGTCAGATGATGCACAGTGTATTGTATATAGTGGTGCAGCAGCATAATTAAAATAGAATAAAAGTTCAATAAGATAAAGGGGATACCATAATATGGTGTATAAAGGGAGTTCATTTAGACAAGACAGTAATGTACTTGTTTTCTAGGACTCCCTTTATTTTTGTAAGGAGAGGTAAAATGAGAAAAGACTTATCAAAATTATTTAGATGGAACACTAAAGTAGAGTTAAAGGATAATAATGGTAGTATCATAGAGACAGTATATGTAAGACTGGTTGGTGACGTTGATTACAATCAAGCGCAACAGTACGCTCTTGTGTCAAGCAGAAGGATGAGAAAGAATCTCAGGAAGGAGACGACTCTTGAGCACGATTCTTTATTCTTTGACCTAGACGAGAAGGATGAAGATGAACTTATCTTTAATATCCTTATGTCAGAGATGTCAAACTTTAGGGATTTAGCTGTGGAAGAACTTGGTGATGATATTCTAAGAATACCAGAGATTTCTGATAATCCTTCATTAGAAGAGAGAGAGGAGCAGCAGGAAGCTGAGGAAGATTCTCAAGAGGAGAAGATCAAGAAACTGAGAACCAAAATGGATGAAAAGTCCAGTGAGCGCAGGGAAGAGTTAAAAGTAAAGGCTAAAGAAGAGGGTGGCATCGAAGAATTGAGGAAAATCTTTGTTACTTCAACTGTAAACGTTAAATGTCTTGAGGAATTCGGTAAAGTTTTTAGAGAATATTGTGTATTCAAAGGAACTTTCTCTGACGAGGCACTAAAATATAAAGCATTTGATGATTTCGAAGAGTTTAGAAATGCTTCACCTATTCTCAAGAGACAACTAACCGATGCTTATATAGGTTTGGAGATTAGTGGTGAGCAGTTAAAAAACTAAGCAGGGACAATGTGTTTGCGGGTATGTGGCACATTGTCCAGAACAGTAAATCTGGACTTGATAATAAAGTAAACTCTATTGATGAGTATCCTTATACAATTTCATACCTAATTAGGAAGAGGATGCAGATTGATAGCTGGATGGAGCTACCAAAGGATAAGCGTCCACCAGAGGCAATTTGGGATAGTCCTACTGATCTTGAAGAGTGGTTTGATAGGGTATATGATGATAAAGCTCAAACTGAGTTTAACGTCAACTATAATGATGACGAGGTAGAGTAAAATGGCTTTTACCGAATGGATGGAACGTAACCTATACGAGGCAAGAAGGGAGAAGCAGATTGGCGACATGATCAAGTCAGAGCGCAATCTGGGTTCTACCGTAAAGCAAACTGCCGCAAAAATGAAAGACTACAGCATGGGAGTTGATGAGGTTGATATACGTAGTAGAGGTATGTCCAGAACCTTAAAGGCGAATGAGCTTAGTTTTGCTGCTGTTGGTGAGTCAGTTGCTAATGCTGTTCTAAAGGTTAGTCTGTGGATTGTTGCTACTTCACTTGTTATGGGTGCAACCCGTAAGATGGGTGAGGTTATACAACTTTGGAAAGACCTAGAGATAACTTTAGAAAGAATTGGTATTACAACTTCAACTATGGGGCAGGACTTATATAAGTTCTTTGATTTAACTGCTGATGTGGCTATTCGTATGGGTATGCCAATTGAGCAGACCTTAAAGGGTATGGATTTAGCTTTAAGAGCTACAGCATCATATGAAGATCAGGCAAAACGAGCTTCTGTGGCTACTCTTATGTTACGAGACGCTGCCATCCTAGGTAATGTTGCGGGAATGGGATTTGACCAGGCTATTGATATTCTAGTTGGTTCTCTAAAACAAACAGGTATGGAGTTAGATCAAGGTATTGTACTCCTTGATAAGTGGGTGGCTGTGGCTAAAGGTGCTGCGGTGTCTGTTAATGATTTATCTCAAGGTTTTGCTATAATGTCTAGTGCTGCCGCTTCAGCAGGTTTGAACGTGGATCAGGTTAATGGTCTTATTACATCTCTAACTGAAGCTACTACTTTGGGGTCAGTAGAGGTTGGTAATGCTATCAGAGCTTTAATGGCTACTCTTTATAACCCAGGATCTATTACAACTATAGGTAAATTTGGTGTTGCTGTTCGTGATGCTACAGGTGAATTTAGGTCATTCTGGGATGTTATGAATGAACTATCTTCTATGTCTGCTACTGGTGCTCTTGATAAGAATCAAATACTTCAGATAGCTAAGGCTGCTGGTGCTGGTCAGAGAAGATATGCTCAGTTTGTGGCTTTACTTGAAAACTGGGATGCTGCTGTTAGGGCTTCTACTATTTCTTCTGAGGCGCAGGGTGATGCTCTGAATGCTAACGAGAGAATTGTTAATACATTGACTAATGCATGGGATCAGTATTCTGCTGCTCAGAACAAGTTCTGGTATGCTTTTGGTGAGAGGAGTGGTATTCTTGAGGATATGACTGCTGGATTTCAGGGGCTTGCTGGTGTCTTTTCATCTTTTGCGAATTTAAGTGAACCTTTAAGCAAAGCTGCAAAAGTTATTACGGAGTTAGCTATTGCCATAGGAATTCTAAAACTTGCTATGGTGGGTCTTGCACATACAGGCATGGCAGGTTTAGCTAAGAGAACATTTTTGCCATTGGCTGCTTTTGCTGGTATGGGAGGTAGACCTGGTATACCTCCTGGTGTAGTGAGAACTGGTGCTGGCTTACAGGCAGGTGCTGGTGGATTTACTACGGCTGCTGGTAGACAGTATGCAGGTGGTCAGTTCGTACCTAGAACAGTAATGACTGCTCCTGTATTGGGTGGTGCAAAACAAGCTTGGGGAGGTCTTGGTAGAGGTATGATTTCTCCATCACGTAGTGGTATGGGTATTGGTGCAGGGACTTTAATCGGTGGAATGGTTATGAGAGAAGTATACCAGTCCGACTGGTCTGGTATAGGTGGTGCACTCGGTGGTGGTGTTGGTATGTACTTAATGGGTCCTGCTGGTGCTCTTATTGGTTCTGTTATTGGTGGTGGAATTGCTAAACTTATCGAGGGTATGACAGATACCTTTGAAGAAAAGGTTGCCAAGGAAAGGGAGAAATGGATCAAGGATTTACCTGCTGAACTTCAACAGGGTCTTAAATCTTTATCAGAATCTCTTGATGTTACTGGTTTAATAACTAAACCACTTGCTGAGGTAAATGAAGGGGCAGAATTAACCGCTCAGAGGATTGCAGAGATACAGGCTCAAATAGCCAAGGATACTAAGGAATTATCTACGAGAGAAGCTATGTCACCAACAAGTGTTGCCATGATGGGTCAGGGCGCAGCGTCTCACTACCAGAGAATGGGGCAACTTGAACAGAGAATTCAGGGTTCTAATGAAGCTTTATCAGAAATGACTAGATTGGAAGAAAAAATAGCTCAGGATTCTACAAAGGTTCTTACTATACAAGATGAATTAGCAGTTAGGGCTGAGGAAATAAGAAATGAGCTTAATCTTCAAGCTAGTGCTGAAGTTAGAGTTACTGAAATTAAAAAGAAAGCCCTTGAGCTTACTCAACAGGAGAGAGATGAACAACTTTCTCTTGCACAAGCTGTACCAATTACTTATTCAAGGATGTTGGCTCAGTTAGAAAGATATGCTCCCGCAATTGCCGCACAGTTCAGGGCACTTTATCCATCATATGAAGATTTTGTGGAACTAGATCCTGCTGCTTATGCTCCTTTGATTGAGGCTCTTGGAACGTTAGCAGATAAAGAAGAACAGATTGCGGCGGCTCAGGGAAAGATTACGGCTGCTTCTCAATATATGTCTTCCACTGTTGGTGGTACTGAGACAACTCTAGCTAACATAACTAAACATTATGAATATTGGGCTGAGTTGCAGCAACGTATTGCCGATAATGATGTTAATGCTAACACATTACTGATGGAGTATGCTGATGCTCTGGGTATTAAGGAAGAGGATAGAAACAAGACTCTTGAGAAAGCAACTAATCTTTTAAACAAGATGGTAATTGTTCTTGGTGAAGCTAAGGATGCTCAAGAAAATCTTAATACATTAACACAAGAACAGCAAACCGCTTTGTCGGTTATCCCAGGCAGGCAGAAATATATGCAAGATTATGTTGAACCAGGACGTTTAGAGTTTCTAGAAACTGGTGGAACTGCTAAGATAGCTGATATGTTAACCAGGTATGAAGATATGTTTGGTAAATATCTTGCGTCACAGAAGCAAGTATATCACTCATTTATAAAAGATGAAGAAGGTATTGCTCAGGGTTTCTATGAGACTTTTGAAGCAAGACCCGAAGTTTGGAGTGCCATGTTGACCGAGTTGAGGTCTATTGAGAATAACACCGAGAAGGCACTTGAAGCTGAATACAATCTTCCAAGCGGGTATCAAAGACCTAATAGAATGTGGGCAATGAGACAAACTGGCGGACGTGGTGGTTTTGGACCTGAATCACCTATGTGGGATACTTGGATGGAGTATCTACAGCAGAATAAGAGTTATGCCGAAGGTGGAACTATCCCTAGAACTGGACCTTACTACTTGCATAAGCAGGAGATTGTTACTTCTGCTGAGACATTATCAAGTACTAATAACATTCTTAATAACACATACAGAGTTTTGGTGCTTTCAGCAGGATACTTGTCTAATATTAACCTTGGTGTTCTTGGAGTAAGACAAGAGATTAGACAATTAAGACAACAATTGACATCACAAGTAGTTGATGAAGGTACTACAAATTTTGATAGAATTACTAAAGCTAACTACATTGGTGTAAGCTCCTTGGGAGTAAGGAGGAAATAGATGGCAGCAATAATTAGATGGAAATTTGATGAATATACTTTTCCACGAAATCCGAATAGAGATGGTGGTGATTCTGGTTGGCAATCTGAACCTAGAATGAGTGAGATGGAAGTCATTGGTTCTAACCAATCTTATATCCAAATTGATGGTTTCTCTGGGGCGAGGAGAACCATACGTTTTTCTGCCATTACTGGTACAATGACACGTAAATTGCAGGACTTCTTTTTGAGAAAAGAAATTATATATAATTGTAGAGACCACTTATATCCAACTCATCCTCAATTTAGTTGTTTTGTTGTTTCTTTTTCTCAACAGGTACGACCAACTGTGGGTAATTTTCCTGGTTCTGGTGAAGATACTTATGATGTTGAAGTAATTCTAGTGAAGATGTAATTATGGGAATAGCTGAAGAATATGCAAAAAGGGTAAAGACACCCATTATTAAAGTGACAGTTACCAAATTCTTTGAGGGGCAAACTCCTGGGGTTGAAGCCGTTGGTACTGATTATTATCCAGAAGTTATATCTTGCAATATTACATATGGATTTGACCAAGCAAGCACAACTTGTACCCTGGAATTTAAGACTCCTCTAGACCTTTATGGTGACTATGTTCGCTTTGACCCCATGAACAGGATTAAGGTTGAGCAGGGATGGAATGTACCTTCAACTTATAGAATATCGTTCTTTGGTTTCATTGACAAGGTAGAATACGCAAATCCCCCAAAAACAGTCAGGTTAGAATGTCGAGACATCTTAAAGTTAGCTCAAGACAATTATTACATAAACTCTAATAGAAAAGTTTATTCTTCCGTTGTCACTGAGAGTGAATTGGATGGTGACGGGAATCCTATGGGTGGGCAATCCGTCACTGATAGGCAAGCTCAGGAAATTATTACGGACTTTATGGTAGAGAGTGGTATTCCTTCTGGTTATCTCCATCTTGATTTTATTGAATATCCTGCTTCTGGTTCAATTATTATTGGTAACAATGCTATAGCTGTCTTCGTTTATGAATCTTCAATAGATGCTTGCACACGTATTACTGACCTTATCGGCTACCGTTTATGGGCTGATAAAGGTGGACATGTTCAGAGTAGAGAAGTAAGACCTATTGGTAGTTCAACTCCTGCACAGACATATAGAAGTCAGGAAGAAACTTACGATGGGGCAGGTGTGTGGACAATTACTCAATCGGGCACTTTATTATCACTTAGTGTAAGTAGGGAGGATGATTTAAGAAATTGGGTTACAGTTTATGGTTATAATGGTATAAGTACAACAATAGCTGGTGATTCTGATTATGTAGCAGACCCACCAAGGTATCGTAGGACTGAAATTAGGTCTTATTTGCTAGATACACCAGAATTACTTTTTGCTGTGGCTAGTGGAATTTACAATGACTTGAACAGATTGAGGTATACCGCTAGAGTCACTATTGAAGGAGACCCAAGACTTGAGATTGGACAAACAATTCGCCTGTATGACCCTTATACAATGACCGATACCATTGATTATTTCCTATATGATTTCACTAGTTCATTAAAAGCTGGTCTATGGACAATGGATTTGAATCTAGTAGGTGGTACTGGTGATGGTACTGAGGGATCGCCAAGTATAGGTAATGTGTCACCCGTAGCCATGTTTTATGAGTCATGGAAGGAAATAGAATACTTAGCTGACGGTAGTGTTATATTTGAAGTCACAGTAGATGCTACACCGTCATATGACCCTAGTGGTCCACTGGATGAACTAATTTACTTGTGGACTTGTTCTGGTTATGATGATGCGCATGATACTGTTAATACTTATGTTGTAGAGGAAGGTGGAGTGATATACGTTACATTAACTGTCACAGACCAAGGTGATCCGCCACTGAGTGATAGTGTTGCTTTATCAGTAAATCTATCTGCTTCTGTTGGAGTAAAACAGAGAACCATATTTGCGGCTTCAGATAAATATATTTACTCGTCTAGTAATGGTGGTGAAACTTGGGCGGAACAGGAATTATGGTAAGAGGTAAGATATGGCAACAGAAGTATGGTGGTTAGACCCACCAAGAAGTTATAAAGCTGGTGGTTATCTGACTTACAAAGAGTACGAATTAGATGTGGATGAGGTATACATTCACAATAACCGATACTATGTTGGTTTTCAATGCGTAAAACAGAATTCATTTCCAGCAGATTTAATATCTGACCGCTATGAGAGTTGGTCGTATCACTCATTTATTAAATTCCCAGTTCCAACCCTTGCTAGTGGTGTGTTTGCTAGTGCCGAACTTAACTTGATGCTTAATTATGCCAAAATAATTCTCAATATTACCGCAACTTATATGGATGTTGATATTTATTATAGAAATATTGAAGATCCTGATGATTTTCCTTGGCAAGTTCTTGATGAAGATGACTATCCTTCTGGTTCTTGGGAACAAAATCCTTATTCAATAGAGAACATGATGGATATGTACGGTGATTATCTAACTGAAGGTCCATGTTGGCTAGACCCTGTTAATGTTACTGAAGCTGTTCAGAAAGCTATTGATGAGGGATGGGAATGGATAGCCATACAATTGACACCAAATTATGAGGCACCGTTAGATTGGGATTATGACCATAGACCAACTTCCTATGACCAAGAGGTTTATGTTGGGTTCTACGGTCCAGTTAATTCATATTGGGTAGCATCACCTTCAGGTTTCCCTGATGCTGCTTGTTCACCTTGTCCTTGGTTAAAACTTACTTACTCAGGTGGTGTATCACAATGGTATCCAGGTGAAGATGTTACTACATCTGGTCAGGGTTCTGGAATTAACTGCGTTGCCGCTGACCCTAAAGCTAGGGCAGCAATAGTTGGTACTGATACAGGTAATCTCTGGTATTCTTGGTATCCACAAAGTGGTGAAGTTTTATGGGATAAGATTATTGACGGTGATGACCCTATAACTGCTGTGTGGATGGATAACATTAGAAATTTAGTAGATTTTACAGATGACCAAATTTCTTGGTATGGAACATCAGGTGGGATGTTGTACAAGAGTATTGATTCTCTTACTAACTTTGATTTTGTAACTACCTTCTCAACCGCAGTGAGGGAGATTATGTCAAGTGACCAAGATTCTAATAAGGTTGTTGTTGGAGTAGATAGTGGTGTATGGGTTTCTATAAATGGTGGTGAGACGTGGGAAGAAGCCCTAGCAGCACCAACGGAGTAAAAAATGGCAGAGACAATTATTTTTTGGAAGTTCTTTAGATGGGAGGGTAGCAGATAATGACTATTGGAAACTATTACCCTGATGCAAATGCTGTGTGCGGGGAGACTCGACAAGATTGGGCAACTAATCATAGTTGGGGACAAACTGTTGATGGACCTGGTACTGGTGCATGGTATAATTCAGGAACTAGGTATTCAATAATCACATCGGGTTCAATTGCGATTTACTGGTTGAGTATGAGTAGATTTGCTCTATTATTTAATACTACTTCTCTATTACCTCTTCGTGATATATTGTCT
>Ga0180008_1001702_pt1 | contig 13126 bp, 8 predicted proteins | sample MM_PW_MetaG_FD_121121 | JGI IMG/M metagenome (GOLD analysis project Ga0180008, IMG submission 121121) | Groundwater microbial communities from the Aspo Hard Rock Laboratory (HRL) deep subsurface site, Sweden - MM_PW_MetaG | ecosystem: Environmental > Aquatic > Deep subsurface > Groundwater... | reverse complement strand
CCTGAATCCGTGAGGCATCCTGGATTCCCCGTAAAAATTGGCGGCCGCGAAAAAATTTCAGCACCGCAACTGCTAAAATTTATACATTGCTGACATATTGCTGATAAATTGGGACAGCGTTCCCGTTGTTCTTTGAAAAATTGCCAAATTTGCCTATTTTTTGACGTATTTCTCCGTCAAGGCTGCTGCGCAGTCCCATTTTCCGGCGATATCTCTTCTTTTGACCTTAACCAAAGGCAAGCCGGTTATAAACGCGCTGAAACGCGTCAAATGCGCAACAATGGCGGCTGAACCTCAGCTTCAGTTTTCTGCCGGTCTCAATCAGTCTGGCCGCGCGGTACATGAGTTCCTGGATAACGGTACGAATTCTCCTGCGCTTTGCCGAGTGGCGTACAGGTGAGCGATCACCGAGAAGGCCAAGCTGGCCGATGAATCGCAAGATGTTATAGGCCAAGCCGGCAAGCGACATGATCAGGGAATTGGTTGCAAACTTTCCCGAAGGCAACCGCTCAAGATCCATGTCGGTTTTAAATTCGCTGTGAAACTGCTCGCTTGTGCCATGGTCCTGGTAGAGCTTAATGATCTCTTTTTCCGGCAGGTAAAGCGATGTCCACCAGCCTTCAAGCTCTATATCCGGCACCAGCAGCAGCTGACCTCGCTTGTCAATGGTTCGTTCAATCACGCGGACCACCAGGCGGCTGCTGAATTTCTTGCCCTCGTGCTCCTGAAGCTGGTTGAAACTGAACACTGCAACCCGCTTACCGCGTCTGGGTTCGCTCACTTGCCCTTCTTGCAGACCACGGGCCAGCCAAGCGGAAAGGTCCTGCTTGCGGGGATTCCATTTCAGGATGTAATCGACTTTTTTGGGATTATAAAGTGTAGCACGGGTTTCGACAGCATCGTGGGCAGAATCAAGCCTGAACAGTAAGGGCTTCTTGGTTAAAGACCTGGCGCGGGAGATGGTTTCCTGCAAAAAGGGGATAAAGTTGTTTTGGCTGTGCTGGCTTCCCTCCCGGAACTCAAAATTAATGCACCAGCCTTCCTCTCCCATGTATGCGGCTACCGGGGCATAGCCATCATAACCATGATAAGTATGGTTGCAGCCTTCTTTTTTGGTGCCGGAGTTATCCATGCAAAAGACGTCCATATCGACGGCAACATGCCCCATGGCCAGCGGGGTCACTTTGCCTTTGGCGTTGCTAATGAACTCGGTGTAGGTTGAGGAGACAAGCGGCTGGAAAACTGTTGCGGTTTCGTCAAGGCGCTGGCGCAAGGTCTCGGGAGAGGGGACTGCTTTTATGCCAAGGGATTGCTGGAAATACTTGTCCTCTTTCATGTCGGAAACGGCTTCGAAATCGCTTTTGCCAAGGGAAAGAAGCCCGAGATAACTGCGAATGACATCTGTGTTGGCAATGTCCTTGGTGTCAGGTAGCGCCTTTTTCAGCTTGGCGGTCAAGCTGGTATAGCGATTGATACCGAGCCCGACCAGGGCCAGGCCGGAATGAGAGGTATAAAATTCGTCCGATGAGCGCTCAATAATAAATCGTTTCATTTTTTCACCTGCGGGATGATGTTTTTCGACAGGCGAATATTGCAATATTTTTTGTTAAATTTCAACATGTTATTTGATTCTGCAGACGATTTTTACTGCAAGAATTTCACGGATTCAGGATATTTTGATTCAATAAAGGCTGACCCGAGCCTGTTTTGTAGGTGTTTAAATGAATTTGTTTCAACAGAATGAAACAAAAAATTGTCGTTTTTTCAGCTTTTGGTTCGGCAATTATCGAATTATCAGTAATCCATATTTTGGTGAGTGGAAGATACACGGCCCCGCAAAAACTTCCTACTCGTCCAATTACAATGTTCTTTTCTGTTGAATTATAACTATTCGCACACCCAATTATTCCGTTGGCACCATAAACCTGGTAATCATAAGTATCATCCCTTTCAGGTGAAGCCTTACCATTCTTGAAGCCAAGTATGTCACCCAACCTCCCAACTCGCCATCCTTTCGGGATCGGTCCTAATTCGCTGTCCTGCATTTCGTCGGTGGCGCCGGGGAAGCGGAAATCCACAAACCATTCCTTGAAAATCGCCTGGGCGATGCCCTCCAGGGTGGCGTTGGTCTGGTGGTTTAGTTCGATTTTGTTGTCCAGCGCGGAGAGGATGGCTGCTATGCGGGTTTGGGTGGCTTTTCGAAGAGGAACAGTGACCTGTATGGAGTTCAAAATTGACTGATTTATCAAAGGCTGGCTAGAGCCTGCCCTGTGACTATTTAAATCAATTATTTTTAATAGATAAAACAAATATGAGCCGTCATAATATGGCTTAACTTTGCCTATAATCGCATTATCCGTTACCCAGCATTTACCATGATGGTAATAAACACTGCCGCAATAAGCTCCCACTCGACCAATAATAATAGTCTCAAGTTCACTATTTGATTCTTCGGTATAACCAATGATCCCATTACTGCCAAAAACAGGATTAAAACCTGTATCTTTTCTCTCAGGCGAAGACTTCCCATTTCTAAATTCAATGGCTTCCTCCAGTGTAATGCTCTTCCACACCTCACCACTCATCCCAGATCTCCCCCTAACTCAGCTTCAATCTCCTCCACCGTCGGCAGGCAGGACTTGAGGCTTTCCGGCAGGGCGCGGGTCAGCTCGTAGTCGGAAATGCCGATGGGTTTGTGGATGTCGCGCAGGGTATATTCGGCCAGGATGCGGTCCTTGGTCTGGCAGAGGATCAGGCCGATGGTGGCTTGATCGGTTTCGTTTCTCAGCTGGTCGTCCACCACCGAGCAGTAGAAGTTCATCTTGCCGGCGTACTCCGGTTTGAAGTCGCCCTTTTTCAGCTCGATAACGATGAAGCAGCGCAGCTTGAGGTGGTAGAACAGCAGATCGAGGTAAAAGTCCCGGTCGCTCACCGCCAGATGATACTGCCGGCCGACAAAGGCAAAGCCGGCTCCCAGTTCCAGCAGGAATTTTTCCAGGTGCCGGACCAACCCGGTCTCCAGCTCTCGCTCATGAAACGGTTCCTCAATGGTAAGGAAATCAAAGAGGTAGGGGTCTTTGAGCAACTGCCGGGCCAGCTCCGATTGCGGGGCGGGGAGCCGGGCGGCAAAGTTGCTGACCGCCTCTCCCTGCCGATCATGGGCTTTGTTTTTGATCATCGCGGTCAGCGTATCCCGGCCCCAGCCCTGTTCGATGGTTTGCTGCATGTACCAAAGACGGGCAGGAAGGTCCTTGACCTTCTCGATGAGGATGACGTGATGAAACCAGGGAATACCGAAGGCAAGCTGCGGGGAGATGGTGGCGTGGGGGAGGGGTAATTGTGCCGCACTCTGCGGCACAATTGGATTTGGCTGGTCATCCGATGTTTGCAAAAGTGCCGCGACCTGCGGCACCAGATTCGTCACGGGTTGCGGCAGATTCTGATATTCCCGGTAGAACCGCAGCATGCGCTTGATATTTCGCTCGGAGAAGCCTTTGACCTCGGGAAGTTCGTTTTTCAGATCAACAGCCAGGCGGGGGATGACACCCGTGCCCCAGCCTTCTTTCTTCTGTCGCTGATGGATGAGGCGGCCGATATCCCAATACATGGCGATCATCTCCGCATTGGCTGAGAGAGCCGCCTTGGTCCGCGCCTGACGGATTCGGTCCTTGATCTCGACCAGCAGAGCACCGTAAAAGGCCAGATCAGAACTCATAACCGATCCCTTTCAGGTTCTCGCGAATGGTATTCTCCAGCTCTCTGCCCCTGGTAAACTGCTCCGCCAGTTTGGCGGTGAGGGTCTTCATCTTATCATCAAAGGGAATGCCGTCATCCTCCTCCGCCTCGGTGCCGACATAGCGGCCCGGCATGAGGACGTAGTTGTTTTTCCGTACCTCATCCAGGGTGGCCGATTTGCAGAAGCCCGGTTTGTCATGGTATGTCGTCGTAGGGGCGGGTTCCAAACCCGCCCTGATGGTGGAAACAAAAGGGAGGGCGGGTTTGGAACCCGCCCCTACGGAACCCGGTCCGACATTGCGCCAGGAGTGATAGGTGTCGGTGATCAGGGCGATGTCGTCGTCCGAAAACTCCCTGTTGCGGCGGTTGATCATGGAGCCGAGCTTGCGGGCGTCGATAAAGAGGATCTCACCCGAACGGTTGCGGAATTTGCCGTTGGTTTTGTTGCGGGCCAGAAACCACAGGCAGGCGGGGATCATGGTATTGTAAAAGAGCTGAGCCGGCAGCGCCACCATGCAGTCGATCAGTCCGGCCTCAATCATGTTTTTCCTGATCTCGCCCTCGCCGCCGGTGTTGGAGTTCATGCTGCCGTTGGCCAGCACGATCCCGGCTGTGCCGCTGGGGCTGAGCTTATGGGCGAAGTGCTGCAACCAGGCATAGTTGGCGTTGCCGATAGGCGGTGGAAGCGGCCCGTATTTCCAGCGATGGTCGTCGCGCAGGTGTTCACCGCTCCAGTCGCTCACGTTGAAGGGCGGATTGGCGAGAATGAAGTCGGCCTTCAGGTCTTTGTGTTTATCGTTTAAAAAGGTATCTCCCAACTCGATTTTTGCATCGATGCCGCGAATGGCCAGATTCATCTTGGCCAGACGCAGGGTGGTGGGGTTGGATTCCTGACCGTAAATGGAAAGATCCTTGATGTTGCCCTGGTGCTCCTCCACAAAGCGTTCGCTCTGCACGAACATGCCGCCGCTGCCGCAGCAACCGTCATAGATCCGACCGTGGTAAGGTTCGAGCATGGCGACCAACACCTTGACGATGCTTTGCGGAGTCCAGTACTGGCCTCCTTTCTTTCCTTCGGCATCGGCAAACTGGCCAAGAAAATATTCATATACCCGCCCCAGCAGATCTTTGGCCTGGTGGCCACTCTGGTTGAAGCCGATGGTGCCGATCAGGTCGATGAGTTCGCACAGGCGCTGCTTGTTCAGTTCCGGGTCGGCGTAGATCTTGGGCAGCACCCCCTTGAGCGAGGGGTTGATCTTCTCGATGGCGTCCATGGCCTCATCGAGCCACTTGCCGATCTCCGGTTGCTTGGCATGGTCCTGCAGAAACTGCCAACGGGCCTTTTCCGGCACGAAGAAAATGTTGTGGGCCAGGTACTCGTCGGCATCCTCAGGATCGGCCCCAGCAAACTCCCCTGCGCCCGCCTTGAGCTTTTCGTGCAGATCTTGAAAGGCATCCGAGATGTATTTCAGAAAGATCAGACCAAGGACAATATGTTTGTACTCGGCGGCGTCCATGTTGGAACGGAGCTTGTCCGCCGCCGCCCACAGGGTTTTTTCCAGTTCGTTGTTTCCAGCCATATATACTGTATTCCTGTCTTTACAGTTGACATCGGTATTGTAAAATTCGACAGCCGTACAGTGCATGATAAATTACTGATTTATCGCCACGAAAATTCGGTGCCGGTGTTTTGCCCTCAAGGGCAATAAATACGAAACATTAATTTTGCCAGACCATCTGTAATTATATGATTTCTCGACAATTATCACTTATGAAAGGAATTGCCAAACGATATTTAAGCGCAGCAACTGTTCACAGCCGATATTTACCCATTATAGGTAATATCCAGATCTGTCATTCCACTGATGGGAAAAAAATCCCCTGATATTTCAACTTAACCAGGTCAGTAAAGCTAGCTGAAAAGGGTAATAACCTGCTTCAATTTTATTGATCAGCAAGTCCCTTGAGCATCTTGCCCGCACCATAGGAGGCAAGCTCCTCGGCGGTCAGCCATTTCATTCCTTCTTTGAGAAACATGGGAGCATCAAAGAGATTTTCGGATAATGATGACTGGGTTTTGTCAAAGTTTGCTTTCCAGGCAAGCTTTCCGTCGGCCACCTTGACCACAAAAGCGGAAAAGGCAACAGAGGCAGGGGACTGCACGGACATGGAACTGCCCTCCCTTTGCTTGTAGCGCCAGACCAGGCCGACCATGACATGATCAACCCCCAGTTGTCTGCCGAGTTCGATGGCGAGTTCCCTGGGGGTCCTGTTCTGCTTTTCCGTTAAACCATTATAGGCAGCTTGTACCTGGGCGGCGGGCACAACGTTGTCACCATAGGTTTTTTTCAGCTCCTGCTGGAAGATGTCGGTCAGGATCTGTCCGGCGTCCGACTGCAGGTCATCCATGAGAGTGCAGAGGCCGCGTAGCTGGCAGTCAAGGCTTTTCTCCAGTTTATGTTCCTTGATGGCATCGCTGCCGCCCAGCAGAAAGGGCATCAAGGCAATTCTTTCGATGCGGTCCGTTGTCTGCCCTGTCTGGGCCTCGGCCTGACCGGCAACCGTCATGAAGAATGAGAAGACCAGCACTGCACCTGTCAGGGTTTGCCAAAAGAAATTCTTAAATGGGATCATGGCTGCCTCCTTGCCAATGTTTTTTTATGGATTTTTATGAAGTCAGGAATGTCAGGTTCGAAGTGAAAAGCATCTCATCAGTCTTTACAACTTTTACCGCATTATACCGCTAAAATTGCAAGGCAACCCGCCTTTTTAACCAACATGGCGAAAATGATCCTTCTGTTTTGGGCAGAATCTATCTGCAACAGGCTCAGCTTTTCCCCTGTTGATGAAAGGGCTATTGCCCCAGATAGTTAAAAAGAAGATCATGCCACTGCTGTTCATCCAGTTGTGTCAGCAGAACACGGTTTATCTGCTCCCGCAGCGGGCTGCCGCTGGGAACACCGATGCCGTACTGCTGGGTCGCAAAGATTTGTTTCAGGACCATCAGTTCATTGTCATACTCATTTTTCACCAGGTAGCGCAGGGTGGGAGCGTCATAGACCAGGGCCTCGATATTGCCGGCGGCCAGGGCTTGCAGGCCGGCCGCGGCGTTGGGAAAGGTCTGGTAGCTGATGTGCCTTTGATCAAGATAAGCGGAACTTGTTGAGGAGGCCATGGTGCCCACCCGCACCCGGGGGAGGTCTTCAGGTCCCTTGACCAGGGACTGCAGATTGGAGATGGTCAGCGATGAGGTGATGGCGGCGGTGAAACTTGAAATGACAATAATCGCCATAAACATCCATATGGTGGCAATAATTCTTCCCCCCGGGGTTTTCGGTGCCTTGTCGCCATAACCCACGGTGGTCATGGTAACGGCAGACCACCAGAAGGCCGCACCGAGACCTTTCGCCGGTGTGCCCCCGAAGTGTTCCCTGTTTTTGTCCTTTTCCAGGAGCCAGATCAGCAGGCCCACGGCACCGACCAGCACGGCAAGGGAGAAGACAGCTTTGAGAAAGTTCAGAGACAGGAAGCGTTTGACAAAGGCGAACAGGCCTTCACTTTCCCCCTTTTTTGTCGCGATTCCCAAACCGGTGGTATAAAAGGGGTGGGTGAAGTCAAAGAGTTTTTCCCTCTCCGCGGTGATGGTCAGGGCAGAGAAGCCCACATCCAGGCTGTGATCGCGCAGGCCGTCGAGAATGCCCTGCAGCGGCAGTTCCCGGTATTCATAGGATAAACCCAGTTCTGCGGCGATGGACTCCCAGAGTTTGATGCTGATCCCTTGCCAGTGGCCGTCCGTCCCCTTCATGGAAAAGGGAGGCGTCTCCTTGATGCCGACAATGAGTTTGCCGCCAGGATACTGTTTTTCACCTGCCATGACGGAGGAGCAGAAAAAAATAAGAAAACAACATAACAGAAATATGGATTTATTTTGCATTCTTCGTTATCCAGGTAGTAGCATGCACCATGCATTATGGTCTGAGTTTCCGATGCGGGCGAAATTGGCGTTTGCAGAAAAACAAAACATTTCTTGTATAATCATGATGACTGCACGGGTCGGAAAATGTAAAGTGCTGATTATTGCATATTTGTCTCATTTATTCAAACATCTATCAGCTGATGTGGCCGAAGGGATGAAGGGGCGGGCCTGATTGTTCCCTGTTCCCCACGGCAATTCCGGAGAGAGTGAGCATGAAAGCTGTTATTTTTTTGCTGGTCGCTGTTTTCGTCAACGCAATATTTCTGCCGCCCGTCAGCGGCAGCGAGCAAAGCATCAGTCTGCGGGAAGCAATTCTGACAAGCTTTACCAGCAACCATGAGCTGAAAGGCCGGCAAAGTCAGTTGGGGGCCAGTCAGGCTGATATCGGCATTGCCAGAAGTACCCTGCTTCCCTCCGTTGCCATCGAAGAAAAGTTCCAGCGCACTGCCAATCCCACCTATTCCTTCATGTCAAAGCTCAATCAGGAGCGCTTCACCGCCCAGGATTTTGCCATTGATTCCCTTAACAATCCCGACGCGATCAACGATTTCCAGACCATGTTCTCCATCGAGCAGCCGCTTTTTGTCAGACAGGCGAGCATCGGTCTGGATATGGCGAAAAAACAGTATGAGATAGCAAACCAGCAATTTCTGCGTAAAAAAGAAGAGATTGCCCTGGAGGTGGTCAAAACCTTTCTCATGGTGCGGACCAGCCGGGAATATGTGGATGTCACGGCAAAAGGGGTTGATGACGCCAGGGAGCACGTCAGGCTGAGTGAGCTGCGGTTTAACAACGGGCTTGGCCTTTACTCCGATACCCTGCGGGCACGAACCGCCCTGGCCGATGCGGAGCAGAAGCTGGTGAGCGCGCAGAAAAATCATGATGTGGCCAAGAAGGGTCTGGGGCTGCTTCTCGGCCTTGAGGATTCGGTGGATGCGGGGCAGGAGAAGCTGGATCTGCCGCTCATGGAAATGGACTACTACACCAAGGCCAGCCTGCAGCGGGAGGATGTCAAAGCCCTTGAGGGTCAGCAGGAAAACGCCAGGAAAAACCTGGCACTGGCCAATGCCGGCTATCTGCCCACCGTCGGTCTGGCCGGTTCCTATATGCTGAACGACCATAATACACCTCTCGGCTCCGAAGGGGATAGCTGGCTGGTGGCCGCCGTGCTGCGCTGGCAGCTCTTTGACGGCACCAAAAGAGAATACGAGCGGATTAAGGCCAAACATCAGATTTCCGAGACGGACCAGTATCTGCAGGGCATGAAAAAGGCGGTGGAGTTCAAGGTTTACGAGGCATACCGGTCGGTGGAGGAAACCAGCAAAAATCTTGAACTGGCCCAGTCCGCCCTGCTCATGGCCGAGGAAGGGCAGCGCCTGGTACAGGTCCGCTATGAAAATTCACTGTCGCCGTTAATTGATCTGCTCGATGCCCAGATGGCCCTTGACCATGCCCGGGCCGTGGTGGTTGCCAGGGAAAATGATCACGAACTGGTCAAGGCCACTCTCAGCTTTGAGAGCGGCACCATTCTCCATGATTTGCAAGTTGAGACCCAATAACAGGGAGTTATATTGATGAAAGGAAAAATTGCCAAGGTGTTGATCGTTGCGGTTTTGTCCCTGGTAGCGGCAGGTTGCCGGGACAAAATAGGTCCGGGAACCGCCGAGGTCAAACGGCCGGTGGTGTCCGGCGTGCAGTCAACTGAGATCGCTGCTTCCGAGATTGACAATTATTACGAGTCTTCGGCCACGGTCAAGGCGAAAACAGAAAGTGTGGTGGCGGCGCGCATGATGGGCACCGTGACCATGCTCCAGGCCAAGGAAGGAGACCTGGTCAAAGCCGGCCAGCTTCTGCTTACCCTGGATGACCGGGATGTCAGACAGAAGATCAATGGTGCCCGGGCCGCCCTGGCCGAGGCGGAAAGCGGTGTGGCCGCAGCCGCGAAACAGAAGGAGCTGGCACAGACCACCTATGGCCGCTTCAAAAATCTTTTCGACGGCAAGGCCCTGACCAGGCAGGAACTGGACGAGGCTGAGACCCGCACGAAGGTGGCTGAGCTTGAATATGAGCGGATGGGTGAGATGGTGAAAAGGACCCGGGCGGGTCTTGCGGAAGCCAAGGTGTATCAGGATTTTACCCGGGTAACCTCGCCGGTTGACGGCGTGGTGAAAACCAAGCAGATCGAACTGGGCACCATGGCCATGCCGGGCGTGCCGCTCTTTACCATTGAGGACAACTCCTCTTTTCGGCTGGAGATCGGGGTGAACGAAACCCTGGTGGACCGCCTTGCCTTGGGGCTGCCGGTTGTTGTCACCATCCCGGCAACCGGCATGGAGCTTTCCGGCAAGATCTCCGACGTGGTGCCGGCGGTTGACCCCAGAACGCGCAATTTTCTGGTCAAGATCGACGTGGTGGGAGAGGGGTTGCAGAGCGGAATGTATGCCAATGTGCGCATTCCGGTGGGCAAACGCTCTACCATCCTGCTGCCCCGGGAGATTATTGTCGAAAAAGGGCAGTTAAGCGGGGTGTATACCGTGGACGGCAACAATGTCATCACCTATCGTCTTATCCGTCTCGGCAAACTTTACGGCGATAAAAGGGAGATCCTCAGCGGGCTGCAGCCGGGAGAAAAAGTGATAACCGGCGGCGTGGACAGGGCGGTGGACGGAGGTCTGCTGCAAGGGGATAAAGGGCAATGAAAGATATCGGCATTTCCGGCGTCATCGCCAAGGCGTTCATCAAATCAAAGTTGACGCCGCTTATCGTGCTCGCCTCCCTGCTGCTCGGCGTGTTCGCCGTGCTGGTTACCTCCCGTGAAGAGGAGCCGCAGATTGTCGTGCCCATGATCGATGTCATTGTCACCTATCCCGGGGCAACGGCCAAGGAGGTGGAAGAGCGGGTTACCAAGCCCATGGAGAAGTTTCTGTGGGAGATCAAGGGCGTGGAATATATCTATTCCATTGTCAAGCCCGGCATGAATCTGACCATTGTTCGTTTCTATGTGGGCGAGGACATGGAAAAGAGCCTGGTTAATCTGCACACCAAGCTCATGTCCCATTACGACCGGATCCCCGCCGGGGTTTCCCAGCCCCTGGTCAAGCCCAAATCCATTGACGATGTCCCGATCCTGACCCTGACCCTGTGGAACGAAAAGGCTCAGTATTCAGGCTATGAACTGCGGCGGGTAGCCGTGGAGGTGGCCGACGAGCTGAAGAAGGACATGAATGTCTCGGAATTTTCCGTGATCGGCGGACAAAAACGGCAGGTGAGGGTTAACCTCGACCCGGCCCGTCTCCGGGCCTACCACATCCCGGCCGTGCAGATCATGCAGACCCTGCAGCAGGCCAATTTTGTGTTGCCTGCCGGCGCCTTTCCCGAAAATAATGAGGAGTTTCTCGTTGAAACCGGCGGATTTCTCGAAAATATCGATGAGGTGGGCCGGGTGGTGGTGGCGGTTGCCGACGGCAAACCCATCTACCTGTGGGAGGTGGCCAGCTTGACGGACGGGCCGGAGGAGCCGGCTGACTACGTGTTCATGGGCAGCGGGCCGGCGGCCGCTGACAAGGACATGCCGTCTCTTGCCGCTCCCCGGGAGGCGGTGACCATCGCCGTATCAAAGAAAAAAGGGGCAAACGCCAGCACGGTGGCCAGCGAGGCCCTGGCCAAGATCGACAAGCTGCGGGGCGGCATCCTGCCCAGCGATATCCAGGTGACGGTTACCCGCAATTACGGCGAGACGGCAAAGGATAAGTCCAATGAGCTGCTGGATCATATGCTCATCGCCACCATCTCGGTCATCATCCTCATGGCGCTCACCCTGGGCTGGCGCGAGTCTCTGGTGGTGGCCGTGGCGGTGCCGGTGACCCTGGCCCTGACTCTCTTGATCAACTATCTCTACGGTTACACCTTAAACCGGGTCACCCTGTTCGCCCTGATTTTTTCCATCGGTATTCTGGTGGATGATGCCATCGTGGTGGTGGAGAATATCCACCGCCATTTTAAGCTGCATGGTGTCAGTACGCACACCGCCGTGCTGGCCGTTGATGAAGTGGGCAGCCCCACCATTCTGGCAACCTTTGCCGTCATCTTCGCCCTGTTGCCCATGGCCTTTGTGCGGGGCCTGATGGGGCCCTATATGCGGCCCATTCCGGTGGGCGCCTCGGCCGCCATGCTTTTTTCCCTGCTGGTGGCCTTTATCGTCAGCCCCTGGCTCAGTTACAAGGTGTTGAAGAATGTGAAAAGTGATGCGCCGGGCGAACAGGAAACCAGCCGCCTGCATGATCTGTATGAACGGATACTCGGCCCTCTGCTCGATCACCGCGGCAAAAGACTGCTCATGCTGGTCATTGTCGCCGGCCTTCTTTTCCTGTCCATGCTGCTGGTGCCCTTTAAGGGGGTAACCGTCAAGATGCTGCCTTTTGACAATAAGAGCGAAGTGCAGGTTATCATCGATATGCCGGAAGGGGTGAGCCTGGAGAGAACCGCCGCTCTGGCGCGGGAACTGGGCGACTATCTGCAGACCGTGCCGGAGGTAACTGATTTTCAGACCTACGTCGGCACGGCCGCGCCATACAACTTTAACGGCCTGGTGCGCCATTATTTTCTGCGCCAGGGCAGCAACGTGGCGGATATTCAGGTGAATTTCGTCGGCAAGGGCCAGCGGAAGATGCAGAGCCATGATCTGGCCAAAAGGCTGCGCCCCTCTCTCAAGGAGATCGGCGACCGGTACGGCGCCCGCATCAAGGTGGCGGAAATTCCCCCTGGTCCTCCTGTACTCAGCACCCTGGTGGCCGAGGTCTATGGGCCGGACACGGAGCGGCAGATTGAGATAGCCAAAGAGATCAGAAACATCTTCGAGACCACCGACGGGGTGGTTGATGTGGACTGGTTCGTGGAGGATGATCAGCCCAAATTCACCTTTACCGTGGACAAGGAAAAGGCGGCATACCATGGCATCAGCACGACGCTGGTTGCCCAGAGTCTGCGTATGGCGCTTACCGGCACGGCGGCAGGACTGGTTCATTATGAAAAAGAGAAGGAACCGGTTGAGTTGATGCTGCGCGCTTCACTGGCTGAGCGGGCAGGCATTGCCGCTCTGCAGGAGGTGACCGTGCCGGCAGCCGACGGTTCCCTCATCCCGCTTGCCGCCCTGGTACGCATCAGCCAGGGCGTGGAAAACAAGACCATTTATCATAAGAACCTGAAAAAGGTCACCTATGTCACCGGTGATGTGGCAGGTGCCATAGAAAGCCCGGTCTACGCCATCATGGAGATGAAGGCCCGGGTAGCACAGCTTCCCCAGAAGGAGGGCTATGAGCTGCAGCAGTATTCAGCCGTGCAGCCATGGCTGGAGACCAAGTACGCCATGAAGTGGGATGGTGAATGGCACATCACCTATGAGGTGTTCCGTGATCT